>FLNW01002313.1_pt1 | contig 16694 bp, 11 predicted proteins | sample 1140371 | NCBI WGS metagenome assembly FLNW01 (sample SAMEA3878170, study PRJEB12797) | bioreactor metagenome | biome: Moose rumen | place: Sweden | collected 2011-10
GGGATGGATAGACAAATAATTTGCCGTCAAAAACATGAGCTGCGGGGTCTGCCATATAGTCGGCAGAAAACAAATATCTTTTTTTTGCCATAATTATAATGCTTTATTATTCAACAAGTTTAATCAATTTTTCAATAGTAGGCTTAGGGTTGTTTTGGCGATCAAAGAGCGTAGCATAGTCTTTGCGTCCACGAATTGGGAAATCGTTACGCCAAGAATTACCATCATTTAAACACCAAAAATTAACCCTTGTAATTGCTTCCTTATTTTGGAGCAACATTTTGTAAAATTCCACCCAAAAATTATCAACTTCTTCCTGTCGCTCTGTAGGAAAACCTTCAATATACGGATCCATTTCAGGACGATAAGCAAACTTATCACTCACATTTGCACCCGAAAACCCAAATGGATTTGGCAATACAGAAAGATCAAGTTCTGAAAACCCAGTTTTTACGCCGATAGACTTGATTACATCAATAGAATGTGCATAATCGCGTATGATATTGTTTGCACCATCTTCCAAGATGATATGCCCCTGCATATTAATTGCATTTATCGGTAACCCATCTTTTATTAACGGTGCAAAAAAATTGGCTACAGCTTCCACTTTGGTTGCTTTGTTCATCGAAAAATCGTTGTAATACAACTCAATATCAGGATCAGCATCGTGAGCATATTGGAAAGCAAGAGGTATAAATTCGCTGCCCAAAATTTGGTAAAACAGACTATTACGAAACGAACCATCGTCCTCAAAACACTCGTTGCAAACGTCCCAAGCGCAAACTCTACCCTTGAAATGTTTTACAATTGTTGTGATATGTTCCTTCATTCGTGCTTTAAGTGTATCGGCACTTACAAGTTTGCCATCACTATCATAATGAAACCACTTAGCACACTGCGAATGCCAAATTAAACAATGCCCCATCACTTTAAGTCCTGCGGCATTTGCTTTGTTTACAAACTCATCGGCGAGTGTGAAATCGTAACTATTTTGCGCTGGATGAATTACTTCGCATTTCATACAATTTTCGGCAACCACCCAGTTGAAATTGTTAACAATAACATCCCAATCTTTGGTTTGAGGGTTGTTGTCAGAGGCACATTCCCACTGGTTTACACTAACACCAGTGTACCAGCAGTTTTCGTAAGCTTTTGCAAGCGAAATAGTACTGCTTTCGGTTTTATTGGAAGAACCGCCACACGATGCCAACAGCATTGCTGTAGCGGCTAATGTCAATATCTTATTCATTATCAATAGTTATTTACGTCGAGCTTCGATTTCACGGCTCATCTCGTCGAGCCTTTCATCTGTTAATGAATACTTGCGAATAAGAAGCCCTACAACGACGAGAAGCACTGCAGGAATAATGCAAGTGAAAACTAAAATTGCATTTTGCGCGGTAGCTGAATATTTGCCAAGTTCGGTGTAATAGGCGTTGACGGGGGCACTAATAAACGATGCCAAAAATACAACTACAAATATGCTAAGCACTAATTGAAGACACTTGTTAACCTTAAACTCTTGCCACATCTCGCCAAACGAAACAGGCTTTTCGGGCGTTGTAGCAATGTTTTCTTTGCTACCCTTAAAACAAAGTACAAGCAAAATAAAACCTACAATCGCAAAAATACAAGTAACAGTGAACCATGCGAAAGGCTCGGTTGGCAGTGCCGATTTCTCCTCTGCAAAATTAAATCCAATAAGTCCCATTACCAAAGGCGTAATCCAACCTGCAATTGAAAAACCTGCTTTAAAAGCCACTCCGGCAAGTGCATTAACCGTAGCAGCGGGACGATTGCCAGTGCGGTATTCCGATTCGGTGATTACTTCTGGAACTAATGCCCACATGAGCGAACCAACGAGTAATCCTACTCCTGTCATAATTTTGGCAATTTGAACAATCAATGTGCTACTCTTAACATCTCCAAACTTGCCAATGCAAAACAAAATCATAAATCCAACCAATCCAATTGCCAATAGCGTATAATACAATCCTTTTTTACCAAGCAACATTTTCAAAAAGGGCAACGATGGCAATATGATGAACGCTGGAATTGTACCAATTGCCATAAATACAGCTTGCTCCCAATTGATGGCCGAATGAACACAAATTGCAAGTCCTATTGGGAAACCAGCTTGCACAATAATTTGACCGATGTTGGCGCAGACCATACGGGTTGAAGTGAGAATGAGCACTTCGTCGTTGTCGCGGGTCATACTCGCCATAATAGAACCATACGGAATGTTGACCACCGAATATATCATGCTCAACAATGTGTAACTTACCGTTGCATAAACCAACCTCAAACTCATATCCCAAGTGGCGGCTTGAGGCAACATCAACAGACAAGCGGCTATTGTAAGTGGAATGCCACCATAAAGCAAGTAGGTGCGATACTTACCTAATTTTGGATTATGATTGTCGATATAACGCCCTACAATAGGACTCCAAAAACAGTCGATAAGCCTAACAGTTAGAATAAGTCCGCTGACAAAAGCAGCATTGATTTTCAGTACTGTGGTTAGGTAAAGCATAAGATAACAGGCTACCGTCTGAAAAATTAGGTTTTGTGCCAAGTCGCCAGAGCCAAAACCGATACACTGTAGCCACGAAAGTTTATAGAAACCTTTTGCTTCGTTATCAGTAATTTGTTCTTTCATAATTATTTAGTAATTAAATTCATTTATTTTATTTTTTCTGCTGTCAATTTTCCCATAGCCTCATAACCTTTTGGATTGAGATGTAACCAATCGTCGCTGTATTCGGCTTTGATTTTGGCGGGGTCATTTGGGTCGCGCACAAGTGCGTCAAAGTCGATAATGCCATCGCACTCCTTGCAATTACGAATCCATTCGTTGACATACTGGCGAGCCGCCTCATGAAAAATTGTGTAATAGTCGTTGCCCTTAAAAGGCGTTATAGTTCCAAAATAAACCTTGATACCCTTGTTATGCGCTTTTGTCATCATTTCGAGGTATGCAGCAATAAGTCCATCAGCACATTCCTCCGAATTTTTCTTTGCACCTCCAATATCGTTGACACCTTCAAAAATTATCAACGATGAAACAGCAGCCTGACCAAGGATGTCGCGGTCAAAACGTTTAAGTGCAGGTTCACTGAGTCCGCCTTTGATTACAGCGTTACCTCCAATACCAAGATTCAATACGCCCACCTTGCCACCAAGCGATTCGGCAAGAAAGTCAGTCCAACGGTTTTGTTTGTTAGTAGTTGTGCCGCGTCCATCAGTTATGCTATTGCCAAGACAAGCAATTACAGGAAATTTTTGAGTAGTTTTTACATCAATTGCGGCAATATTGTACCAATGGTCAACTTTTTCCTGTGGCGTATCAAAATTTGTTTTGGGTTTACTTTCGCCTGCAATTATGTAAGACGTGGTACGCGAACCACGGTGCGAAGTTGCGTTTTCGGGTGTCTTGTCGCCATAGTTGATTGTGATGCTCAAGAGTTGCAACGGCTTAAGGTTAAATGAAATTTCATCGGAGTAAAGACTACCACCTTTGGGAATTACTACATTTTTCTTACCATTGAAAGTTAGATATTTAGCAGATTTTATATCTATCTGCTGCGCCTGTCCAGCGTTGGCAATATACACCGACTTAATTTCGGTGTCTGACGAACCAAACACGTTGGAAAGTTGCAAGCGTATGATGTCGCCACCTGTCGAAACATGTATTATCTGACGCACCGACCTATTGGAAAGGCTTTCTCTGGGCATATCGCCTTTACCTGTCCATTCAACAGCAGTGGCCCATGTACCTTGCCAATCTTGTGCGTATGCCGATGTAACCGACATTGTCAACGACATCAACGCTGCTACTAAAAATTTTCTTCTCATAATATTTAATTCTTTTTTTTATCAATTCTTTTTCACTTCGCTTTCTTTGCCAAAAAGGTATTCACCTTTGTAGCCGCCAAAATCTATCACAAATTTCTCGAATACAATTCCAGAGTGTTTTGGCGTGATTGTTAGCGTGTGATAGTTAGATTTGTCAACCTTGAAACCAACTATTTTTTCTACTACGCGGCGTGCTACTGTCGGATAGAAAGAGGTGTAGGCGTATGGTTGCTTGTCGAGAAGGTCGTGATTGAAATTAACAGTCTTAACCACCTGACCATCAACTGAAACCGTGTATTCGTGTCCGCCTCTGTTCTGAAAATCAAGTGTTGACTTTACAATTACGTGTACTTTTATTGAGTCTGCATAACCCTCTGGCAACTTGAAACGATATGTCAGCGACGAATTGCCGACCGGCTTTGTGTATGGTGTCAAGGCAACTGCGCTACGTGTGCGTCCGTAATACGGATAAACTTCCCACTTGACATCGCCGTCAGACTTTGCCTCGTAGAAATGTTCTGCCTCCATCGAAACATAACCATTGCTTGGTTCAAAAACGAAACCTCCGTCAGTGCTTTGGTTTATGCGTTTTGTTTCGGGCAACATCTCGTGTGGAAAGTTGTCGTTCCAACTTTTGTAGCCTATGTGCTTTTGAATCATCATGTTATGCCATTTGCCGTTGGCGAGGTCGTTGTTGTATTGAGTGCAAAGCAGAGAATCGCGTTTGAAACATTCCGACACCTTGTCAGCCCAATAGTTCGCATCGGGGTCGTTGTTGACAGCACAATAACGGTTCATTGCTTGAGCGTAATACATGTCATAAAGGTTCGCCATTGCTTGAACGGGGAACAGAACCAATTGATAATAAGCGTCTTTGTATTTTTCAGGAAGTTGAAGGTATAGACGAAGTGCCTCTGTCTCAAGACGCAAATACTCGTAGGTAACTTGCCTAAACTCACCAGTTTGGACATTGTAAGTGTTGACATCAAGCATTTCGGGCGTTACACGAGCCATGTACTGACAATTTCGGTTGTAAATTCGTGCCGCTTCCTTGGACAAGTCTTTGCCCACAACTTTCTCAAAGAAGTTTTCGGTGTGGTCGGTAACGTTTTGAAGATTGTAAGACTTTGGTCTGTACGCCATGTCGCAGAAAAGTTGAATCGGATATTCCATTGGCTTGAGGTCTCCGACGTTGAGAATCCAAAGTTTATCGATTCCAAAGTCGTATGCAAGCAAAAGTTGTTCAAACATTTGTTGAGTTTGTGTAACGTTCAGCCATTTGGAGTTGCGTGGTGCGCCTACGTAGTCAACATGATAATAAATTCCCCAACCGCCTTTGTGCTGAGTGTCAGGAACGCGGCGTATGTTGCCCCAATTGTCATCGCTGACAAGGATTATCACGTCATCAGGCACTTTAAGCCCTGCGTCATAAAAGTCCTGAACCTCTTTGTACAACGCCCAAACCTGCTGACGTTGAGAGGCTGGTTTGCCTGTTTCTTGAGCGATTATTTTGCGCTGATTGTTGAAAATACGCTCCATCAGTTTTTTGTTTTTATCAACTTGACGTTCATATTCGTCGTCGTGTCCTTCTTTGCCGCCCATCGGAGCGTCGCCATCGCCACGCATACCGATTGTTATGATGTCTTCGTTGTCTTTGGAGCGGCGGATTCCTTCGCGGAAAAATTGGTCGATAACTTTCTGATTCTTTTCATAATCCCACGGTCCGTTAGCCTTGCGATTTCTTGCCCATTCTTGATGGTTTCTTGCCATTGGTTCATGGTGCGAAGTGCCCATGATGATGCCCATTTCTGATGCCGTTTTGCTGTTGAGATTGTCGTCGGCATAGAAAGCGTTGCCCCACATGGCAGGCCACATATAGTTGGCTTTCAGACGCAGAAGCAATTCAAAAACCTTGCTATAAAAGTTGTGATTCATGCCTTTTGCAAGGTCGGGATTGGCTGACGGACATTCAGAATCTGGAAATTTTTCCTTGACCCAATTGCTAAGGCATGGTGCCTCGTCGTTGAGGAAAATTCCACGGTAGCGTACTGTAGGTTCGCCGTCGGTGAATGAGCCTTTTTTGATGTAGATTTTGTCGTGTTTTTCGATTGCGACATCAGCCCACCAGTACCAAGGCGACACGCCGATTTGTTTTGAAAGTTCGTAAACGCCGTAGATTGCGCCTCTCATGTCGCTGCCGGCGATTATTACTGTGCCGTCAATTGTGGTTAGGATGTACTTTTCGCATTTGCCTTGAAGTTGTGAGCCGTCAAGTTTTTGCTTTTTTATCAAATCCTTGATGTATTGCGACTTATCTATTGTACCGACAACGATTTTGCCGCCTTGTTGGTTCACTTGTGGTTTAACGTCCGACACGTTGAAAATGTCGTTGCATAGGTTGTTGACGGCAATTGACACGCCTTTGTATTCGTTTGCATCAACACTGATAGTTGGCGCGTTGCCTTGTGAGACAATCAGCAGTCCGCCGTTGTCCTCAAAATCCACAAAACTACCTACCTGAGCGAGAACGCACGGCAACAACGTTGTGAATAAGATGAAAGTTGCAATTAATTTTTTCATGTTTTAGTATCTGTAAAGTTTGAATTTTTGTATTCCCCATTCGCCGTCTGGGATTCTCACATGTCGACCTTGATGCGATTCGTCGCCGTTGAGATAACGGATTGTCCGTCCGCTGCCGTCGGTTGCAATCTCCTGAATTTCAAGGATTCCGACACGTTGTTTACCGTTGTCGAGAAAATTTAGCACAACGCCCGAACCTATTAGCACAAACTCGTCAGAGGTGGTGTTGATTAAAATTGCGCCTTCTGTGTTCCAGTTTGGAAGCCTTGCGCCTGCGCTCCAGCCAAGGGTATAATCATGTTTGGCGACAATCTTATAACCGCCAATTGTTGCTGTATCTCGCTGATTGATAGTATCTAATAAGAAACCACGCATACGGTCGGATCCGTTGGCTTCGATGATGTATTTTTCTGCACACTTTATAAGGTTGTAAGCCGCAGGAAGTTCCGTCAGACTTCCCTTTTTTTCAGTTTTTTCTATTGTAACACCCAAAACTGGCGGCATAAATTCAGCCTGTTTGGTTTCTGCTGAAAACGGCGAAAATCCCAAGCCGTGATATTCGCCAAAAGCATACAACGCTTTTGCGCCAGCCGTTGCATCGTATTGATGTTCAGGTACAAAGAATGGATTGTCGGAACGATAGTAGGCTGATGTCCACTTCTTGAAATCACCAAAATAAATGTCGGGGCTGAGCATTTCAATTGACGGTGCGCCTGCTTTCCAAATGTCAATCAGATGAGGTAGGGGACCACCTGAAGGATATTCGCCCGGTTTTTTGCCCGGACGGTTGAGGGCGCAGTTGACGTACATAGGTAGATTGTAAATTTTCTTTCCTGCCTTTGCAATTTCTTGAGTATAAACGGCATAACTCCATGCCGTAAAAATTTCCTCGGCGTAAATGCTCTTGCCGAAAACATTTTCCCAACTGCCGGTTAGGTTGCCGTTCCAGTATTTTTTTATGCTGTCGGTGAGTGTATTTTTGTGCGTTCTGAGGTAGTCCATAAGCACTGACGGAACGGTTGATTTCCATGCTGAAGTTGCTGTTTTGGAGTAGTCGCGAGCATTGGGCAGCATTGCGATTTCGTTTTCCACCTGAATCATCACAACCGTCTGATTTTTATCGTTTTGCTTGATAAATTCCAAGAGTTTGCAAAACGCTTTTTTGTCCATGTCGAGGTTTTCTTTTGCATACGGCGACAAGATTTCCTGAGGTATGCCGTCTTTGCTTTCGGCTCTTGGAAACCGTTTTACATCTTTTTTAACCCATGACGGCACGTAGCACGACATCGAATTTTTCCATGCTCCGAACCATAAAAATACGATTTTCAGATTGTTAGCGTCAGAAATTTTGATTATATCGCCAACAAGTGAAAAGTCGAATTTGCCTTCCTGTGGTTCTATTAAATCCCAATATACGGGAATAAGTGCTGTGTTGATGTTCTGTTTCAGAAGGTTAGGGACAACGTTTTTTTCAAAATATTCCTTAGTTGAGGCGTTAGAATTTCCGAGTTCGCCTGCACGCATAAGAAATGGTTTTCCGTTGACAATCAATTGATAGGCGTTGCCGTGCTTTACGATTTTTGGCGGCTCTTGCGCTGAAGTGTCAAAAGCACAAAAAACTAAAAAAATTAAAAATAATATGTATGTTAATTTGTTCATTATCAATTATTTGTATATTATTCTATCTGCTAATTGCAAAAAATAGTCGTTAGTCCAAATGTCAAGTTCTTTTGGATTAACAACAAAGGGACGAACATCGTTTTTACGCTTTCAATGTCTGTGGTAGCAAGCCTTTGTTTCAGAACAGTTTGAAATTCTTCTTTCGTCATTTCTTTGTTGTTAAATTCTTTGATTCGTTCTTGTAAATGTTTGAAATCAAGCGGTATCTTATAACGCACATACCATTCAAAATCGTACCAATCGCGACCTTTTACACGGTTGCGCCAATGCCTAAATGCAAGAGCGTGCATTTTTCCTGCGTAAAGGTCTGGCAAAGTGATACATCTTATTATAATAGTATATGGCAATTGCAAGTATTTATGTTCTGTTTCAAAATTCATAGGCGGTTTGGTATCAACCTCTATTTTTATTTTGACTGATTTTTCTGACTGAAACTTTAGGTTGTAAACATCTGTGTTATCTTTCAAAAATGCCGAATCTACACGACTAAATTTCTGTTTTGATTTTTTTAGGATTTCAACACGACGACCTAAACTATCAAACTCATCGATTATAGGCTGAAAGTAATTCTCAAAATTAAAATTTTCGTCGGCTTTTAGTAGCGAAAAATCCATATCTTCTGAAAAACGTGGCAAATTATGAAATAGCCTCAAACATGTGCCTCCGTAGAAAGCGGCTTTGTCGAAAAATCCGCCTTTGTAGAGACCTGCAAGCGCGATTTGCTGCGCCACCTCATAAACGGCATTTTGCTGTTCTATTGAGGTAGTGGCATTGTAATGCTGAAGCATTTGCTCATATATTCCGCTCTTTTTCAATTATTTTGATAATATTTTTAAAAATATGTTTTTTTTTGCCTTTTTCAGCACATTCGTTGAAAACTGTCAAATCCATATCTACCAACCTGTCCATGTCGAAACGCAAATCTTCTTCAAGAAAAGTATACGTTTCTTTCAAAAACCTCAAGTTGAGGTTAGGCATATAGGATATATAATCACATAATGCCTTTTCTGGCTTGGCAATCATAAAGTTAACATCACCCGATTGAACAATCTCAACTCCAATATGATAATAATCTTTGTCGCAATGATGATACTCAAACCTACCGAGAGCATTTGAAAACTCTTTGGTTAAGTGAGTGGTCATCGACTGAACAATCTCAACCCTTTCGGGTATAAGCCCGTGGTATCTAAGTGCCGACAACATTGACACGTACGACGGACTATAAAGGTGATTTGCAATAAGTTCCATTGATAGTAAAATCCCTGATTCTTCAGGATTTACTACGTATAATCCTTTTTTTAGGCGGATAATTGCACCTTCTTTTTCAAGATTTGCAACTTTTCTGTTTTCGGAAACTAAACCCGAAAAAAGTGTTGCAATTGCTCGTGTTCCAACGGGTATGTTTTTGAAAACTGACATTTTTTTCATATCAATACTTTTTGTCATTAAAGTTGCAAATTTAGTTGATTTTTCGATAGAAAATTACAGTTTTTGTAATTATGTATCAAATAATTTACTTTTTTTCAATCCTTTTGACGTTCTACATACTCTTTTTTGGTCAATTTCTCCTTACACTGTTGAAGAGTGTATTTGGGTTGGAAAGGTATTTCCATTTTGGAAAATTGCTGAAAATACTGAACGCAACCATCTCGCCACCATTGTGCTTCGTCGAGTTGGACGTTTAGTTTGTTGTCAACCTCCTTGAAAATCTCCGGCTTGACGTTTTTTTCAACCGATTTCCAAATTTTTATAAACTCTTCAACTTGTTTTACACCGTTGGCATAGTGTTGACACAATGACTCCCAAAGTGTGTAACTATTTGAAAATCTGTAATCCCAAGGCAAATGGTGAAACCACAATACAAATTTCTTTGGACACAAAGTCGGATTGTCGAACATCGAGCGCAACGGCTCTTGGTATTGCTCTACGGCGTTTGAACCCTTTGACGAGCGGTCAAAACCGATTCCATTGTCAGCCGCCTTGTGATAATAACGCGGCATCCAGTCTTCGCGTGCGCCAGGAATGTCGCACCAAGGTTCTGGACCCCAGTGGTCAGACCAGCCCATCAAGTGATGAAGTCCGAGCGGGGTCATGTAGTCGGTAACAGCCTCTCGACTGCGGAGCATGATTGAAACGATTTTGTCAGCGGCTTTTTTGTCAGTTGTGATGGTTTGAGCCACCCATTCTTCGGCGATTTGTTTTGCTGAAAGGTCGGGATTCCAAGCCAAACGTCCAAATGCGTACCAATTTGATTGTGCCATTACATATCCGCACCAATTCTTCATTGTACCAGTGTTGGCAACTCCAGAAAACGCTGTAAGTTTTTGATTCAGAGTTGTTTCTTTGACTGTCTTGTTGTTATGGAATGTCGGATAGTCAAGAAACTCTTTCCACATTGTGGCGAGGTAGCAAAGATGGTCGCTGTAACCGAGATATTCTTGTGTTATTTGAAGTTCGGGCATTATCTGAGTTTTTTTCATGGCACCGAACAGTGGCGAAAACGGCTCTCTCGGCTGAAAATCAATAGGTCCGTTCTTGATTTGGACTATAACATTGTCATCGAATTTGCCGTCCAAAGGCATAAACTCGTCGTAAGCCTGTTTAGCGCGGTCGCCACCTTGAGGATTATACACAAATGCTCTCCACATCACGATTCCGCCATGAGGTTTCAAAGCCTTTGCTAACATGTTAGCACCGTCGGCGTGGGTGCGTCCAAAATCCATAGGACCGGGGAGACCTTCGCTGTTGGCTTTCACCAAGAAACCGCCAAAATCAGGAATCATCGCATAAATTTCGTTGCATTTGTCTGTCCACCATTTGATTACGTCTTTGTCGAGCGGGTCAGAAGTTTTGAGACCTCCTAATGCCGCCGGCGACGAGAAATTGACTGCCAAGTACACTTTAATATTATAAGGGCGCAGACGGTCGGCAATTTGTTTTACACCAAGAAGAATTTCCTTGTCCAAAACTTTTGGGTCGGCGTTGACGTTGTCGATTACGGTTGCGTTGATACCAACCGAGGCGTTGGCGCGGGCGTAAGTTTCAATGTCTTGACGGACAGATATTTTCTCGCCGTCAAACCAAATAGAATATCCAGCATAACCACGCTCTACGCTTCCGTCTAGATTGTCCCAATGATTGAGAATGCGAACCTGATAGGTGGGACGTTGAGTAATAACTTTATTAAAATTTTGACCAGTTTTTAATCCTCTAAGCAGTGCATACGTACCATAAAGCGCGCCTCCAGGAGTTTCGGCTACAATTTTATAATTGTTATTAGCCAAATCGCATTCTATAGAATATCCCTCCAAACCAAGATTTTTTGTATTATCCAAAACAACGTGAAAATTGGAACTTTTTGCAGACTTAACCCTTTTTAACGCTGTAAAAAAAGCAGACAACTCTTTCTCGATAACCAAATCTGTTGGATTATTTTTAGCAATATCAGAATAAAAATTACACACCCCATCGTTTGTCTCAAAATTATTAAGCCAAAGATTAGAAGTTTGTGCGTTTAAACTAAAAAAAATAAACACAAAAAATAAAAAGAAAGAAACCCTAAGCATATTTATTTACATTTTATGTACATTGTTTTAATACAAAAATAACACAAAAAGCTTTAATAAAACTATGCGAGAGTAACAAATAAAAACAAATACGTTACAAAATCATGCTATTTTGTAACATTATAGTCTTAATTAACAAAAAAAAATAAAAAACACCGATTAAAAACCGGTGTTCAAAATTTTTTATATGTCAGAAAATTTTAATATTCCCAAAGATCTTGTTCAAAATTAAAAATCTGTTCTTTAATTCTATCAGCTTCGAGCAACGATTCTTCACCTACTGTATACTCATTGATTAAACGATTGTCGTAAACATTAGATTCGGCAAAAATATAACTTGAAAAGAAACGTTTTTCAAAAATATCTTCATAGTTCAAACGTCCAGCATCGTTTTTTAAGTTATAACATTCGGCGTTAGACAAAATCTTACGAGCTTCGGGATAATAAATCCAAAATGTTTTTTTCTGTTGTGGACGTTCTTGATCTGTATCATCTTCTTTATAATAAATTCTAATTGGACAAATTCCAATTATACGTACCTCCAAAACAGAACGTTGTTTATCAAAAAACCACAATTCTTTAAGCATATAAGATTTTATATCTGAACTATTGTATGGAACTTCAATAATTCTGGATTCGGTACCACCTTCCATTGTTTCCACATCCATGGTTTGAACACCAGCCCCTAATGCTTCGTGAACTTCTTTTTCTGTAACAATTGAACCAAATTCATCATCACCATTTTCTTTATATGCTGTTAAACCTTGCGTATGAATTCCTTCAAGAAGTACATCTATCAAACTCATACGTCCATCTTGAGGAGCAGTAGGAAAATATAGATGCTGATTGGCTCTTTCAGTAAGAACAATTGTTCGCCAAATAATTTTTGACCACATTACATCAGCCTCCCTTACATATTGATAAGGCATAGGACGCCGATTTTGAGTATGGATTTTTTCGTAAGGCAGCCCCAATAACACCTGAGCCGTAGTTTTTTCAACCATTAAGCATTGAATCGACACTGCCACAGCCAATATTAACAATAGTTTTTTCATGATATATAATTTTTGAAAATTCAAAAAAAAGAGTTTTAATAACCTTTGTTTGTATTATTAAAACTCTTTTTTAAAGATTATATTGCTTAAATAGTCAATATTTTTTCAAAAAATTTAAACTTATTTAAGTTTGTAACTAATAGAACCCAAATCACGGATACTACCATCAGGACCTTTAGCTTTAATATTTTCAAAATAAATCTTTCCACCAGAAGGAACCTGTCCAATAAGTTGTTTAACTGCTGGAGTTAAATTAGGACCACTTACATTTACATCCTGTGTAAAACCTTTGATAGTAGCAGATACGGTATAACTTGTAACTTGGAATTTCAAATCAAAGTCAAAGTTTTCCATTTCTGCTTTCACACCTGGTTGTGCAGAAAGAATAGCTTTCTGAATAATACCACCATACTTTGTTTTAGGATCGGATCCAATAGCTGCTTTCGGGTCTGGAACACGTTTTACACGGAACTCTTTTGCTGGGAAAGTCTTTGTTTGACCGTCAACATTGGCCGAAACATTGATTTTTACAGTACCAGGAGTTTTTACATTAACAACGTATCCATTTCCAGATTTTGTAATACTACCTTGTGAAATTCCAACATGAAGTTTTTCTGCAGGAATACCAGATGCAGTTACTTCAACAGGGTTAGGAACACCGATATAGAAAACATTCATCTTTGTTGGAGAAACCGAAACACTCGATTGACCAACTTCATATTCTGCTTTGAAAGGATAATCCTTTATTTCACCAGTAGATTTGTTTTTAAGTTTTATAACACCGCCCCAAGATTTAGGACCAACAGCAGAACCAGTTGCAGTATAAGTACCAACACCGTTGCTTACAGGAAGTTTTCCACCACCATTAAGTACCATATCTGGGTTTTCTGTAGAGTCGTATGCAGCAATGAAAACCTCTGCTTTATACTGACCACCAACAAGAACGTAACTATTAGGAGCATTAACAACAGCTTTAATAGCATTGAATTTCATGTCAGTTTTACCAATTTGTCCCAAAAGATGAGTCATCATTGCAGATTCAAGATTACGAATGTCGCTCTGCATCTTGGTCATAAGAGTAATAACACCTGCAGCAGGCAAATGTTCAAAATTGGCATTAGGCCAAGGAATAGAATCCATATCCTTGTTACCACTTTTAAATTTACCTGTAAAAAGTGTAGATTCAATGTTTTTGATAAGAGTTTCGCGAGAAGCTTTTGCTTGCTCTGTCTGTACTTTATCTTGATTAACAACATCAATAAGCAATTCACGATAGGTTTCTAATGCAGTTTGTACAGCTTTACCTCTTACACCATCACCTTCTTGAATAAATACCTGACCACCAACGTTGTTGTCGTCTTTTTTGGTAAGCACTTCTTCAATAGGATATTCTTCAGCAGGACGAGCACCAGCTTCGTCTCCACCATCAGCCTCGCGTGCAATTTCTTGCAATTTTTGTTTCGAGGCAGCAATGTCGTTGCGACCTTCAAGACCTATTTCAAGCGATACAACAAATGTATCTTTATATGCTTGAATGGCATCGAATGCAGCATTGGCACCGTTTATAACTCTGTCGGCCTGTTGTTTCCATTTCAAAACTCCAAGAGAGTCATTTACCATAGCCTTAGCAAATTCTGCCTGCTTAGACTGAATAACTTCCATAGTATTGTCGTTGGTCTTACGCAAAGACTGGTCAACAAGTTGGAAAGCAGCAAGCACTTCGGCAGACACGTTTAAGGCTAACAAGGCAGTATAAAATAGGTACATCATACCTATCATCTTTTGCCTTGGAGTTTCTTTTCCTCCTCCACTCATAGTGTCTTATTATTTTAAAAATTCTTTTATAACTTAAACATTGTTTTAAATTAATCAACCTTTACGTTTAATGCAGTAAGCATATTACCATAAACGTTGTTCAAAGCAGAAAGATTTTTGCTCAACTTAGAAACTTCTTTAGAGTATTGTTGTGCATATTGAACAGAACCTTTAAGTTCGCTAATCATTGAATCAAAATCAACTTCTTGCATTTGAATTTCAAAAATTTGGTTGATTGCACCGAGATTTTTATTAAGTGCGCTGATGTTTTTGTTATATTCTTGATTGCCGCTACTAATAGCAGAGAAATCAATGTCACCAACTTTAGAAAATGCATTTCCTACACTTGCCAAAGAATCATTGAGTGTATCTGCAGACGATTGAATTGAAGAAACTGCTGAAGAAGCAGCTTGCAAATTGTCAGTAAAGCCTTTTGAAGCAGCAGCAGCATCAGCTACATTAGCCATATCTTTAACTTTTTCGTTGAAATTGGCAAAATTGTTGCCAAGTTTTTCAAAGAAATTGTTACCACCTGCTTTTTCAAGCATTTCGTCGAATTTTTGAAGTGCACTACCGTCTGGAGTTGCAGCCAAAGCTACTTTTTTACCACCGCCAACACCAGAACTGCCAATACGACCTTCCCAACTTTCAGCGTTTTCTACTTCATAAATAGGATTGGCATCTCTATCGCTTTTCAACTCGGGATATACACGAGTCCAATCGATTTCTGGATGAACAGGTTCAAATGCAGAGAACACGAAAATAACTGCCTCTGTCAACAAACCTACCATAAGCATAACGCTTGCACCGGGATAGTGCTGAATTTTAAATAACGCACCCACGATAACCACGGCTGCACCTAAACCGTAAAGTTTTCCGATGAAACGTTTCCACGCCATCGTTTCAACGAAAGGTTTTTTTTCTTCTGCCATAATGTGTTTTTTTTAGTTTTAAATTTATTAAAGTTAATGTTCTAAATTATCCGCTAAAATTACGGACTATCTATGGAATAAAAAAATTTTTTTTTATTTTTTTTAACAAATAAAATGCTATCTGTTAATAAACACCAAAAAACCTGCCATTTGCACATTATATTATTAATAAAATGCAAATGGCGGTTTATTTTAAAGTATTATGAAACTATTGTATCCTTTTTAGAAATTGCCATAATCCCAATCTGTTGCGTTGCGACCCATGTAAGAGCGTACACACCTAAAACCAATGTAACTTTTTGCTGTATCTTGATACTCATAGGTACGTGTACCAACTTGTAGATAATATCCTACATCTTTCCATGAACCTCCACGTACAACTTTACGTTTTAATACTGGTGGATCATCGGCCATTGCATTGTAACTATAATCGGGATTAAGGTCGTGAGTAAAACTATATGCTGACTCATCGAAAGCATTTGATGTCCACTCTGCAACATTTCCTGCCATATCATAAAGTCCATATTCGTTTGGTGCATACGTTGCAACCTCAATTGTACGAGCAGCACCATCGTCTGCATAACGTCCACGAAGTGGTTTGAAGTTGGCTATAAAACATCCTGAATTGTTACGTGTGTAAGGACCGCCCCAAGGATACATTGACAATGCAAGACCTCCACGGGCTGCATATTCCCATTCTGCTTCGGTAGGAAGTCTGTATTCTTCAACCATAGGTTGTTTATTGTGTTTCAATGCATTATTGAGCAAATCTGAACGCCAAATACAGAATGCGCTTGCTTGACGCCAGTTAACACCTACAACTGGATAATTATCGAATGCTGGATGCCAAAAATACTTACGTGCCATAGGTTCGTTGTACGAATAAGTATAATCGCTCATCCAAACCAATGTATCGGGATAAACATTGATACGTCCTTGCATGATAAATGAACGACGGTCTTGGATTGGAACTACGTTACCTTTTGCATCAATTACCGTTCCTTCATATTTACCACCTGTAAAATCTTCGTTGTAGTTGTAACGATTTTGTTTCAACGCTGCTTGACGCAAATCTACCCAAAAGTAATCATAAACAAGCTTTCTTGTGTCAATTTCTTTCAACTTGTTGAAACGTTCTTCCTTGATAAGGAACAAATCTTTAACAGCATCGTTAATGGCTTGTTGCTCGTCGCCTTTGCCACCACCCC
>FLNW01003715.1_pt1 | contig 16632 bp, 16 predicted proteins | sample 1140371 | NCBI WGS metagenome assembly FLNW01 (sample SAMEA3878170, study PRJEB12797) | bioreactor metagenome | biome: Moose rumen | place: Sweden | collected 2011-10
GCCTTCCACTTCAATGTATTTCGGATCCATCAAGCGAATCAGATCTTTCATGATGATGTTCACGCAATCTTCATGAAAATCTCCATGGTTGCGGAAGCTGAACAGGTAAAGTTTGAGTGATTTGGATTCGACGATGGACTGATCCGGAATGTAGTTGATGTGGATGTCGGCAAAGTCCGGCTGACCGGTTTTCGGGCACAGAGACGTGAATTCCGGGCAATTGAGCATCACCATGTAATCGTTTTCAGGATGCTTATTCGGAAACTTTTCCAACAGGTTCGGATTGTAATCGTAGGTGTACTGGGTATTTTGATTGCCCAGCAGAGTAACTCCATCGAGTTCTTTTTCAGAGCGGCTCATTCAAGTCTCCTTAGTTATCCGAAAAGATCCGGGGAATCCGAGTCGTCATTAGACGCGATATTGTCACTGTCCGATGCGTCTTGGATTCGGGTGAATCTCTTGACCTTCTTTGCGGTGAACTTGCTTCCCAAAGCCTTGTACGTTTTGATTTCGGCAAGTTCAGTCAAGTCCAGTTCTTCTTGCTCGACCTTGTGACCGGACTGGTAATCCATCGTCACACGGGCGTTTTCCGTGCTGAAAAATTCAATCATCTTGGTATCCGGATGGTCCGAAAGGATGTTGAATTCTGTTGTCGTCGGACAAGTTTCGAGAGTAAAGCGCTTGACCATGTAATTGAAGTTTTCTCCTTCAAAATACAAAACGGTAAAGACGCGGCTCGGATTGTACTTGCCGAGATACAGAATGTCCGTTCCGACAAGAATCGGATCCTTCATTTCGTGCAATTTGGCCATGCCGTTGTTGCGGATGGAAATCAGTTTTTCGCCTTCTTCGAAGGCTCCAATGCGATCGCCCTTCTTTTGAGTGCTGACCATGCCGGAAATCGCGTCGAAGTAGAAAATTTTAGCCCCGAGGGTACTTTCTCCGTCGCTGACTTTTTTGATAGATCGAACCGGGTACTTGGTCACGATATTGCCGACAGCGTTACGGCCCTTGATTTCGACTTCGGCAAAGTCTACTTCAAAATTGAGCTTGACACGCGGACGCGGTTTGAGAACGACCTTGACTGTTCCAGCTTCACCATTGGCGTTCGAGGAAATGTAGAGAATTTTTGTTCCCGGCTTTCCCTTTCCCATCGGGTAATCCTTGTTACGGGTAATACCGCCGACGTTAAAGCGTTTGATGAGAGCAGGACCGTCCTTGCCATCTTGATAGATGACGTTGTAAATGCGCCGTTCGTCATCCTTGTTGAATTTTTCGACGAGAACGATGTCTTTTCCAACAAAGTCCTTGGCGGAAACCTTCACAATTTTGTACGAACCGTCATTTTTGAATACGATGATGTCGTCATATTCGGAAACGTCGAACAGGTATTCTTCTTTTTTGAGATCGGTTCCGATAAAGCCTTCTTTGCGATTCACGTAGAACTTTTGGTTCGCCATGGCGACGTGAACGGCATCGACTTTACCGAATTCCGCAATTTGCGTTTTTCGTTCACGACCTTCGCCATATTTCTTTTGAATGTTTTTGAAGTGGGCGATCGTAAAATCAATGATGTTTTCCAGATTTGCGTGAATTTCAGAGATGTGATCGTCCAAGCTCTTTAAGAGTTCATCGGCCTTTTTTCGGCTAAAGCGAGCGATTTTGGACATCGGGAGAGCGGCGAGCTTTTCGATGTCGTCTACTGTAACTTCGCGGCGAAGATTTTTCGTGAAAGGCTTTAATCCTTCGTCGATCAGCTGGATCATTTCGTCGTGATCTTTCGCCTTCTTGATGACTTCGTAAACTTCCTTTTCGATGAAGATCTTTTCAAGGCTAGTCGCGTGCCACTTTTCCTGCGTGTGCTTCAGGTCGTTTTCAAGTTCCCATTTGAGCAAATGCTTGGTGTGGTCAACACTGAGCTTTAAAAGTTCAGAAGTCGTTGTAAAGCAAGGCTTTTTGTCGATGATGACGCAAGTACATGGGGAAAGCGATTTTTCGCAGTCCGTGAACGCGTAAAGAGCTTCAATCATCTTTTGCGGATCAGAACCCGGCAAAAGGTGAATCACGATTTCGACTTCTTGTGCGGTGTCGTCATCGACGCGCTTGATCTTGATTTTTCCCTTGTCGTTGGCGGCAACGATCGTTTCAATAAGCGAACCGGTCGTTGTACCGTAAGGAATTTCGCGGATGACGAGAGTCTTTGCGTCTTGGACTTCGATTTTCGCTCGCACCTTGATTTTACCGCCACGGGCACCGTCGTCATAATGGGACACGTCGATGGTTCCACCGGTAAAAAAGTCCGGATACAAGGTGAACTTTTTACCCTTGAGATAGGCGATGCTCGCTTCGCAAAGTTCGTTAAAATTGTGCGGAAGAATGTAAGTCGAAAGACCGACCGCGATGCCGTCTACGCCTTGGGCGAGGAGCAGCGGGAACTTTGCCGGGAGTGTGACCGGTTCTTTGCGGGTGCCGTCATAGTTCGGAATCCATTCCGTCGTTTCTGGATTAAACAGGATTTCTTGCGCGAATTGCGAAAGACGCCCTTCGATGTAACGGCCTGCAGCGGCTCCGTCACCTGTCAACGGGTTTCCCCAGTTACCCTGCGTATCGATCAACAGGTCTTTTTGACCGAGGCCGACAAGCGCCGTGTAAATGGAAGAATCTCCATGCGGATGGTAACGCATCGTTGCACCGACAACATTCGCCACTTTGATCAGGTGGCCGTTGTTCATTTCGGAAAGCGTGTGCAGAATACGGCGTTGCACGGGCTTTAAACCGTCTTCAAAATAGGGGACGGCACGGTCGAGAATGACGTAGCTCGCATAGTCCAAGAACCAACCATCGTAAAGCTTTTCCAAATGGTTTGCATTGGAAAGTCCTAGGATCTCGGTATCGCTTTTAACCTCAACTTCGGGAGCGTTTGCGAATTTATCTTCGATATCACTCATTACAGTTCCTCCACCGCGTTAGCGCGCAGGTTTTGCACGATGCGGTTCTGACGTTCCGGTGTGTTCTTGCCCATATAATAGCCGAGCATTTTGTTCAGGGACGCATCTGGAGGCGAAACAACGCTTTCAAGGCGCATCGTCTCACCAATGAACTGGCGGAATTCATCCGGGTTGATTTCACCGAGACCTTTGAATCGGCTGATTTCCAAATCTTTACCGGCGAGGATCTGGGCGGCTTCATCCCGTTCCGCTTCGTCGTAGCAGTAAAGAACCTTGTTCTTTTTGGAATTGCGAACGCGGAAAAGCGGAGTCTGCAAAATGTACAGATGGCGCTGTTCCACAAGTTCCGGGAAGAACTGCAAGAAGAAGGTCATCAAAAGAAGTCGAATGTGCATACCGTCCACATCGGCATCGGTCGCGATAATAACTTTGTCGTAACGGAGTGAGTCCAAACCGTTTTCAATGTCGAGTGCATGTTGTAGCAGGTTGAATTCTTCGTTTTCGTAAACGACTTTCTTGGTTAAGCCGAAGCTGTTGAGCGGTTTACCGCGAAGACTAAAAACCGCCTGGTTTTGCACGTTGCGCGCCTTGGTCAGCGTACCCGATGCAGAGTCGCCTTCGGTCAGGAAAATCATGGTTTCCTTGTGAACCGGATTTTTGGCGTCGGTCAAATGGACTTTGCAATCGCGAAGCTTTTTATTGTTCAAGTTCGCTTTGCGTGCGCGTTCGTTGGCGAGCTTTCGGATGCCGGCAATGTCTTTTCGTTCGCGTTCGCTTTGCTGAATACGGTTGAGGAGCGCCTTTTCCGCTTCGGGGAACTTGTGCAGGTAATTGTCCACTTCGGTCGATACGAAGTCAACGATCCATGTGCGAAGAGAAGGGCCGCCTGGAGCTGTCGTTGTGCTTCCGAGTTTTGTCTTCGTTTGGGATTCAAATACCGGTTCCTGAATGCGGACGGCGATCGCTGCGATAATGCAATTGCGAATGTCCGACGGATCGAGATCCTTTTTGAAGTGATCGCGGACGCCTTTCACAAAGCCTTCGCGGAAGGCCTGCTGGTGAGTTCCGCCCTGGGTCGTGTGCTGGCCGTTCACAAAGCTGAAGTAATGTTCGCCGTATTGATTGCCGTGCGTAAAGGCGATTTCGATATCCTTGGTTTTTAAATGGGCAATCGGGTAGCGGAGAGTGTCGTCGACACGGCCCTTGAGCAGGTCGAGAAGCCCTTCTTCGCTTGTGTAAACTTTACCGTTCATCACGAGCGTGAGGCCCGTATTCAGATAGGCGTAGTTCCAGATTTTTTCTTCCATGTAGGCAGGAAGATAGCGGTAATTCTTATTGAAAATCGTCGCATCCGGTGTGAAGATGATTTCGGTACCGGTTTTTTCGTCCGATTTGCATTCTCCATATTCTTTAACGAGAACGCCTTTGCTGAATTCCGCTTTTTTGCATTTGCCGTCGCGGAAGCTTTGGACGATAAATTTATCGGACAGGGCGTTCACCGCCTTGGTACCGACACCGTTCAAACCGACGGATTTTTGGAATGCTTCGGAGTCGTATTTGCCACCGGTATTCATTTTGGAAACGCAATCTACGACTTTGCCGAGCGGAATGCCTCGTCCGTAGTCGCGAACGCGGACTTCGCGATCTTCGATTGTAATTTCGATTCTTTTGCCGGCTCCCATCACGAATTCATCGATCGAGTTGTCGATGATTTCTTTTGCGAGCACGTAAATACCGTCGTCAGGGCTTTGACCGTCCCCGAGTTTACCGATGTACATACCTGGACGCATCCGGATATGTTCATGCCACTCCAACGATTTAATATTGTCTTCTGTGTATCTGACTGCCATAAATTTTGAACCTAAATCGTCTATTTCGTTCTAAAGTGTGCAAAAATGAGTAATTTTTTGAAAAATTTGGGAATGAACTTGTGGGTTCGGTCCAAATTATGCGCTACAATATAGAAAATTTTTTTCTTTTACAGTGCACGCATGTGTAGTAGTACGGGCTTTTCGGCAATCCATTTGCATCTTGTTCATTTTTTGAAGGGATTTTTTTCGTGTGCCGCAATTTCGGTTGAAAGCCCATTTAAAAAACATCAGTTTCAAAAATTTTGAAATCCATGCGAAGGATACCTCTTGGCGAACTGAACATGGACGCTATCTATGCAGTTCTAGATTTGCTTGGCAAATCGGTTTCGTCTGGGAAAATCGAAAATTCGCATTATTTAATTCCGATGGCTAAAGCGGGCGTTTATATTGTGAAAGTGGGAAATGTTTCGCAGAAGGTTCTTGTGAAGTAACTTAAATTTGGGGCATGCAGAATACGGAAACCTGGTACAAGGCAGAAGGCCATTGCCCAATTGAAGAATTTGAACTGGCGAGCTATATGCTTTTTGAAGCGGGCATCGCATCGATCGAAGAATTGAATTCTACCGATGCCGTGTTCTCACACTTTTGCTTTTATACGAGTGATCGTTTGGAATGCGAACGTATCGTGTCGCAATTTCCGCAGTATCATTGGACGATTGCGGAAGAACCGAATAAGGATTGGGTTCAGGTATGGCGCGATAACGCAAAACCGGTTCACGTCAGTCCGCATTTGTGGGTGCGTCCTCCTTGGGTCGAATTTTCTCCAGAAGATCCTCAAATGATTGTTCTTGAACTCGAAGCGAAGACGGCTTTTGGAACGGGAGAACACGACACCACTTGTGGTGCGGCGAATTTGATGGAACAAATCGATTTGCAAGGAAAGACGCTTCTAGACATCGGTACTGGGACTGGAATACTATCGATGTTTGCCCGTCGTCGAGGCGCAAAATATGCGATCGGTACAGAAATCGATCCGGTGACGCTTCCTTGTATCAACGAAAATTTTGAACGAAACGGATTTGAAAAAAGCTCATGCGTTCTCGGGAATTTGAACGTGTTTCGAGATGGCGCCCGGTTTGATGTCATTGTTTGCAATATGTTCCTGCGCGAATTTTGGCCACTGCGAAAGGATATTGTTAGACTGCTTGAGCAAGGAGGCAAGCTTGTTCTTGCAGGGATTCTTTTGACGGAAAAGGAAATTGTCCTTCAATGGTTTCAGGAAGTCGGAATTGTAAAGGAACAAGAATATGCAAGCCGTGAATGGTGGAGCGTTTTAGGCTATATTTGTGCTTGAAAAGATTAAGGAGTTTTGGCATGGCACAAGAAAGAGCGATTATCACGGTTGTCGGTAAAGATACGGTAGGCATTATTGCAACGGTTTGCACCTATCTTGCCGAAAACAACATCAACATTCTTGATATTTCCCAGACGATTGTCCAAGGCTATTTCAACATGATGATGATTGTTGACATTTCTCAGATTCAGAAAGCTTTTGGTGATATTCAAAACGAACTGGTCAAACTTGGTGAAGAAAAAATAGGTGTGCAAATCAAAACGCAAAAAGAAGCCATCTTCGACGCAATGCACCGCCTTTAATTCTGTAAACAAGAGGTTTATATGATCAATATTCGCGAAGTCGAAGAAACCAATGCCATGATCGAAAAGGAAAATCTGGATGTCCGCACTATCACGATGGGACTGAACCTTCTCGATTGTATTGATTCGAGTATCGAAGTGCTTTGTCGAAATATCCACGATAAAATTTATCGCTCTGCCAAGGATCTTGTAAAAACAGGAAATGAAATTTCCAAGGATTTTGGCATTCCGGTGGTGAACAAGAGAATTTCCGTGACGCCGATTGCGCTTGTCGGAGCTTCGGCCTGTAAAACGACTACGGATTTTGTGAAAATCGCGAAAACGCTCGATGCCGTTGCCAAGGAAGTCGGGGTGAACTTTTTAGGCGGTTACTCGGCTCTTGTGAGCAAAGGAATGACGCCGGCAGATGAACTTTTGATACGTTCCATTCCGGAAGCTTTGACAGAAACCGATGTGCTCTGCTCCTCGGTCAATTTGGGATCTACCAAGACGGGCGTCGACATGACTGCGGTACGTCTCATGGGAACGATTATCAAGGAAACGGCGGAACTTTCCGAAAAGAAAGGCGTTTTGAATGGAGACGCCAAGCTTGTCGTGTTCTGCAATGCACCCGATGATAATCCGTTTATGGCGGGAGCGTTCCACGGTGTAACGGAAGGCGATGTCGTTTTGAACGTGGGCGTGTCCGGTCCGGGTGTTGTAAAGAAGGCACTCGAATCGGTGCGTGGAACCGATTTTGAAACCCTTTCCGAAACGATCAAGAAAACGGCCTTTAAAGTAACTCGCGTGGGGCAGCTTGTGGCCAAGGAAGCTTCTAAACGGCTGGGATATCCGTTTGGCATTGTAGATCTTTCTCTTGCGCCGACGCCAGCCATCGGAGATTCTGTCGCCGATATCCTTTGTGAAATGGGACTCGAATATGCTGGAGCTCCGGGAACGACTGCGGCCCTTGCCATGTTGAACGATCAGGTGAAGAAGGGCGGACTCATGGCGTCTTCTTACGTAGGAGGACTTTCGGGCGCATTCATTCCGGTATCAGAAGATCAGGGCATGATTCACGCTGCGGAAGCGGGCGCTTTGACTCTAGAAAAACTCGAAGCGATGACTTGCGTCTGTTCGGTCGGACTCGATATGATTGCCATCCCGGGCGATACAAAGGACACGACTATAGCGGGCATTATTGCTGACGAAATGGCTCTGGGCATGATCAACCAGAAAACGACCGCGTGCCGCTTGATTCCATGCCCGGGTAAAAAGGTCGGCGACAAAGTGGAATTCGGCGGCTTGCTCGGTTACGCTCCGATCATGCCGGTAAACCAATTCTCTTGCGACGCTTTTGTGAACCGCGGCGGAAGAATTCCTGCGCCAGTCCATTCTTTCAAAAATTAATGAAACGGTGTTTTCGGTGATGCACTGGACAACAGAAGTTGAATTTCCAAAATCCGACATTCGCATCGACTGGAAAACGGAAGTCGCGTTTATCGGGTCTTGCTTTGCCGAAAATATGGAACAGCGATTTTCCCGGTTCAAGTTTCACACGCTGCTGAACCCTTTTGGAATCGTATATAATCCGCTTTCTGTCGCAAAGATGCTCGACCGCATTGCACGGGAACACTTCTATTTGCCAAGTGAAATTTTTTTTGACGGAGAAAATTTTCACAGTTGGGATTTCCATGGGAATTTCTCTGCCAAGAATGCCGACGATTGCTTAGGCAAGATGAATGCGGCTGTAAAAACGGCCCATGCTTTTTTGCAGACGGCAAAAGTGGTTTTTATCACGCTGGGAACGGCCCGCTGTTATTTTCTAAACGAAACAGGCGAAGTTGTTTCGAATTGCCACCGTCAAAGTGTGGACCGATTCCGTCGGGAACTCATTTCGGTGGATCAAGCGTATCAGGCTCTTGAATCTGCTGTCCGGAGTTTACAAAAATTGAATCCGCAGGTGCGCATTGTGCTCACGGTTTCACCGCTTCGCCATTTAAAGGACGGTTTGCAGGGCAATCAGGTTTCCAAGGCGACTCTCCTTTTGGCGGTGAATCGCGTCGTGGAACGATTTAAGGAAGTCGAATATTTTCCGAGCTATGAACTCGTCATCGATGAATTGCGGGATTACAGATTTTATGCCGCCGACATGATTCATCTTTCTGCTGTAGCGGAAGATTATATCTTTGAGAAAATGGGAATGGTATATTTGGATACAGCGGTGCAACGGCACTTGTTAAAATTGGAAACATTTTTGAAATCGGCTGAGCATCGGATTGTCGATGCGGATTCTTCCAAACTCCGCTCTTTTGCCGAAACGTCTTTGGCGATGGCTCAAAAGCTAGAATCCGAAATCCCCGGGCTGGATTTAAGCGCAGAAATTCGCCATTTTAAATCTTATCTATAAAACAAACCTCTCCCGAGGGAGAGGCTTGCCTAGACCGAAAAAGAGGTGCTTTAGAGTAGCGAAACCTGAGTCACCGCTGCAACGCCGAGGACTTCTTCGCCGGAAATTTCGTCGATGATGATCGGGCAAAGGTTTTCGTCTTGGACGATTGTACCATCGGTGCAATTAAAGCTCGCGGTAGAAGTTGCCGGTGCGGCTACGACAGGGGATGGATCCGTGACAGCTACGTTCGGCGTATGGGTGCCAGCGCAAGCGGTAAAAAGGGTGGCTCCAAAAAGAAGAACTACGAGAGAAAGTTTTTTCATGTGTAAAATCCTTTTCCCTTAAAATCATTTCCATTTTTGAAATTGCCAAATAAAAAATGGATAACAAACTTTCTTTCGTAGTACAACTTGGAATATACTGATAAAGAATAAACGAAATAAGGAACAATTCTACCCGATAAAAGCCTTCCGACACCGTATGAAAAAATAAGGATTTCTATATTCACGCTCGAAATGCGAGTTTGGTGGAAAATCTTGATCATGGCGTCCGTATTCGCTGCGCAGGTGGCTGCATCGGACATAAACGATTTGCAGGAAGACGATTCCTTTCAGCGCTATTCACTTGTGCCTGTGCTCGGCTATACAGAAGAGACGCGGCTTTTGTTGGGCGCCATGCTGCTTTTCTTTTTGAGACCGGAAGATGAAGGTGGAAAAGTTTCTGAAATCGGTTTGACGGCTTATGGTTCTTCCCGTGGACAGTTCCAATTTGTATTGGAACCCTATTTCTACCTCTATCATGACTTGGTTCACGTTTGGTTCAATCTCAAGTATCAGGATTGGATTACAAGTTACTTCGGCCATGGAAACGATCCGGATATCGATCATTTTGTGAATTATGACAAAAAGAAATTTTACTTAGGCTCGAAATGGGAATCCAAGGCGTTTGTTCCGGAATGGGTCAAGTATGGCGTGGAACTGCACATAGAGCATACAGACATCCGCTTCCGAAAAAGCGACATGGAAGTTCCGGATCCGCAGTCGGGATGGAGAAACGGCATCGGCTATATTCTGGGAATCGATACGCGGGACAATGCGAATTGGACAAATCACGGCTTTTTAGTGGAATGGAAACAGCTTTTTTACGCGGAAGCGTTCGGCGATAATTCCTTTGATGTAGAAAGTTTGGACTTGAGGGCTTATACGACGCTTCCGCTTTCTGCGACGATGGCGACCGGAGCTTTGTGGCAGCGGGCCGAAGGGAATGTTCCCTTTGACATGCTCTCTGGCCCAGATGGCGTGCAGCGGTTCCGCGGGGTAGAAAGTCTTTATTTTAACGACAAACAGTCGCTGATTTTGCAGATGGAAGTGCGAAAATATTTCGGTTGGCGGTTGGGAAGCCACGTCTTCTTTGAAGGTGGCAAAGTGGGAGATCACTTTAGCGAGCTTTGGCGAAATCAGTGGCACAGATCTTTGGGCGTTGGCGCTTTGCTGGGTTTGAATGTAAAGGAACATTTATTCGCTCGCGCCGATGTTTCTTGGGTGGATTTTGATCATATAGGCCTTTCATTTTATGTAAGGCAGGCGTTTTAGGAAGGGTGATGATGGAAGTTTGTAAAGTTCAACATACAAGCCATATAGAAGTTCGGTATGCGGAAACGGACCAGATGGGTGTGGTGCACCATTCGGTGTATGCCATCTGGTTTGAACAGGCCCGTACCGAATTTTTCAAAACGGTCGGTTCTACCTATGCGGACGTCGAAAAACAGGGCTTTTTGTGCCCGGTTTTGGAATTGAACGTGCGCTACCGTTACCCGACGCATTACGGTGACGTGGTGGATATTGAAACGACCTTGATGCGCCGCGGGCGCTTGCATTTTAAATTCCATTACAAGCTGTTTGTGAAAGGGACTTTGTGTGCGGAAGGCTACTCGCTCCATTGTTTTTTGAAGGAAGGAAAGCCCACTTCGGAGTTGCCTCCTCAAGTAGAACTTTTCTTTCCGGAAAAATAGACGGATTTTGCGGTTTTTGTCGTGAATTGTTACGTCTTGTCGCTAAAATTATCCTTCTATCGATAATGGCCCATAATTTTTTTCTATTCTTTCAACAAATCTAAAATGAGGTAAAAATGAATAACGAAGAAGTAAAAAGTAAGCTTAAGGCATTCTTTATGTCCGATCTCGGTGTGGACGGTGACGTTCTGAATTACGATACGCCGCTGTTCGGTGAAGAAATCGGACTGGACTCGGTGGATTCTTTGGAAATCATTTCCTTTGTCGATAGTAACTTCGGCGTTTCGATGACCGGTGCGGGCAAGGAACCGTTCCAGAGCATCGACACAATTGCTGATTTTATTGCAAAGCACCAGGCTTAATCGCTTTTGCTTTTTTCTCTGCTTTTTGGTAAGGTATCATGACTTCGAACGATAGTCGCTGTGTAGTTACTGGTCTCGGCGTGATTTGCGCTGTCGGTAATAATGTTGAAGAAACTTGGAAAAATGCGCTGAATTCTGTTTCGGGCATCCATAAGACCTCTTCTGTGGATACGGATAAGTGCTATGCGGATCTCGCCGCAGAAGTGCATTGCGATTCTTTGGATGCGATGGATTCCCCAGAAGAAAAGGATCGCGCGTCAAAACTTTGCATCAAAGCGGCAAATGAAGCCCTGCAAGATGCAAATCTTGGACATTTTGCGGATGACCAACGCGTCAGTGTGATTATCGGAAGCTGTGTGGGCGGTGTGATTAGCGTAGAACATTACCACCAGCATGGCAAGAATGCTTGTGATATCCCCAAAATGCCGATTGCCGCGATTGCGTCCCAGGTGGCAGAAACCTGTGGCGCGGGTGGTATTGTGACGAACGTGGCAAATGCTTGTGCTGCTGGCACGATTTCTATCGCTCTGGCTTGCGACCTGATCCGTGCCGGCAAGGCGGATGTCGTGATTGCGGGCGGTGCGGATTCGTTTGCTGCCGTTCCCTATTCCGGATTCCTTTCGCTCCACGCATTGGACGAAAATGGATGTTCCCCGTTCAACCATTGCAATGGTATTACGCTTGGTGAAGGTGCGGGTATCGTCATTGTGGAATCCTATGAACACGCTCAGAAGCGTGGTGCAAAGACTTATTGCGAAGTGCTCGGCTCGGGCGTGACAAGCGATGCTCATCATATTACGGCACCTCGTGAAGACGCTCTCTGTTTGACCGAAGCCATGACGCGTGCCGTTAAGAATTCTGGCATCCAGAAGTCGGATATCGGCTACGTGAATGCGCACGGTACGGGCACGGGTAAAAACGACAATGCGGAAATCACCGCGTTCACCAACTTCTTTGGTGAAGAAAATCCGACGGTAAGCGTCAGCTCGACCAAGGTGATGACTGGCCATTGCCTCGGCGCTGCCGGTGCGATTGAAGCGGTTTTTAGTATCAAGGCTTTGACGACTGACACCGTTCTACCGACTCTTCACTATTCTGTAGAAGATTCCGCTGCGCTCCAGGCAAAAGTCGGGCAAATGGATTTTGTGCAAAACGTACCCCATGCCAAGGCTCTCAAGTGCGTGATGAGCAACAACGTGGCGTTCGGCGGTACCAATGCAAGCATCATCTTCTCCAAGGAAGCGGGGGATGTTTCTTCCCAGACGGCCAAAGACAAGAAAATCGCCGTCACGGGCATTGGAATTGTGAGTCCCTTGGGCAATAGCAAAAAGGCTTATATCGCAGCTGTTGAAAACGATGCGAAGCCGGAAAGCGCATCGATCCATTCGATGATTGCGCTTGAAGATTACAAGGAACTCGGCATTAAAATGGCTTTTTACCGCAAACTGGACAATTTGGGCCAGCTCCAGACGGTATCGGGCATGCGCGCCTTGCAAGATGCAAACTTCAAAGTGACAGATGAAAATGCCAAGGATATCGGCATTATCGTGGGAACTTCCGAAGGTGGGCTTGGCGCAACTTATGACTTTGAAGAACTGATCACGAACTTGGGCAATGCCCAGGGAAGCGCTTTCAAGTTCCCGCATACGGTTTATAACGCGGCTGGCGGATACCTTTCGATTTGCTCGGGCATCAAGGGTTATGGCGTAACGATTACGACGGGTCCGGTTTCCGGCCTTGACAGCATCGGATATTCCATGAACGTCATTCATGACGGTCAGGAACAGGCGATGATGGCTACAGGTACAGATGAAAATCTTCCGATTATCACGGAATTTGCACAGAAGCTGAGCATTGCTGCCGATAAAGTGGTCGCTCCGCATTCCGGTTCCGAAGGCTTTGTCGTCGGCGACGGCAGCGTATCCATTTTGATGGAATCGGAAGACGCGGCAAAGGCTCGCAATGCAAAAATCTATTGCTACGCTCTCGGTTATGGAAATGGCCGTAAGAATGTGAAGTTCGGTAAGCTTGAAGGTTCGGGCGAAGCTCTCGATAGCGCAATCGCAGAAGCCTTGAAGGATGCCGGCGTTTCGCCAGATGAAATCGATGCGGTATGCGGTTTTGCAGATGGCTTTAAAACGGTTGACCGAATTGAAAAAGATTCCTTGATCCGCGTTTTCGGTGATAAGATTTCTTCAATTCCAGTCTTTGAAGTGAAGGAACGCGTCGGTGAAGGCCGAGCCGCATCGGCGACGCTTGCTGCTGCGGAAGCCGCGTTGCTTCTCAGTTCCGAATTGAAGTGCGAAAAGGCTTACTTCTTCACGAAGGACGGATCCGTTTCTGCAAAAACAGTGGAAACTGCCGATCTGAAAAAGATTTTGGTAATTTCCTTTGCTGCGGGAGGTTCTTACAGCGCAGTGGTGTTTGGAAAGTAAGGTTGAAGGAGACAGGATGAAGGTTGCATTGGTAACTGGCGCTTCGAAGGGCATTGGCAAGGCTTGCGCCCTTCGCTTGGCTAAAGATGGCTATACGGTTGTTGTAAACTATTCGAATTCCGACGCAGCGGCTCAGGAAACCCTTTCGCAGATTCAGGCTGCTGGCGGTGAAGGCATGGTTTACAAAGCTGACGTGTCGAAGCTGGATCAGGTAAAGCTTATGATCCGCGAAGTCTTTAAGGCTTATGGCCGTATTGACGTGCTTGTGAACAATGCGGGTATTGTCCGTGACGAATATCTGTTAATGATCAATCCGGATACGCTTGACAAGTGCTTTGAATTGAACGTGAAAGGCTACATCTATTGCGCACAGCAGGTTGCTCTCAAAATGTTCAAGCAAAAGTCCGGTGTAATCATCAACATGAGTTCGGTGAGTTCCAAGTTCGCTCTTGCCGGTCAGAGTGTTTATAGCGCAACCAAGGGTGCGGTAAATTCTCTTACCCAGACACTTGCCAAGGAACTCGGCGGTTACGGCATTCGCGTGAACGCAGTGGCTCCGGGATTCATTGCGACAGAAATGATCGATGCTATTCCGGAAGAAAAACGCAAGGCTTATGTGGAACAGATTCCGCTGAAACGTTTTGGAACGGCAGACGAAGTGGCAAATATGGTGTCCGCTTTGGTTTCGGACCAGTTTGCCTATGTCACGGGACAGGTGTTCGTTTTGGACGGAGGCCTTTCCTTGTGAGCATGAATATTTACGAAATCAGCGAAAAGATCGCTCAGCGTCCTCCATTCCAGATGGTTGAAAAAGTGACGGAACTTGTTCCGAATGAATCGGCGACAGGCATCAAGAACGTGAGCGTGAACGAGCCGTATTTTATGGGCCACTTCCCGGGAACTCCGATTATGCCGGGCGTCTTGATTGTGGAAAGTTGTGCTCAGCTTTGCTCCCTTGTCATTGAAAAGAAACCGGAAGACTTGGACGACAAACTTTATGTGCTGCTCAAAATCGATGGATTCAAGTTTGTAAAGCCGGTGATTCCGGGGGATCAGCTTGAAATGACGGTGGCAAAGACCAAAGGCGGGGGAGTCCTTGTCGGATTCAGCTGCGTTGTCAAAGTAAACGGCGCAGTGCATGCCAAGGGCGATTTGACTTTCACGACGATCCCGAAAAATTCATTGGGCAAGTAAGGCGTTCCGCTGTGAATATGATTGTGGAATTCTTTTTAAGAATCGTCGTTCGCCTGATTGAACTGGGTGGGTGGGCGTTTTTCCACATGGCTTACCGTCCCGAGCTTGTTTTCACCGATCCTTCGGTTCAGTCGACAAAACTCAAAACGCCTTCCCTGATTATTGCAAACCATACGTCTACGAACGATCCCATTCTGCTGCTTGCATTGTTCTTTCACAAACGGAGCATTGTCGTTGCAAAGGATTGGTACGAAATGCCCAAATTCCATTGGATTTTAAAGCGTTCTAACGTGGTTCCGTGTGATCGCTTCAATCTGGATACGGAATGGGCGTTAAAAGCAAAAAAACAGTTGGAAGCCGGGAATTCTGTGATCATCTTCCCCGAAGGCAAATGCCGTGAAGATGGACTTTTGAATGAATTTAAAACAGGCTTTGCGTTCCTTGCTCGCAGCACGGGCGCACCTGTGATTTCGATCGGGCTTGACGGCATTTACAAACGCGGTCATAAAACCCGCGTTATCGTGGGCAATGCAGAAAAAATTGAACGAGTGAAGGGCATTCCGTCATCGGTTCATTTAACGGAACGGAGCGAATACTTCAGACAAAAAATTTGGGTTTTGAAGCGAAAAGCTCTGGATTTGCCGCAGACAGAACTTCCGATAGCCGCGAACACTCCTGCTGAAGAGGTAGCCAATTGAAGATCGGTCTGGTTTTAGAAGGCGGATCCCGCCAGACGATTTTTTCGGCCGGTGTCCTCGACACGATGCTTGACGAGAACATCGAATTCCCGTACATCGGGGGCGTTTCTGCCGGTGGTCACGCTGCAATGAACTATGTGACGAAGCAGAAGGGAAGGCTTCGCCATATCATTATGCCGACGAAGTTGCAGCGCGGAAAAAGAAAGGCCCATCGCATTTTAGACGGCATTCATAAAGAATCCCATGCGCTGCATTATGAAGCGGCTTATGGGCATGTTCCGTTTGATTTCGACACTTTTTTCAGCTCTCCTGTAGAATGTGAATTTACGCTGACGTGCTGCGAAACGGGCCGTGCCGAATATATGTCGGAGCATCAAGATCAAAAGCGTCTGTTAGATATTGTGAATGCGAGCTGTTCCGTGCCGATGCTTTTCCCGGTTGCTGAAATCGGTAACAAGCATTATGTGGATGGCTGTGTAACGGATCCGATCCCTTTCCGCAGAGCTTTTAAAATGGGCTGCGACAAAGTCGTTGCCATTTCGACGCATTACCCGGGAGAATCGGTTTCGGATTTTCGCAAATTCAGCGTCGTTTTGAACCCCATGTTTAAACGGAAATATCCGGATCTTTTTCGCGCTCTGATGGTGCGTTTTAGACGTTACCAGAAGATGTTTGAAGATTTGGAAAAGCTCGAAAAAGAGGGAAAAGTCTTTTTAATGCGCCCCGAAATCGATCTTTGCGATCTTTTTGAAACGGATTTGGATAAACTCAATGCGTCTTATTTTCACGGTCGGGATTATGCTTGCCGTAAAATGAATGCGTTGAAAGCCTTTTTGAAAGCGGAATAGCTGTGAAATTCTTGATTCAGCGCGTGAACCGGGCTGCGGTTGCAATCGATGGTGAAACGGTCGGGAAAATCGGTAAAGGTTATTTGGTTCTGATCGGCGTCGGGGAAGGCGATACCCGTGAAACGGCGGAGCGTTTGATTCGAAAAATGCTTTCTTTGCGCATTTTTGCCGATGAAAATGGCAAAACGAACCTTTCGGTCCGTGATGTAGGCGGGGAATTGCTGTTGGTTTCGCAATTTACGCTGTATGCGGACTGCCATAAGGGGAATCGTCCTACTTTTAATGGGGCCGGGAACCC
>FLNW01003716.1_pt1 | contig 16629 bp, 10 predicted proteins | sample 1140371 | NCBI WGS metagenome assembly FLNW01 (sample SAMEA3878170, study PRJEB12797) | bioreactor metagenome | biome: Moose rumen | place: Sweden | collected 2011-10
AATTACTAATTTGCGACAATCTTCAAAGAACGGATTCGAGTCATGCGGACCCGGAGCTGCTTCTGGGTGGAATTGCACAGCAATCATCGGGACCTTCTTCGAACGGAATCCTTCGATGGAATGGTCGTTCAAGTTCACATGTGTGATTTCAAGGACTTCCGGATCGATGGATTCATCGAGAACTGCAAAGTTGTGATTCTGGGAAGTCACCATGACGCGGCCCGATTCCATGAACATCACCGGATGATTTCCACCGTGATGTCCAAATTTGAGGCGTCCCGTTTTTGCACCGGAAGCAATGCCGAGAATCTGCAAACCAAGGCAGATACCCATCACGGGAACCTTGCCCAAAATTTCTTGAGCATTCTTCACGGCATCTCTCACGCCAGCAGGGTCGCCTGGACCATTCGAGAAGAAAACCCCATCTGGTTTCATCGCAAGCACTTCTTCCGCAGGCGTATAAGCAGGCACTACGGTCACGTGAAAACCTTGAAGACGAAGATTGCGAAGAATATTGCGTTTGATACCGAAGTCATAAGCAACAAGCTTCAGATCGGCCGGCGGCAATTCCTTCGGCATTCCAAAGCCCTTTACAAAGTCATCCGAGAACTCATACTTTTCTTTGCAAGTTACCGTTTCCACCATGTCGATTCCGTCGAGGCCAGCCCAAGCTTTTGCCTTGGCAACGCCTTCTTCCGGAGAAACCTTACCCGACGTACAAATGAAGCCTTTGACAGTTCCCTTTTCGCGGAGAAGCAGCGTCAAAGCGCGCGTATCGATTCCTGCCAAAGCCGGAATTCCAAAACGCTTAAGCGCATCCGTCAAATTTTCTTCCGAGCGCCAGTTCGAAGCTGGATTGATTTGCTGCACGAGCAAGCCACCAGCTTGGAATTTAACGCTTTCCATGTCTGTCTGGTTCACACCGATATTGCCGATTTCCGTTTCGGTAAGGGTGACAAACTGCCCCGCATAAGATGGGTCAGAAAGGATTTCTTCGTACCCTGAAAGCGACGTGTTAAAAACCACTTCGCCAAAGGAATCTACAGGAGCGCCCATCGAGTAACCGTAAAAAACGCTACCGTCAGCCAATGCGAGGAACGCTTTGCGTTCACGTTGGAGTTTCCATTTTTCTTGTAATGTCATTTTTTTGCGATCCTTTTTAAACGTTCACCTTCGGAGCGTGGCGTTGATATTCCTGAATCGAGCAAACTTCCACACGGAACTTGCCATCACCGAATTCACCCTTCATGTCTTCCAAGCCTTCGATGGTCGCTTCGAGAGCATCGATGGTCGTGGTGATAGGAATGCCTCGGAGAATACAAGTCGAGCGGATCTTCGCTTCATCCTTAGCGGCTTTTGCACCTGGAGTCGGCGTATTCACAATCCACGCAAGATTCTTTTCATCAATCAAGTCGAGAACATTCGGGCGTCCATCCGAAATACGGAACACGCCATGCGTTTTAATGCCGTGATTGCGGAGGACGGTACTCGTTCCGCGAGTCGAATAGATTTCAAAGCCGAGCTTGACCAAACGTTCTGCAAACGGAACAACCGTTTCCTGATCTTCGTCCTTAACGCTCAAGAAGATGTTGCCCTGCATCGGCACGTAGTTTCCAGCGCCGACCTGGCTCTTGATGTAAGCCATCGAATGACGGAAATCCAGACCCATGACTTCACCCGTTGATTTCATTTCCGGAGAAAGAATCACATCGACGCCCGGGAATCTTGCGAATGGGAAAACGGCTTCTTTCACCGCATAATACTTCGGCGTAAAGAGCTTTGTATAACCGAGATCTTTGAGTTTTTCCCCAGCCATCACCAGCGTTGCGAGCTTTGCAAACGGAATGCCCGTTGCCTTCGAAACAAACGGAACCGTGCGACTTGCACGCGGGTTGACTTCAATCACGTAAATATCTTCACCATGCACTGCGAACTGGACGTTCATCAGACCGACGACGTGAAGTTCCTTCGCAAAGGCGATTGCATAGCCGCGCAAACGTTCTTGGATTTTCTTCGAAAGCGTCGGAGGCGGAATCGTACAAGCGGAATCGCCTGAATGGATACCAGCCAGTTCGATGTGTTCCATAATACCGCAAATTTCAGCGATTTCACCATCCGAAATACAGTCAACGTCACATTCGGTCGCCTGTTCCAAGAAGTGATCGATCAAAATCGGACGATCCGGAGAAACTTCTAGAGCTTCTTCTTCCATGTACTTGCGAAGACCCGCTTCGTCGTGAACGATGCACATGGCACGACCACCGAGAACGAAACTCGGGCGGGCAAGAACCGGGAATCCGATTTTATGCGCGATTGCGATCGCTTCGTCGGCCGTCTGAGCCATGCCAGAAGGCGGCTGCAAAACGCCGAGCTTATTCACAATTTCACCAAAGAGCTTTCGGTCTTCCGCCGCATCGATCATCGCAGGCGCCGTACCGATAATATGGACTCCGTTTGCTTCAAGCTGATCGGCGAGGTTCAGCGGGGTTTGGCCGCCAAACTGGACGATTGCGCCGTCACACTTTTCGTGGCGATAAACATTCAGCACATCTTCCAGCGTCAGCGGTTCAAAATAAAGTTTGTCACTTGTGTCATAGTCCGTCGAAACCGTTTCCGGGTTCGAGTTCACCATAACCGTTTCAAAGCCAGCCTTGCGCAGCGCAAAGGACGCATGCACGCAGCAATAGTCAAATTCAATCCCTTGACCAATACGGTTTGGGCCTCCGCCCAAAATCATGATCTTCTTTTTATCTGAAGATTTTTCACCCGGACGAAGACCCGTACCATCACCTAACTGACCTTCAGTCGGATTTTCAAAATGGTTGTCATTATGACGGTAAGTGGAATAAAGGTACGGCGTATAAGACTGGAATTCCGCAGCGCAAGTATCGACCTGCGCAAAGCTCGGAACGACGCCGATTTTTTCACGGGCATCGCGAACATCCATTTCTTTCGAACCGAGAATCCATGCAATTTGACGGTCAGAAAATCCGAGTTCCTTCGCCTGCAAGAAGAGAGCCGGATCCTGAGCAAGACCTTCGAGAGTCTTAGCAGAACGGATTTCATCTTCGAAGAGCGCAATTTCCTGAAGTTCACGGAGGAACCACTTGTCGATCTTGTTGATTTCGTGAATCTTATCGACACTCCAACCACGGCGGAAAGCAGCTCGCACAAAGAAGATGCGGTTCGTCGAAGGACGCTTCAGTTCCTCCGCAAGGACTTCATCCGAAACTTCTTCGAAGTGAGCATCCTTACCGTCTGCACCATAACCTGCACGACCCGTTTCAAGAGAACGCATCGCCTTTTGGAAAGACTGCTTGAACGTGCGACCGATCGCCATCACTTCACCCACAGACTTCATCTGCGTACCGAGCGTCGTGTCCGCACCGTTGAACTTTTCAAAAGCAAAACGCGGAACCTTCGTCACAATGTAGTCAATCGAAGGTTCAAAACAAGCCGGAGTCACCTTGGTAATATCGTTCAAGATTTCATCAAGAGTGTAACCCACCGCCAGTTTTGCAGCAAACTTCGCAATCGGGAAGCCTGTTGCCTTGGAAGCAAGCGCTGAAGAACGTGAAACACGCGGATTCATTTCAATCACCACGATGCGTCCATTTTCCGGGTTCAAAGCAAACTGCACGTTCGATCCACCGGTATCGATTCCGATTTCACGCATCACGGCAATCGCCGCGTCACGGAGCTTCTGGTATTCACGATCGGTCAGCGTCAAAGCGGGAGCAATCGTAATCGAGTCTCCCGTGTGAACGCCCATCGGGTCCAGGTTTTCGATCGAGCACACAATCACGCAATTGTCCTTGTGATCGCGCATCACTTCCAGTTCAAATTCCTTCCAACCTTCAATCGATTCTTCGATTAAGACTTCGGAAGTCGGGCTGTAATAAAGGCCACGCTGAACGATGGTTTCAAATTCTTCTTCGTTGTGAGCGATACCGCCGCCGGTTCCACCTAACGTAAAGCCCGGGCGAATCACCACGGGCCAACAGTTCAAAGAATTTCGAGCGGCAATCGCTTCTTCAAGCGTATTTGCCGAAATACTTCTCGGCATGTCGATCCCAATTCGTTCCATCGCTTCTTTAAAGAGTTCGCGATCTTCCGCCTTGTTGATGACATCCGGGCGGGCACCGATCATTTCCACATTGTAGCGGGAAAGGACGCCTTTCTTGTGAAGCTTCATGGCAAGGTTCAGAGCTGTCTGACCACCGAGAGTCGGGAGAAGGGCATCCGGACGTTCACGACGGATGATTTCCGTGAGCGCCTGTGCGGTAAGCGGTTCGATATATGTGCGGTCGGCAAAATCCGGATCCGTCATAATCGTCGCCGGGTTAGAATTGACCAGGACGACTTCATAGCCTTCGGCTTTCAGCGATTTACACGCTTGCACGCCGGAGTAGTCAAATTCGCAAGCCTGACCGATGACGATCGGGCCCGAACCGATGAGCATGATTTTTTTGAGATCTTCACGTTTTGGCATATTACCTTCGCTTGGGGCTAAATCGCGAAAATTTTAGAAAAACTACCCTTACCGGAAAAGGGAAAAATTTTATCTTTTTTATCATCGAAAGTAGGACCACAAGTCCTAGTAGGGCGTAGTTTTTTCCAAAACTTTCATCCCTCCAAAAATCACAAAATCGTCATATTTTTTATTCAAAATTGTAACCCACACTTCAAAAATGTCACACATTTTTTGGATCAAAAAATGAACGCTTAGGTTACACACTCTATTCTGTGAATATTAGATTTAAGCATATGAATTGGAAACTTTACATTCTTTGGCTTATTTCTTTCCTTGCTGGCGTCGTTTTTGTTTACGTGCTGCCCTCGGATTCCCTATCCCCGTCTCTCCGCTACCTTTTCCTTGGCGTCTGGGGCGCTGTCCTTGGAGCTCTCTTCAATGCGATTGCGCACAAATTAGGCGAAAAAGCGAAAGTCGATCCGTTTGACATTCTGACCAAGAACGATCCAGAAACCCAACTGATTCCTATTGTCAACGAAAAAGAACAAGAAGTTGCAGACAGCACGCCTGCATTCCAGAAAGCAGAAACACACGCCGAAGCAGCCCAATTAACCGAAGCCCAGAAGCCACAAATCATCGCCCCGGAATTCCCCGACGAAGAATGGATTGAATTTACACGGGAACTTTTGCATAACCGCCCATTCCCCGAAGTGATTCGGGGACTAAGCGCCATCCTCCCCAAGATTTTCAAAGGCGCTTCGGGCGTTCTCTACATGTACAGCAACAACCAAGATGAATTACATCAGATCTTTGCTTTTGGCGAACACAAAATCAGCGATCCGACGATTAACCGTGCCGAATGCGCAAGTTTTGACAGCGCAAAGATCGTCGTCGCCGATTACTCCGATCCACAGCACGTAAGCGGCTGCATGCACTTGCATTACCATCCACAGGGATATTCCCTTTGCGCACCGGTGGAAGGTCTCGAAGAACACTTCGGCATTCTCACCATCCAAGTGGACGAGCTTCCGCAGGGCGAAACGATCGATTCCTGGAAAACGAAAATGTCCATGATCGTCACCGCGTTCGGTCTTTTTGTGGCGAATCAGAATCTGCAAATCCGCTTTAAAACGCAAAGTCTGCGCGATCAATTGACCGGTCTCGTCAACAAGCGCTACCTCGAAGAAGCCTTGACACGTTCCTTGAGCGAAGCGCGTCGCCACGGTACTCCGATCGGCATGATCATGCTTTCCATGGACAATCTGGATTATCTAAAAAATACACACGGCGTTCACGCAGAAGAACAGATGCTTTGGGAACTCGCCCAACGCCTTCCTCGCTATATCCGCACCGAAGACATCCCGTGCCGTTACGCAGACAACACACTTTGCGTTTTGCTCCCAGGAGCCGACAGGGTTCGCACCCAGCAGCGCGCTGAAAAAATCCGTCACGAAATCGAAAATCTGCAGGTCGCTTACGGAAAGCTCATTCTGCAAACGACTCTCAGCTTGGGCGTCGCTACTTATCCGGAAAACGCCAAAACCGCAGCAGAACTGACGTCCGTTGCAGAACAGGCCATGCAGCAAGCTTCCGCTCTAGGAAAGAACCGCGTCTGCATCGCTCAAGTTTCCGTTTCAAGCAAAGCCTGATATTTTTAATCATCCAAAAGCCCAGCCAAATGGCTGGGCTTTTTTGATAATCGCACAAACATCAAAGGGAAAGTTGTCTGTCAAAGAATACGAAAGTTTCCCGGTACGCTTTTTCACGGGTTTCCTTAGAAGAAAGATAGAGGTCATGCAAGCCTCCATCGATTTGTTCCAGTGTAACCCGGGAACCGAGATGCGGTCCAAAATGTTTCATGTCATCGACATCCAAAACGCCATCACAGTGCGAATATTCGTCTACCCATTCAAAAGACCGAACACTGCAATCACCATGCAAAAGTAAAATGGGAGTTTCAATGTCTAGCCCGTCCTGAATCCGAACATGTCCGCGATGAATCGCCCGGACCCATCCCATATCCTTTGTCGGACTGACACGAGTTTTCAATCGCAAATCAAAATCCCATTCTCCATGTTCATCCTTGCGCAAGCTGTTGCTGTAATTCGGATTTGGCAAATCATTAATCGGAAAATCCGGGGCCACCGCCCCGAGAGCCGAGACAACCGGAACAAGAACATGGCGCACAAACGCATTGACGTTCAATTCCAAGAATGGACTTGTGAGAGCAATCGCCATAAAATTTTTTCCTTTATAGCGTTCTTCCGCATAAAGCGGTACAATCAATCCACCCGTACTGTGCCCAATCAAAGAAATCGGCAAATTCTTTAAAGTCGAATCCTTTAGCGAGATCGTCAAACGTTGCGCCATTTCGACAGCGGAATCCAATTCCGGAAAATATTCCGAAACGTCGCGGACACAAAACGCCTTTTCTTCTTTGCGCAAGGAGCGTCCGTAATTATGCAAATCAATGGCAAAAAATGCATAGCCAGCCGAATCTGACTTTTCTGCCAGTTCCTTGTTGAAGAAATAGTCATTGTAACCGTGCACATACAAGGCGATCCCTTTATAGGTTTTGGCAGTATCGAATGGATACTGAATCAGCGTCGCCAAATATTTTCCCTTAATCGGATACACCTTGAACGGGACTCCGAGCAAGGGATCCGTCTCTGCCGGATAAATGGAATTGACAACCGCTTCCGGTTCAGCATCTTGCACATCACATTCGCAGGCACATAGTCCAAATCCAGTCCAAACAGCTAAACAGAGTTTAAACGCCTTGACCCATTTCCCCGGTATATCTGCTATCCACGTCATAAATAAAAGATAGCCGCGTAAACATTCCGAAACAAGATGTTCCTTTCCAAAATGGGACGAGAATCCCATTTTTCAACATTTTTCCGCAAAATTTTGCTTGATGCGATTCTTGGTGCCTCTTCATTTTTTCCCATTCTCTTGTTTTATGGATCTCCGAATTGGCTGTTCCCTTTTTAGCAGTAGCTAATTTATAATCCCTGTATACCTTTCCAATTTTTTACTTAAGCTCTTCAAATTAAAGCGCCTTTTGCTATATTTTGCGCACTCAAAATGAGTTTTTATCGCTGGAACAACAAGAGGTTCACTCATGTCCAATCTTAAAGAACAAGCACTCGCCTATCACGCCAACGGCAAACCGGGCAAGATCGAAGTTGTCCCGACCAAGCCGCACAGCACACAGACGGACCTCGGCCTTGCTTATACGCCGGGCGTCGCAGAACCCTGCCGTGAAATTGAAAAGGATAACAATAAAGCCTACGATTACACTGCTAAAGGCAACCTCGTCGCTGTGATTTCAAATGGTACCGCAGTCCTCGGCCTCGGTGACATCGGTGCAGTCGCCGGAAAACCGGTGATGGAAGGCAAGGGCCTCCTGTTCAAGATTTACGCGGGCGTCGATGTGTTCGATATCGAAGTCAACGAAAAGGATCCGAAAAAATTCTGCGAAATCGTGAAGGGCATCGCTCCGACTTTCGGCGGCATCAACCTGGAAGACATCAAGGCTCCGGAATGCTTCGAAATCGAAGAAACCTTGAAGAAGGAACTCGATATTCCTGTGATGCACGATGACCAGCACGGTACAGCAATCATCAGCAGCGCAGCTCTGATTAACGCTCTTGATGTTGCCGGTAAGGAAATCGACAAGATTCACGCTGTCGTGAATGGCGCTGGCGCAGCTGCTATCGCTTGCACGAACCTTTACGTTTCTCTCGGCCTCAAGCGCGAAAACATCGTCATGGTTGACTCCAAGGGAGTTATCCGCAAGGACCGTGAAAAGCTCACTCCGCAGAAGGCTGTTTACGCAACGGATCGCGACATTCATACGCTCGAAGAAGCGATGAAGGGCGCAGACCTCTTCCTCGGTCTTTCCAAGCCGAACATTCTCACAAAGGAAATGCTTCAGTCCATGGCCAAAAACCCGATCGTGTTTGCTCTTGCAAACCCGGTTCCGGAAGTGTCTTATGACGTTGCTACTTCTTCCCGTGAAGACATCATCTTTGCAACGGGTCGTTCCGACTATCCGAACCAAGTGAACAACGTGATCGGCTTCCCGTACATCTTCCGCGGCGCTCTCGATGTTCGTGCAACGGAAATCAACGAACACATGAAGCACGCAGCTGTTCGCGCTATCGCTGAACTCGCCCGTAAGCCGGTTCCGGAAGTGGTGAATATTGCTTACAATTCCGAACGTTTCTCTTACGGCAGAAAGTATTTGATTCCGAAGCCGCTCGACCCGCGCCTTCTTACCGAAGTTTCGATCGCTGTCGCCAAGGCTGCTGTCGAAAGCGGTGTTGCTCGCAAGCCGATTACCGATTGGAACGCATATTACGACAAGCTCCGCGATATGATGGGTTACGATAACCAGCTGATGCGTGGCTTTACGGATATGGCCAAGTCCGCTCCGAAGCGTCTCGTCTTCACCGATGGCGAAAATATTAAGACAATCAAGGCTGCGGTTCAGGCTCTCACCGAAGGCGTCGCAAAGCCGATCCTCCTCGGTAACGCCGACGTTATCAAGGGTTTCTTCGAACAGGAATCTCTTTCTACGGAAGGCATTACGATTATCAACCCGCGTTCTCCGGAAGAATCCGATCGTCGTCACAAGTTCGCTCAGATGTACTGCGAAGAAAACGGCCGCAATGGCGTTACCCTTCCGCAGGCTTACGACGATATGTTCCGCCGCGACCGTTTCGGTATGATGCTCCTCAAGACCGGTGCAGCAGACGCTGTTCTCGTCGGAAGCCACAGCAACTTTGCAGAATCCGCAGAAACCGCCAAGAAGATTATCGGCATCCGCAAGGATTACAAGCACTTCGGCGCACTCCACATTGTGAGCACCAAGAAGGGCGTTTATTTCCTCGCCGATACGCTCGTCAACTCCGATGCAAACGCCGACACGCTCGTCGATATTGCAAAGCTCACTCATGACGCAGTGAAGTTCTTCGCATTCGACCCGGTAATGGCCATGCTTTCCTACTCGAACTTCGGCAGCGATCCGAAAACGACTGGTTGCGCAGAAACCGTTCGCCAGGCTGTCAAAAAGCTCCACGAACAGTATCCGGACTTCGTTGTGGATGGTGAAATGCAAGTCAACATCGCAATCGACGACAAGCACCGCGATCGCAAATATCCGTTTACGAAGCTCTTCGGCAAGACCGTCAACACACTCATCTTCCCGAGCCTCAGCGCAGCAAGCACCACTTGCCGTATGCTCCTCGAAATGGGCGTGACCGAGAATATCGGACCCGTGCAGATGGGTTTGAACAAGCCGGTTCACTTTGTCGAAGCGGACAGCTCGATCCACGACATCTTCAAGCTTGCCGTGATCGCCGTTGTCGACGCAATCGCACAAGAAAAGAAGGAACAGTCTGCTAACGCGCACTAATTTCTTCTACAGCTAAATTCAAAAACACCGCGGATTCGCGGTGTTTTTTTCATGTAAAAGCGGAGAGCGTTTTAATGGACGACTCTACCGCGTGCGTCAAAACTTTGAACCGAGCTTCCCTGCGGAGTACGAATTTCCACAGTTCCATCTTGAACGACCACTTTCACAAGCGATGTCGGCGACTTCTTTTTTAAGGCACCATTTTGACGAGCCATAGAAGAAGCTTTTTCGTAAATCGGAGCGATCGCTTCTGCCCACAAGCGGTGCATCTGCGCGCCGCCGCCCGTTTCGCCATTTGGATGCACGCCATCGGGATTCAAATATTCCGGATGTTCCTTAAAAAACGTGTAAAAATCCGGGCCTTTATAAAGACCGTTCACTTCAACCAGGCTGTCTTCCGCTTTCAAAAATTCTGGAGCGATTTGCCAACCCGCTTTGCTTTCATCCGTTGCAAGCGTCCGTGCAAGCACAACCGAAATTCCGCGTTCCTTGGCGGCATCAATAATCGTCTGCAAGTTCTGGATGTAAGTAGAAAGGTTTGCCGTACTTCCTCCCCAACCATCATTGGTACCCATTTCGATCGCCCAGAAATTCACATTTCCGACGGCTTCCAAGTATTCCGGCAAATGGTTCACAATGTCCGTTGTATTGACGCAAGAAACGCCACCGCGGAGCATCGCTGGGGTATAATCGGGGAACTTTTCATGGATAAGTTTCGCCGTAGTCGCAGTCGTGTCCGCATCTTGCTGCTTAATTCCCATTGCGGAAATGCTAGTTCCCATAAAAAACCACGTGTCGCTTTGACCGTTGCTAATGTCAAACGCTTCGATTTCTAGGAATTGTCCGGCATTTTCTTTGGAAAGCAAACGTATCCACGATTTACCTTCAAAATCGATGGCCGCTCCACGTGACAGCACCTGATTGTTCGTGATGACATAAGCGGTATCCCAGTCGCCATCAAAGCCCGTGGTGCTATTTGCAGATGTCAAAATGGAGAAATCCGTTAAAAGTGTTTTTGTATGCGGACAAGCCGAAGCGAAGTCCGCCCAATCGATTCCGCCAAACGAATAAAGTTCCCAAGAAACAAAAAGCTTAGACGGACCCTCCCCTATGTGAATGGCCACATCTTTTGCTTCTGTATACTTCCAATTCGTCAGAGAACCGTCCGTCAAATATTCACTAAAAGCGCTCCCGTTCACATAGGCCATTTCGCCCTGGGAAAGATTTTTATTGGGGAGAATGGCAAAGGCGCAAGCCGCACACACCAGTGGCAACGTCAAAAATTTCATACATTACCTAATCCTTTCACAAAACACCTTTTACCAATATAAACTTTCCCAGCAAGATGTGTTTCAAAAGCTATCTTTGGAATCCACATAAAAGGAGTTCCCGTGTTCAAACGACTTTCCCGCAGTCTTGCGATCGTTCTTTTGATTTCCGCCGTTTCCGTTTTTGCATCGGAACCTTCTTCGATTTATACACAGATTACCGACTGGTACAGCGATAATTTGAACTACGGCTCCGTCGCCTTACTGATGGCTATTGAAAGTTCTTTTATACCCTTCCCGAGCGAAGTCGTCGTGCCGCCCGCGGCTTACAAAGCTTTACAACCGGATTCCGGATTGAACATTGTTTTGCTCGTTCTCGCCGCAACATTCGGAGCGCTTTGTGGAGCGTTCATCAATTATTTCCTCGCTAAAATTCTTGGCCAGCCCATTATTTACAAATTCGCGGATTCGCGTCTTGGGCACATGTGCCTTTTGGATTCAAACAAAGTAGAACAAGCAGAAAAATTCTTCCGTGATCACGGTGCAGTTTCAACATTCTTCGGCAGATTGATCCCGGCCATTCGCCAGCTCATTTCGATTCCCGCAGGACTTTCGGGAATGAAACTCAGCTCCTTCGCCATTTTTACAGCTCTCGGCGCACTTCTCTGGAATACAGTTCTCGCCGTCCTCGGCGTAATTGCCCACGGTCAAAGCGACATCATTCAAAAGTACAATTCCGAGCTTTCGATGATCCTTTTAGGACTCGCAGGACTTTTCGTGTGTTACATTCTGTACAAAGGCATCAAAAAGAAATCCACCATTAAAACTGACAATTCTCCACGCAGCGATTGCGACGGAATTTAGCCGTGTGGACGACAATGCCTTTATTGTACTTGTGGTAAGTTCCTTCTCGAACTCCATTCACAAATTCCATATCTTCCGAAACCATCCCGTTCGCATCGTACATACGCGCGATTCCATTGACATAACCCCGGACATAAGTCATTTCTGAGCGAAGCGTTCCGTTCGCATCCCATTCCTTGGAAACACCGTCCGGAATGCCCATGACAAAAAAATCCTGGTTGCGCAATTTACCATCTTCATAATAGGTCTTCGATTCGCCATGTTCTTTTCCCACGGCGTATTCGACTTCTTGCCAAACCTGACCGCTGACATAGTAACTCTTGTACAGACCGTCCAACATACCGTCCTGGTAGTTCGCTTCAACGCCTAGATTTCCGTTAGGATGATACGAAACAAAACGTCCTTGGCGAACATCGGAGCCTTTTTGCACGGTGTAAACCTCTTGCAAAGTTCCATCCGCATTTTTTACACGAACCGTATCCAATGTATCAGCAGCCATTCCTGCTTGGGCAGCGAAAAAGAAGGCGTATAAGATGTACTTTTGCAATTTCATTTCACCATCCTACTTTCTTTTTAAAAATTAGAATGTATTTTGTGGGGGCTTATGAAAGTTACCTTTTTAAATCCGCCATATTTCCCGATGTTTAGCCGAGAATCCCGGAGTCCGTGCGTCACCAAGTCCAGTACGCTTTATTGGCCCATGTTCTTGAGCTATGCTGCAGGCACCGTGGAAGCGGACAGCAATGAAATTCAGCTGATCGATAGCCCGGCAATGGACTTGGATTTGGAAAAGACCGTCACCGAAATCCGCGCATTTGGCCCGGAACTGATTATCGCCAGCACCAGCACTCCGAGTATCATCAACGACCTTTCCGTCATCAAAACGCTCAAGGTCATGTTCAACGTTCCGACTGCGATCATGGGAACGCATGCCACAGCCGAACCGCTCGAATGCATGCAAATGGAACCGAACTTGGATTACGTAATCATCGGTGAAGCGGATTACACCTGTCGCAATCTGGTTCGCCTCCTCCGCGGCGAAATTGCGCGTCCGTCGGACATTGCAGGCCTTGCCTTCCGCACCCCGGAAGGCGGTGTTGACTTTCAGCCGGAAGGTCCTAAAATTGCAAACCTGAACGAAATTCCGTGGGTCAGCAAAACCTATTACAAGCATCTATACTCCTGCTACAAGCGTTATTTCTACGGTGCGAACTTGAATCCGCTGATTGTGATCCTTTCCGGTCGCGGATGTCCAAACCGTTGCAGCTATTGCGTCATTCCGCAAACGTTGAACGGACATATTTTCCGTATGCGCGATCCGAAGGATGTCGTCGATGAACTCGAATTTATCAAGGAGCACTTTGAAGATTTGGGCGAAGTTTTCTTCGAAGATGACACGTTTACAGCAAGCCATCGTCACGTGCAGGAAATCTGTGAAGAAATTCTGCGCCGCGGATTGAAAATCACGTGGAGCTGCAATGCCCGTGCCGATGTTCCGCTCGAACTCTTGAAGCTGATGCACAAGGCCGGAGGCCGTGAAATGTGCGTCGGTTTCGAAAGCGCAAGCCCGGATGTTTTAAAGAACATCCACAAGGGAGTCAAGAGCACTGACCGCGCGATTCAATTCACCAAAGACGCGCGCAAAGCGGGGTTCCTCGTACATGGATGCTTCATGGTCGGAAACCCGGGTGACACGCCGGAAACTCTCCGCATGACTTTGGACTACGCCAAAAAATTAAACCCGAATACAGCCCAATTCTACCCGATCATGGCGTATCCAGGAACAGAAGCATACAAAGAAGCCGTTGCAAGCGGAGCGCTTGAAAGCACCGATTACAACCAGTGGCTTGACAAGGACGGTTTCCACCGCACCACGATCCACCGTGAAAATCTTTCTAGCCAAGACCTCGTGGATTTTTGCGACAAAGCCCGCCGCGAATTCTACTTGCGTCCAAGTTACATTATCCGTCAAGGCATTATGGCTATCAAGAATCCGAGAGAACGTTACCGCGTTTTCCGCGGATTCAACACGCTCATCAAGCACTTGTTCCGCAAGCATGGCGAGCTTACCCCGATAGCCCGTCAGGCCCCGACGAATAAGCAGTAATCGTTTAGAATTCAAAAACAAAACCCGTTCAGAAGAACGGGTTTTTATTTTCACCTGTCATTGCTGGCGAAGCTATGCCGTGCTACATGTCATCGCAAGGAGCACAGTGCCGGAGCAATCACTTCGAAACTTTTGCAAATGCAGCATCGAGCTTTTCAAGCGCTTCGTCACATTCCGCAGACGAAACATTCAGCGGTGGCAACATACGGAGCACATTGCCTTTCGCCGAAAGAACCATCAACTTTTCGTCACGAGCCGCCGCAATCACATTGCCCACCGGAAGCTTTTCGTCCAAAGCAAGGCCAATAATCAAACCTTCGCCGCGCACAGAAAGAATCGGCGAGTACTTTTCTGCAAGTTTTGCAAGACCCGCGCGAAGCTGAGCAGAACGGTCTTCCACATTCTTCAGCAAAGACGGGTTGGCAACCTGTTCCACAACGGAAAGTCCCGCTGCACAAGCAACCGGGTTTCCTCCGAACGTGGTGCCGTGATCGCCCGGTTTCAACTGGTCGGCAATTTTCTGGCGCAGAAGAACAGCTCCTAGCGGAAGACCTCCGCCTATGCCCTTCGCCAAAGAAACCAAATCCGGATTCAAACCATACTTTTCAAAACCGAGGAACGTGCCGAGACGGCCTACACCGGCCTGCACTTCGTCGAGAATCACAAGAACGCCGAATTCCTTTTGCAACGCGTTAATCGCATCGACCATTTCCTTCGAAAGGGTCATCACGCCACCTTCTGCGGCAAGGCTTTCGAGCATAATTGCGCAAGAATTGCCATCGATTTCTTTCTGAAGAGCCTCTACGTCGTTCCAAGGAACGTGTACAAAGTCTCCCGGCATAGAACCGAATCCTTCACGGATAGAAGGCTGGCCCGTTGCGGAAAGCGCCGCAAAAGTACGACCATGGAAGCTGTTGATGAAAGTTACGATTTTCTGACGATGCGCTTCGCCCTTGCGATTGAAATATTTACGCGCAAACTTGATGCAGCCTTCATTCGCTTCCGTCCCGGAATTGCAGAAAAAAGCCTTGTCAAAGCCTGAAACTTCCAAAAGTTTTTTTCCCAGAGCGATCTGCGGATAATTCGGGTAAAGGTTGCTAATGTGATTAAAGTGATTTAACTGTTCCACAATGGCAGCCTTAATGCCTGCGTTTTGGTGACCCAAACCGTTCACGGCAATACCCGCGACAAAATCCAAATATTTTTCGCCTTTGTCATTAAACAGGTAAGAGCCATCGCCTTTCACAAAGTTGATGTCGGCCTTTCCATAAAGCGGAGCGATGACCTGCTTATCCTGTTCCAAAAGATTAGTGAAGGATTGTGCCATAGTTCAATTCTCCCTGAATTTGTTTCACAAACGTATCCGCATCCTTCCAACCGAGAATGTGGATTTCTCCGAGTCCAAGTTTGATCGCCTTGATACTTTCCTTCACCTTCGGAATCATACCGCCGCTGATCGTACCGTCTGCGATTAAAGTTTCTACATTGGCTTCATCGAGGCTCGACACAAGATTTTTTTGTTTGTCAAGAACACCCGGAACATCGCTCACCAAAAGAAACTTATCAGCCTTCAGCGCAATGGCAAGTTCCGACGCAGCCGTATCGGCATTCACGTTCCAAGCGACACCGTCGCCAATGGAAATCGGACTTACAACAGGCGTCCAACCCGCGTTCCAAAGATCCGTCACAATCTTCGGATTTACCTGAGCGATGCTTCCAACCTGTCCAAGGTCCACTCCGCCTTCGCGCTTTTTAGCTTCAAAAAGTTTGCCGTCTACACCCGAAATGCCTATAGCGGACGCTCCTTCATTTTCGAGCATGCGAACGAGCTTTTTGTTCACGTGGCCAGAGAGAGTCATTTCGACCATCTTCATGATGCTCGGCGTCGTCACTCGCAAACCTTCGATAAATCGCGGTTCCTCGGAAAGAAGCGCAATATTCTCGTTGATATCCTTACCACCGCCATGCACAACTGCAACCTGGAATCCCAGAGCAGAAAGCTTAGCGATCGCGCGAGTAAAATCTAGGAGCTTGGACTCGTCGATTGCGAGACTGCCACCGATTTTAACGACGACTTTTTTCATTTCTCTTAGTACCTCTTTATGAATTTCGGGAACAAATTTATTTATTAATCTCCCCATTTTGCACTTTACTTTTTAAATGCGAAGCCTATAGCATAAAAATTTCCATTTGTGGGATTTTTAACCATTTAAGGTCCTTTTCACGTAAAGAATTATTATATTCAAACGGAGTTCCACCCGAATGGGCTTAAATTCGTCCTTTTGGCTCATTCACAACAGAAGGCAAGATCTATGGCAATTAAAAAGGTTTGGCTCGATGAATCCGCTGGCGAATGCATTTGTTGCGGCGCCTGCGAAGGCGTTTGCGATGCAGTGTTCTCCGTTCCTGAAAAGATGCAGGTGAACGAAGGCGCTGACTTCAACCAATACGACGCAGACATCAAGGCTGCAGCAGAAGGCTGCCCGGCCCAGGT
>FLNW01000409.1_pt1 | contig 16451 bp, 11 predicted proteins | sample 1140371 | NCBI WGS metagenome assembly FLNW01 (sample SAMEA3878170, study PRJEB12797) | bioreactor metagenome | biome: Moose rumen | place: Sweden | collected 2011-10
AGGTAAAGGGGGGGGGGGAATTCTTTACTCCACAAGAAGTGTCTGAGTTATTAGTTAGAATTACAACCCATGGAATATCTCAGGTAAATAAAGTATACGACCCTGCATGTTGAAGTGGTTGATTGCTTTTGAAATTCAAAAAAATACTAGGAGAAAACTGAGTAAGGAAAGGTTTCTTTGGTCAGGAAATAAATGTGACAACATACAATTTGTGTAGGATAAATATGTTTCTTCATAATGTTAATTTTGATAAGTTTGATATAGCCAGATGAGACACACTCATCAATCCACAACACTGGGATGATGAACCATTTGATATTATAGTTTCTAATCCTCCATACTCAGTACCTTGGGAGTGAGATAGTAATCCATTATTAATCAGCGACCCTAGGTTTGCTCCAGCTTGAGTATTGGCCCCAAAAGCTAAATGAGATATGGCTTTCATTATGCATATAATCAGTTGGTTGTCAGCACAATGAACAGCAGCTGTAATTGAATTTCCAGGAACCTTATACAGACCTGGAGCTGAACAAAAGATAAGAAAATACTTGGTAGATAATAACTTTGTAGACGCAATCATTCAACTACCACCAGATTTATTCTTTGGTACAAGTATTGCTACTTGTGTATATATTCTAAAGAAGAACAAACAAAATACAGATATACTTTTCATAGATGCAGGAAAAGAGTTTGTTCGTGGGAAAAACCAAAATCAACTATCTGAACAAAACAAAGAAACTATATTCAATTGGTACATAAATCGTGAGGATGTAGACCATATATGTAAAGTTGTAGATTATGATACAATCAAAGAAAAAGAATATAATTTACAGATATCCACATACGTAGAATCAGAACATATAAAAGAAGTTATAGATATAAATGAATTGAATAGGAAAATAGCTGATACAGTAGAGAAAGAAAGTATATTAAGGGCTGAAATAGATAGAATTATTAAAGAAAATTTTTAGTTCTTAGCTACAAGATAGAATGAATATAGAACAACTTATAAAAGAAAAATGTCCAAATGGAGTTGAATGGAAAACTTTACAAGAAGCTGTATGAGTAAATCGTTGAAAGCGTTTAACAAAAAGCCAATTGTCTGATGATTGAAAATATGAAGTATATCACGGTAGTAAAGATAGTCCCCTATGAAAATTTGATAGTTATAATGTTGAATGAGATAGCGTGATTGTTGTAAATACGTGAGGTATTTGATGAGTTAAGTATTTACAATCTCCTTTTTGGTGTTCAGATGGTAGCTTTTGGCTGTGACACTCAGAATGAATAAATAATAAGTTTATTTACTATTATGTTGTTAGGTTTGAAAATTATTTTTTAAGTCAAAGACGTATAGGTTGAGTGCCTACAATAGATAGAAGTATTGTTCAAGAGCTAAAGGTTCCAATTCCTCCAATAGAGGTACAGAATGAGATAGTAAATATATTAGATAAGTTTACGGAGCTGGAAGCGGAGCTGGAAGCGGAGCTGGAAGCGGAGCTGGAAGCTAGGAAAAGTCAATATAAATATTACAGAGACAAGTTATTAGATTTTAGTGGAGAGATGTGAGTGAGTGAGTGAGTGAGTGAGTGAGTGAGTGAGTGGAGTAGACAGATAACTTGGAAAACTTTGGGAGATGTGTGTGAAGTTTTGGACAATTTACGTCGCCCCGTATCAAAATCAGAACGTGAAAGCTGAGAAATACCTTATTACTGAGCAAATGGTATACAAGATTATGTAAAGGATTATATATTTGATTGAACATATTTATTGGTGTGAGAAGATGGAAGCGTAATAAATAAAGATAATTCTCCTGTGTTAAATCGGGCTGTTTGAAAAATTTGGGTTAATAACCACGCACATATATTGCAGGGAAAAAAGAATATAGCAATACTCAGATTTATATATTATTATCTTCAGACAATAGACGTAAGTAATATAGTCAGATGAATACCTCCAAAATTAAATCAGCAAAACCTTAAAAATATAGAAATACCAGTTCCTTCATTGGAAGAACAAGAAAGAATAGTTAATATCTTGGATAAATTTGAGAAACTAACAAATGACATAACTGAATGACTACCAGCAGAAATAAAAATGAGACACCAACAATATGAATATTATAGAGATAAACTTTTAACTTTTAATGAAGCATAGAGAGTATGGAACCTCGCTACTCTACCATCGTAGAAACTTCACAATCTACACTAGTAACAGATTATAGACCTATATGAAAGAGTTCTAGTGCATATCAAAGTGAAGCTGATTTAGAAAGAGAATTTATACGTAAATTGGAAGCTCAAGGATATGAGTACCTTAATTTTCATACAGAAAAACAACTAGTAGAAAACTTAAAGTACCAATTAGAAAAATTGAATGAGTACAAATTTTCAGATAGAGAATGGAAACAATTACTTAATAATTATCTTGCAAATCCAAATGATGGCGTTGTTGAAAAGACAAAGAAAATCCAAGTAGATTATAAGAAAGATATCACATTAGATAATTGAGATATCAGAAATATTAAAATCATAGATAAGGACAATATCCATAAGAATTCATTACAAGTAATAAATCAATATGAAACAGAAAGCTGAAATAGGAGTAATCGTTACGATGTGACAATACTAGTAAATGGATTGCCAATGGTACATGTAGAATTGAAAAGAAGATGAGTAAATATCAAAGAAGCATTCAACCAAATAAATAGATATCAGAGAGATAGTTTCTGGTCAGGATTATGATTATTCCAGTATGTTCAGATTTTTGTAATATCTAATTGAACATATACAAAATATTATAGTAACACAACCAGACAATGACATATACAAAACTCTAATGATAAAGCTAGTAAGGAGAAAAAGACATCCAATAGTTTTGAGTTTACAAGTTGGTGGGCAGATAGTAAGAATAAAGTAATACCTGATTTGATGGATTTTACTGCTACGTTTTTTACTAAACATACCCTACTCAATATCATCTCTAAATACTGTGTATTCAATTCTGATGATAAGCTCTTAGTGATGAGACCTTACCAGATTTGTGCCTGTGAAAAGATATTGAACAAAATTCTGATTAGTACAAACAATAAAACTGTTTGAACAACTCAGGCTGGTGGTTTTGTTTGGCATACTACATGAAGCTGAAAAACACTTACATCATTTAAAACAGCACAACTTGCCACTCAGATGGAGTGAATAAAGAAAGTTTTGTTTGTAGTAGATAGAAAAGATTTGGATTATCAGACAATGAAAGAATACGATAATTTCCAGAAATGAGCAGCAGATAGTAATACAAGCACAAAGATATTAGCAGAACAATTAAAACCAAACAATAAGGCAAAAATAGTAATTACAACTATTCAGAAATTAGATAAATTAGTATCATCTGAAAAATACAAAGACCATACGATATTCGATGACCATATAGTTATAATCTTTGATGAATGCCATCGTTCCCAATTCTGAGAGATGCAGAAGCATATCAGAAAAGCTTTTAAGAATTATCACTTATTCTGATTTACATGAACTCCAATATTCACTGAGAATAAAGTTGCTGCCAAAAATCCTTTGATGCAGACTACTGAACAAGTATTCTGAGACAAATTACATACATACACAATCGTAGATGCTATCAATGATAGGAACGTTCTACCATTCAAAGTAGAATATATGAGTACAATCAAAGAAGCTGAAGATATTGAGGATACTAAAATACCAGCAATCAAAAGAGAAGAAGCTTTGATGGCTTCAGAAAGATTAGAAAAAATTACTAAATACATATTAGACCATTTTTCACAGAAAACAAAAAGGAACGAAAAGAGTTATACATTCCTTGCTACAAAGAATATCTGAGAGGTTGCCTCATCAAAAACTCAGAAACAAATGAAAGAAGAAGTAAGACTAAAAGGATTTAACGCTATCCTTGCAGTTCAAAGTATACCTATGGCAAGAGCATACTACTCAGAATTTCAAAGACAAATGAAAGATTCGCCAGAGTTTAAAAAATTAAAAATCTGACTTATCTATTCCTTTTGAGTAAATGGAGATGATGAATGAGATGGTTTAATAATAGATGAAAATCCAGAGACTACCGAAGCTTTAGAATGACCAGATAGAGACTTTTTGGAAGATGCAATAAAGGATTATAACAAGATGTTTAAGATGAACTATGATACTAGTAGTGATAAGTTCCAAAGTTACTACAAGGATATATCTTTGAGAATGAAGAACAGAGAATTGGATTTGTTGATTGTAGTAAATATGTTCTTAACTTGATTTGATGCTACTACATTAAATACACTTTGGGTAGATAAGAACCTAAGATTACACTGATTACTACAAGCATTTTCCAGAACAAACAGAATACTAAACTCAATCAAAACATTTGGTAATATCGTATGTTTCAGGAACTTAGAGAAAGCAACAAATGATAGTTTGGCTTTATTCTGAAACAAAGATGCAAAAGGTACGGTACTAATCAAAACATATGATGAGTACATGAATTGATACGATGAAAAATGAAAGCATATTCCATGATATACTGAATTGGTTGAAATGCTAAAAGGTAATTATGAATGTTGAGAAGTTATTCTATGAGAACAAAGACAAATGGATTTTGTGAGGCTTTACTGAAAAATATTAAAACTCAGAAATATCTTAACATCATTTGATGAATTCAGTAATGATGAAACTTTATTAGATAGAGAAGTTCAGGACTATAGTTCTATGTATATTGACGTATACGAAAACTTCCGCAAGAAAGATGATACCGAGGCTGTAAATATAAATGAAGACCTAGTTTTTGAAATCGAATTATTGAAGCAGATAGAAATCAATGTGGATTATATTCTGTTACTAGTTAAGCAATATAATGATACATGAAAAAAGGATACAAAGCTGAGAACAGATATTGATAGAGCTATCAATTCATCTATTGAGCTAAGAAATAAGAAAGAATTGATTGATGAGTTCATTGAAGGATTGAATAGATGAGATGATGTATATGATATTTGGACTAAGTATATCAAAGATAAATCAGATAAGGAGCTATGAGATATTATTGAAGCAGAGAATTTGAAAGAGAAAGAAACACGCCAATTCATGAAAGAAGCATTCTTAGATTGAAAGTTAGAAAGTACAGGTATGGCATTCTGAAAGATACTTCCTAGTACATGATTATTCAACAAATCAGCAAAGACAAAAAGGAAAACAGTATTTGAGAAACTTACAGCATTCTTTGAGAAGTTCTATGGTGTTTTAAGTCAAAACTAAATAACTATGGCAGATGATTTATTTGACTACATGTTTTTAGAAGCTCAGGATAAAGAGGAAGAAAACGAAAGGTTAAGGGAAGAAAATGAAGATTTGAAAGAGCAATTAAACAATAGAAAAACAAGCATAGCCGATAGTGATGAAGAATATGATAAGGCTATGTTTTTTGCTGAAGATGTTCAAAGTATAGCCAGAGATTGTTGAGTTGATATGGAAATAACATATGAAGAAGCAGAAGAAGCAATCAGAAAATGATATACGCCAGAAGATTATTATGAATACAAAATGTGAAACTAAATCATACAGAAACAAAATAAAAGTGAGGGTATGAAATGCAGAGAAATAGCAGGTAATACCATCCCGAAAAATCAGATTTTTAACTTTTTTTGTGTGAGGTGGATGAGAGAACTATATGAAGATGAATATGATTTTTTCTACCAAGATTGATATGCTCACATTTTACCAAAAATTGAGGTTATCAATGCTTTTGATTTTGTTTCTTATTGTAGATATTATTCAAAAGTTTGAGACAGATTATCTCATCTACCTATGTATATGATTGAGAAAAAGTTTTGACCTAGTATAAAATCTTTGGAAAGGATAAATGATATTATAACAAAAACAATTTGAATACAAATTTTTAGCATAGAAAAGACATGAGAAAAAGATTGAGAAACTTTATTTAGAACAGAGCTTTGATTATATATTATCTACAATTCATTAAATGAACTGTTTTTTAATTGAGATGACTATTTAGAAGATATATTGGTAAAGTTATTTACATGATTTTACATAACAGTATCTCCAAACTGTAGAGAATGAGCTTTACTGTGAGAAAATATGTTTGTTGACAAAAGCATGGATAGATATGAAGATTTCGCAGCTCACTTCGCATGAGACTTCTTTACTCATATTTTATTATATCACAAACTAAAGAGGAATTGAAACAATCCTATAAGCATAAGAAAAAACATTGTTATACAACCATCAATTGAAACAAACGAAAACCGAAATTGAAAATACACATTAACAAAGCACAAAAAATATAGTAAATTCTTATCAGAATTACTTAAAGAAGCATGAGATAAAAATATTGAAATGAGTGAGAATATTGGAGATTATTTTGATGTGGTAATACACGAAGACCCATGTCTTTTATTTTGATATATTCTGTTTAATGAGTTCATTTTATGAAATCATATTATATTTTGTCATTGAGATTACTTATGGTTCAGAAATAAAGAATGATACCCATTTTATGCAAACTATTTCATAGTAAATAAAGAGCTCATATGAGATTTTGTATACCAAAATTCAAACGTTTTTTGTACATCTTTAATAAATCATTGGTATGAAGATATTTATTCCAAAAGAATAGCTCACTTACCCATTGTAAAAGAATTGAGAAGTAAATTAACAAATAGACCTCTTACTACTCAAAACAAAAAAGATGAAGAACTTAATCAATCATATGAAGCTGAAGTTATAAAGGAAATTGAGTTAATGCGTACGACAACCGATAAATCAGATATAACTGTAGAGATTAGGAATAAAGAAGTAAAACTCATGAGGTCAAACTTCCAAGTCAATGACATTTCGAGAATTAAAGAAATAAGAGATTTTACAAATCAGAATTGATGAGCACACATAGAACATTACGACTATGGAAAAAGGTATATAAAATGAGATAGACTAAAAAATATCTGAGGCAAGAAATGAAAATACGATTGAAATGAAGATAGTGATTAAATATAATACAACTACTCCACCAAAATGGAGCCTTCTACGTTGCCACCTCCATTACCTTATGACCTAAGGCGGAGGCAATTGTAATTTTCAAATGACAATTGAACAGGCAAGAGAAATTCTGTGAGATGATGCCAAAGAATTATCTGATGAAGAACTTCAAATGGCTATAGACCTAATACAGGCTATCTGTAGCATAGTGATTGATGATTACTTATCAGAGAAAGATTGAGTTTAATCACAGTTGAAAAGATGGGTTTCGGCTCATCTTTTTTTGTATTGCATTTTATTCTACAAACTCTATAAAATAAATAGCTCAAACTCAAATAGTTTAGAGAAATACTAATACACATATAGTATATAATCAGATTTGATTGAGTTCGAAAAATTTTAAATTATACAAACATTTATCATGGCTCAGAAAAAAGGTAAAAAATACGATTGGGGAAAGACTTATGATTTTGATATCAATAAATGATTTGTAGAAAAGGAACAAGTTAAGAAACTTAGAACCAATCCTACAGCTATTATATATTGCCGTGTTTCTGACAGAAAACAAGTTGTTGAATGAAATTGATTAGATAGCCAGGAAGATAAATGTAGAAGATGGGCCATAGAAAACGGAGTGAAAGTTTTGAAAGTATTTACAGATTGATGAATTTCATGAGCCATCATGAGCAGAAAATGATTAGAAGATGCCATAGAATACCTAAAACAAGAAAATCATGGGACTACAAAAGTTACATATTTTCTATGTACAGAACTTTCAAGGATTTCTAGGAGTGAGAGTATCGACGAAACATGAATAATGAAAAGAAGAATAGAAGATACATGAGTTGAAATATATTTAACAAGTACATGAATGAATATATCTCTTAAATGAGCAAGCAACATATTGAATACTGATTTGCAGGTATTGATAGCAAAAAACGAAAGATTGGTCATAAAAGAAAGAAGTGAAAACTGAACAAAGGCAAAACTATATAACTGAGAACGAGTTCTTCCAGTACCCGTTTGATACGAAAGGATAACTCAAAAAGTTGATTGAAAGAAAAGAAACCAAATAGTTAAAGTAGAACCACAAGCATCCATTGTAAAAGAATGATTAGAACTTTTTGCGAATTGAGCAATAGAGAACCAAGCCAGACTTTTAGACTTCTTTAACCAAAAAAAATTAGTAACAAATTCTCATGCTGCAAGACCATGAAAAATAACAACTTCATTCGTCACAAGAATATTTGAATATGAAAAATTATATTTCTATACATGACAGATATTCTGTCCAAATTATTGAATAATGTCACCTATACCAGCAATTCATGAACCTTTGATTGAGCTAAGTACTATGTGAAAAATTTTGGATAGGCTTTGAAAAAAATGAGACAAAAAAACATGAATTAGAAAAGATACTTCTGATAAATATCCACTTAGATGAATTTTATGTTGCCCAGATTGCTGATATCCAATGACAGCATCAGCTTCAAAATGAAAAATGTGAGTATATTATGATTATTATGCCTGCAAAAGAAAGGATTGTCCAAACAAGGAAAACTTACGTGTTGATGAAGTTCATGATGATTATGTAAGACTGTTGAAAGAACTCAAACCAAAGGAACGAATGATTAAGCTCATAGATAAGGCTGTAGAAAATAATGTAAAAAGTAAAAATATTAATTTAGCAAAATTAGAAATCAGAGATAGAAAAGAGATTGCCAGTATTGAAAGAGAAATACAACTTACATCAGATAAAATATGAAAGGTATCTGACCCAAGAATTATTACAAAATTAGAAGCTCAACGATGAGAGTTAGAGGATAAGAAAGAACAATTAGAGCAACAAATTGAATGATACAAACTTTCAAAATCTGATGCCAATATTATTGCTGATAGAGTTAAGACGATGTTTATTGACCCTGTAATAATTCGAAACCATTTTCCTGTATCAGTAAAAAGACTTCAAGCGTGAGTTTTATTTTGATGAAAAATTTTTTATAAAAAAAATGAGGGGTTTCAAACTCCACATTTCTCTAGTCTTAACCTAGTGTTTGATGGATGAGGCGGAAGCATTGCTCCGTATGGAGCGGGTGACGGGGCTCGAACCCGCAACAGTCTGCTTGGAAGGCAGGAACTCTAGCCAATTGAGTTACACCCGCACCTCCATTAACACTAATATATAGTATATTATTTTTTACATAACTTTCAAGGGAAAGTTATACTTGGGCGTGGCTGGGTTCGAACCAGCGACCAATCGGTTATGAGCCGACTGCTCTAACCACTGAGCTACACACCCATTTCAATTCAAGTGGCATTTTGCATAATACTAAACTATAATTAAAAATCAAGTCAGAGTTTTCTCTTTTTTTTGCATATAAAATTATTATATCATAACTATCATATGCTGAGGTGGTGGAATTGGTAGACACGTACGTTTCAGGTGCGTATGTAGCAATACATGGGGGTTCGAGTCCCCTCCTCAGCAAGAACGGGTATTTTCTCATGAAAATTCACTCAAAACTGAGTAAAGAGTTGAAGTTTTGTGAGTTTGAAGTCATCTCGATTTTGAATAAGTCAAACTGTCTCAAAATCGAACATCGACAATAAGCTTTTTCAAACTCCAATCGCTATACTCCCAGAAAATTAAGGGATTCTTAACAAAGTTCCTTATTTTTTTTAACTTATTATTTCTGTCTATTTTTAGAAGATCTTTACAGTTTATTTGGTCTTCCAACATAATTTGTTCTTGGTTTAATGTTGCCCAATCATCTTCCATTTGTGTCTGTAAATCTACACTTCATCTTCATTTTCTTAGATACTCCTGGATTCATAATTTTTCTTTTTCGATTTCTTTTATTCTGTTCTTCATTGAAGTTACTTCTTTTGACCAATTCTCTTCTTTATATTCATAAGCATCAGATAATACTGCATCCAATAATGAATAAATCTGATCAGGCAAAGTAACTGATTTAATCATATTGTATACTTGGTCTTCTAACTGTTTCTGTGGTATTTGAGCTCTTTCTGGACATCAACATCTTTGACATCAATAATATGGATATTTCTTTCATGAAGATTTAGCTGTATACCATCATGTAAATTTTCTTCAGCATCATTCACATGTAATAAGTCATCTGAGTATGAATTCATCATCGCTATCTTTCGGTAAAACTCATTTTTTAACAGTATTTCATTTTAATAATTTTTTTCTTATTAATTCTGCTGTTTCTAAATCGATAATTCACTCATGCTTTCATTCAATAAGATTGTCTATTCATCGTAAAGGATAAATACAGTATCATGCATAAAAGTATAATCTGTGAAGCTGAAACATTTTATCGATTAGTGTTAGCCATGGGTTTTTTCACATTTTCGCAGCCAATCACTTTTCCATAAAATAGTCATACAAATCTTTTTTTCACATATTTGGATCATGTGCAAAAAGTTCAAATCAATCTTTGATAATACTTGCAGTATCCCAATCTATTTCATCAACATAATCTCTTTTTGAGATCATCCTTCTTTTATATCATGTTGGGACATTTGAAAATGGTCGATATCATTCCATCAATCTCGCTCTTTTACCGTTCTGACATATTTTGTTAATTCTTCTCCTATCGTATCATGCAAATATATATTGGATAGCTTTCATAAGTTTATCTTCATCTGTGATATCTTTTGTTCCTCATATAACATCAACTATTTCTACACCATATTGTTTGATTTTTCATTCCAATTCAAATGCAGCTGAAACATTATCTAAATCTGGTCTTGAGATTCTACTAAGTTCTCTACAAACAAAATGCGTGATGATAATTCAGTGTTTATTTTGTTCTTTTAAAAATTCTACACATGCATTAAATCATTCACGATCTGTATATTTTCATGAAACTCATCAATCAGTAAAAACCTTTACAACCTCAATCTCTGGAGTGTGACGCTTACATCGTTCTCTTGCAACTCTTTCTTGTGATTCTAATCAAAATCATTCATTCACTTGTTGGTCACTTGAAACTCTACAATAAATAACAGCTTTTAATTCTGTAGGTCTAGGATCTTGCTGTCTGATAATTTTAGTCCCATCAAAGTTGAAATCTTTCAACGCTGTTTTCTTTTTACGATACGCCATAGTTCAAACAGTTAAATAATAAAGATTATACAGATATAAAGCAGTATATTTGCTATTTATATATGTTTGAGCTAATTATAAATAATTAATATTTCATTACAATAAAAAAAGCACTCTTTTATGAGTGCTCTTCTGTATTAGAATCAGGGATTTCAGATTCTATTTTAGCCATACTAAATGATTTAAATACCTGAACCAATTTCCAGATAGTTTCATCATCGATACTATCAAAATCACTTCAAAGTATCTTTCTTGCTTTTATTATGGCATCTTCTTTTCCAATTCTAAAGAAATTATTTTCCATTTATTATAGAATTAGAAACCAGTTGCCAATTCTCTCTTAGAGAATCTTGGACTGCCCGTTAATCCTTCCATTTAATGGAAGCTGATTGAATTATATTTATTCAGTTATTGTTTTCAAAATCTTAGTTTAATATCAGTTTATCTCTTATTCATCGCTATTGTTTTTTCATTTCTTTTTCTCTAATCTTTTTTCTCTTTTAATGTATGTTTTATAATCATCTTCTTGAGATACTACAATTTTTTTCTTTTCTCGATTATCTTTTGTATATCAGACATTTCATACTTTTAAGAATAAATTAACTTCTTGAAATCTACTTTTATCTTCAATCAAACATTCTAATTTATAAGCAAATCAGTCTGGTTTTAAATTCAAAAGATTTTCTACAGCACCAGATACCATTTCTTTAACTTTTTCTGGATCTAATTTTCAATCTTGTTTACTTATTTTCATCAAATCATCATTATCTAATCTCATTACATTTCTCATAAAATTCGTGAAATTGATAACAACATATATATCATCTCAATTCAATTGTAGATTCTTACTATCTGAAATTCTCACATGTTTTGTATATGGACAATAATACAAATACAGATTTATATCATAACACAATACGCAAAGAGCAGATAACAAGAATTCATCATTAGTAAAAAATTCTCTAATTACTAAAATTTGTTGAAAAGCTTCTTTACTTCATACATCTCAATATACGTTTTTATAATCTTTAAGATATTCAGGTAATACAACATATTCACGAGGTTTATTATATGGATTAATTATGGGTCTTTTTTCATCATCTGGAAGATTTTCATTTATTCTATCCATTCTTATTATATGACTTTTCACTCCATTTAATTCGTTTGCTCAATTATTTCAATTCTTTGTTAAATCTGAAGTTAATTCTTGGAATACCTCATATAAATCTTCATCACATTTCTTATCCCTTACATCTGTTAACAGTTTTTGTCATTCTTGTCATGTTGCATAATAAGAATCGATTATTCATCATCTTAGTATATTATCAATTGTATATATCAGTCCTCAGTACAATGTTGGATATTTAGTATGCATTCTTCCCATAAATTCCAGAATCATAGCTGAATAGCATGTAACATAGAGTCAGTCTTCTTTTTCTACTACTGGAAATCATAGAAAAGGATGAATTATTTTGTATCTTATGTAACTTTTATGATCTTTTTCCAGTAGAAGTGCATTGTATATTTGAGTTATGTTATGTATTTCATCATCTAATATCTTTTTATATTCAGGATTTTGTAATAAATCTTTTATTGGATTATGAAAATCTACATTTAAGAAATGCTTTTTGATGAAGATTGGAGTAGGTTTAGTTTTTGGTTTCTTGTCTTTCTTCATATCATTAATTAACAAATCAAAATTCTGAATACACTATCTTCTGATTTTATAAAATTTTTATTCATTATTTCAATAAAGAAAAGAAAATATTATTGTAATAGATGGTGTAATGTATTTTATATAAAAGTAAATTATGAAATATAAAAATATGGAAAATATCATTACTTTTTTGTGAATATTATTTCATTAAATATACAATTAGAACATTCTGCTAATCATATATACTCTCTATCAACTAGTCTACCATTGTACCATAACAACCATTTATTTTCTTTTTCATTAAAAAGAACAGAAGGTTTATATACTGAATTTCCATCAAATCAGAATTTACTACTGGCTATTATATATTCCTTATCTTTTTCTCGATGAATTCCATCATCACTAATAGCAAACATTATCCTTCATGTATGGATATCGGTATATCAGATATAAAACATAATATATTTTCAATTTCTCATTTTATGAACATCAGTTGCTCATACTTTGTAATAATCATAGCTGTCTAAATTATGGGCTTTTTCTAAGATTGGAGTAGACATTTTGTTTCGATTAATGCCATCGAAACTTTCTGCATATCATATACAGTCTGGCTCAAATTGTTCTCAAGCTGCATAATACATTTTAAATTTATTATTATCTCTATCGTATATAACATTTGGATTCATTATAGATTTTTGCTCAAAATCTAATTCTGGAACCATAATTGGATTTGAATCAAATTTTGTAAAATTAATACCATCAATACTTTCTGCATATCATATACTACTTTTACCATCAAATTGTCATGTATATCGCATCAAGAATTTATTATCTTTATATATTACACATGCCCTGTTAATTATTTTTTCTCGATTATTATCTCCGGATGAGGATAATACTAAAATAGGAGAACTCCGATTTATTCAATCAAAAGATTTACTTAATGCAATAGATCAATTCTTCCTATCTGAAAAATACATATAATATTCATTTCTTACCTTGATAACATGAGGATCAAAAAAACTTCCTGTTTTTATATTACCTAAAACAGGATATTTGCTATATTTTTCCCAACCATAATTAGTTGAATTTTTAAAGCTATAATCGTTTATTAAACTTATAATTGGAATTATAGAAATATTGATTGTTGTTAAGATGATAATAATTCGTTTGATTATTTTTGTTTTGTTTGAAAGTAGAAATATAATGATGTATAATAGATTAATCAGACAAGCAATAGAAATCTTTATTATAAGTCATTGATTCAAATATAAATATATAATAACGTCTATAATAAAACAACATATAATACAAAAAATTATGTATATATATATGGATTTATGATTTCTATTTTTTACAGACATATTGTTAATAACACTAAGCTAAAGTAAAGATTTATATAATTCTAAATATTTCTTTGCAAAAACTTCTGAAGTAAAATTCAGATCAAAGATTTTTTTATTTTTATTTCATATTTCATCCAAATTTTCATGTTGTAATCTATCCAATAAGGAGTTAAACTCTTCTTGATTGTCATAATCATAAAAGAAAAGTCCAGAATCTTTAAATTTATTAAAATATTTGTTTCATCATGTCCTTGTTAATATTATTGGCTTTCAAAGAGATAAGACTTCTAATAATATTAAATCGAAATATGTTTCTTTGTTTGGTAGTATAAAAATATCTGCTGCCTTAATTATTTCATATGGCTTATCTGTCCGTCAAATTTCTATCCATCTATCATTATTCAATCATTTTATTGGATATTCTTTCCCTGCTATTAAAAATTTTGTCTTATCATTTTTATTCAAATATTTATTTCAAAGTTTTTTTAAATTATCATATCATTTTACTTCATTATGTCTTCAAACATAGCAAAGAACATAATCATCATCTTTTAATTTGTATTTCTGTCTCAATTCTTCTTTTGATTCCTTCAATTTAATAGGAATTAATCCTGTCTCCAAATATATGTATTTATTTTTATTCTTTTCATGAATTTTTTCATATTTATTTCGCTGATTGTAATAACATTCTTCGGCCTCTTTACATGGGAAAAGAATATAATCAGCTTTATTAAAGGCATAAATATCTATGTTTTCTAATTTAGAAAAAAGAATCTTATCTGGCTTTATCATTAAATAATCAAGAGCCTCTTGATGGTATGGTTTAGGACAATGACTTGTTAATATTATTTTTCATTTATAATTTTTTAAGGAATGTCTGCATGAATACAAATCTAATGTCGAATGAAAATGGATGATATCATATTTATTTAAATCAATTCCTACTGATTTATAGGAAAAACAAATTTTATAAGCATATAGGTAATTAATTATATACTCCAATACTTTGTATTTTTTGAATATATTGATAAATAAACTTTCTTTTGGAAATATTTGCGGTAAAAAAGAGATTAAACATTCATTATCATTGATTTTTTTTAGTCAGTCTTTTAAATTATATAAGTATCAACTAGGTCAACCTGTCGGTTTTAAGTTAGATTCCGACATAAAAATTAGTACTCTCGCCATTATACATTAAAAAAATCTAAAACATTTTTAATAGTTTTATCCATATCTCGATATTTATAATTTGCTAATCTTCAGAAGAAATATACATTATCTAGTTTCTTACTTTCATCATTATATTTTTCAAAAATTTCCTTATCTTTCTCTGATCATATTGGATATGATTTAATGTCTCATATTCATGGATACTCTTTTAAGATAACTGTTTTTTCTATCTCGTATGTAGGAGAAAGTGGATAAAATTTCTTCATTTCTGTTATTCTAGTCCATTCATAATCATTAGGATAATTAACGGTTACTGCATCTTGGAAACTTTGAACATCAAGAGTCTCGAATTTAAACAATGTTTTTCTATATCATAATTCTCAATATTTACTTTCAAAGAATTCATCTATTGGTGATGTTACAAATAATTTCTCATATTCTATTTCTCATATAATATCTTTATAATCAACATTAAGCATTACTCTTATATGTTTATTATCTAACATTCTTTCAAACATTTTTGTATATCATTCTTTTGGCATTCATTGATATTTTTGATTTGGGAAATAACGATTGTCTCTTGAAATAACTATAGGCACTCTTTTCATTACATCAGAATCTATCTCGCTCTCTTCTATTCACCACTGTTTCATAGTGTAATGTTTAAATATCTTTTCATAGATATAATTAGCCAAGAAAGATAACTCTTCATTATTTTCTTTTTCAGCTCTTTCTTTAATTTCTCAAATAGTAACTTTTGAATTATATTTATAGTACTTTAATAGTAATTCTTCCAATCTTTCAGCGAGTTTTTTAGGATAACACTTATAAAGTGAATTAAAATTAAAAGGTATAGGTGCTAAATTACCATCTATAAATCACAAAACATAATGTTGATATGTTGTAAATTCAGTAAATTGATTTAGATAATCTCGCACTTCTTTAATCTCCGTATGAAAAATGTGTGGTCAATATTTATGCACAAGAATTCCATTCTCATCATAATAATCATAACAGTTTCATCCAACATGATTTCTCTTTTCAATAATGAGAACATCTTCTCATTTTTCTGCCAATCTCTGAGCCAAGACTATTCATGACAACCCAGCTCAAATTACAACATTTTTGATTTTCAT
>FLNW01003717.1_pt1 | contig 16246 bp, 15 predicted proteins | sample 1140371 | NCBI WGS metagenome assembly FLNW01 (sample SAMEA3878170, study PRJEB12797) | bioreactor metagenome | biome: Moose rumen | place: Sweden | collected 2011-10
ATCTTTTTGTCGAATATTTTCCTTTTTTTGGGGGAGCAAAGCCTTGATTGCATGCAAAATCGTTTTGCTAATGGAAAGGCCTTTAATGCGCTGAGCGCCCCAGTCGGCGCTGATCTTGTTGCAAGGAATGCCCCAAACCTTTTCCGTATAATCGCGGAAGAAAGTTTTGTACAGTTCCACACCAAAACGGTTAATCATAAAATCTTCCAAAGAAACTTCTTTACGCTTCGGAAGAATGCAAACCTTGATATAGCTCATTCCGATTTTGAACATGCGCCAAAGGCCCAAATTCTTGATCGTTGAAGCGTTCAAGCTCACCGGGTAATCAAACAGCTTACGGGTATAAAGAATGCGGGAAAGGCGCGAACGGACAAGCATAACACGATCTTCCTTTTCCGGGTCCGGACCGCCTGCAGTCAGGTTCACTTTGCGGCCGATTTCCAAATCGTCACGGCTCGGAGATCCCTGCAAACGCAGAATATCCGTCCACCAGTCCATCACCGTGTCACTCTTGCTAAAGAACCGATGACCGCCGATGTCCATACGGTTTCCCTTATACACCGCTGTGCGCGAAATGCCTCCCACAAAATCATTTTCTTCCAAAATGATCGGTTTGACATCTGTTGTTCGCAAAAGTTCAAGCGCAGCCGTCAAGCCAGACGGACCTGCACCAATAATCACAGCCGTTTTCATACCGGTTCCTTTTTTACCCTAAAAAGTAAAAGTTTCCGACCACCAAAATTCCACATCAAGACAAGAATTGCAGCGACCATTTTCGAAAGCATCGGCCACCATTCCAAGAAGCCAACCATCAGCCACATCAAAAGCTGATTCAATCCCACACCCAGAATACCAATCAATGCGAAGAGGAAAAATTCAAAGCCTTTCTTGTTTTCAAAATTGCGTTCGCAAGCGGTAAAAACCCAGCCGATGCTAATGAGATAATTCACCACCAAGCCGCCAACGAGTCCAAAAAAATTCGAAATCAAATAATGGAGTCCAAATCCATAAAGAAAAAGGGCAAACAGACCAAAATCGACAACAAAAGCAACGCCACCCGTGATACAATAACGCCACAATTGCCCCAAAAGCGCATCCCGCTTCGGCAAATGGCGATGACAAAAAGCAATAATCGGATTCTGGTAATTCACAAATCTAAAAATAACAACAAAAAAAATGGACCGATTCAAAATCAGTCCTAGAAGTGCTATTTTAAATGGATAACTTATTCCACACGGATTCTATGCATTTCCGATTTTCCTTCGGAACGGATTTGCACCACATAAATTCCACTAGGAACATTCGACAAGGAAAGCGTCGAAGTTCCCGCCGAAATTTTTGCGTTCAAAATGGCGCGACCGGTTAAATCAAAAAGTTTGACTTCGCCCATTTTGGGGGCGTTCAAATTCAAATTTTTCCCCTGCACAGACAAGCGGTAAACAGATGTCTTGGAAACCGGAGAAATGGAAGTCGTTGCCGAAGTGAAATTCGGCATATTTCCCGAGACCAGAAGACCGTTCAAAATTTCCATCGACTTCTGGAAATATTTCTGATTCGCCTCACTACCCGTCGTCAAAACCGCTTCGTTCCAATACGCGTCCATATTCGACTGAAACTCCGTACCGGCCGAAAGGGATGTCATCAAAGTGGCAACAAAGGTATTGTTGTGGTCTGCTCCCATAGACCCACTAACCGCAATGGAACCTCCAACAGATGAAGGAGACTGCAGACTCACCCAAGCAGCCAATTTTTGCAATAACGCCTGTGCTCGGCTATCGCCAAACCAGTACCACGCCTGTCCCAAACGCCACGGAGTGCGTGCCGCATCGTAACCATAAGAGCTTTCCATATCAACGCCGTTTGCATTTGTCCAATTATCAAAAAGCCCTGTCGAATGGGAAGCGGAATTGGCTTCTAGAAGAGCATAATTCGCATTCATTGCAGTGGTGCTCCAAAATGCAGCTCCGTCCGTATCGACCGCCGCGAACAGATTGTAATACGCTGGGGAAATGTAGCTTGGATTCTTTTTATCATTCCAGTTATCGCCCGGTTTATGCAAGCCGTTCGCTTCGAATTCATAAGTACGCACATTTTGCAAGAGCGTTTTAGCTTCTGCTAAATACGTATCATCCCCAAATTGGTACGCAGCCATGATCAAAGCCGCAGCCACATCGACTTCCGCATCGGTTGCAGCATATTCGCCCCAAACCTGAGTTGGATCCGCATTGCCGATTTTCCAGTTCATCAAGCCATACTTATCTTCTGCAGCTTTGTAAAGCGCCCAAAGCTTGTTAAATTCCGTTTGGTAACTGGTCTCCGCATTGCTAAAATAGACCATCATAAGCATCCCGTAGCCGATTCCTTCCGAAAAACACTGATCGTCACCCGGATCAGCACGGATGCAGGCATAAGAACCTGCCTCCCGATAGAAAGTCGAATAGTAATAGTCAAAAGCCGTCTTTAGCTGTGTCGCCGCCGAAGCCCTATCCGTCAAAGTTGCAGCGCTTGTATTCCCATAATTCGAATTCTGCGGAAACGGGAAGTTCACCGTAGCCTGGGCCATGCCAAACGCCAAAAGACCTGCAACACCAAGTTTAATAAAATTCATAAAACCTCTTTACGGAAGGATTCTATTTGTAAACTAGATTTTAAGAATTAATATCGAACAAACAAAATTTTTTTATTTGTACTCAACTGAGTTTTATCACATTTTAATGAAACATTTAACCCCAAATTCAAAAATTTCTTTATTTTTATAAGGCACAAATCTTTTTTCAATTTTGTTTAATGACAAAAAAGTGGATTCAAAAAATCATTTCGGACAATTCTTCGTTCGAAATCGTCATGTTTTGGGGAATTCTCGGTAGCTGTTGGCTAACGACGTTTGTTTCTACAATCTATTCTTCGATGGAAAATATTTCCTTTCAAGCGGTTGCCGGGTGTTTCCTCGCTTGCCTGTTCTTTTCCATTTTAGGAATCATCGCCTTTTTCACCAAGCAGTACAGAACATGTTACTTCGCCATGTGTCTCGCACTTTGCACCTTTATTATCTGCCCTCTATTTTTCTATTTCGGCGGTTTCCATTGCGGCATGCCTCTTTATTGCATGGCAAGCGTTTTGATTTGCGCTTTATACAGTCAATTCCGTGGACGTGTCATTCTTGTATTGTACGCCGTTATCCTATATTTAATCTTATTTGCTTACGCATGGAACCATCCGGAGCTTTCTACCCAGGTTCCCCCCGATTACACGATTCGAGACATCATGACCTCTTTCGTAATTTTGAGCGGGCTGATGTTCAGCATCGTTTCTTATCTATTGAAAGCGTATTACCGCGAAAAGCACATTAAAGACGAACTCATTCAAAAATTGAATTTTTATTCTACTCACGACCCTTTGACCGGACTTTTCAACAGGCGCTACTTTATCGACTATATCAAAGAAAAAATTTTGGCTTCTCCAAACGGATTCTTCATTTTAATGTACGATGTTGATCATTTTAAAAAGCTGAACGATCGTTACGGGCATCTCTTCGGAGACAAAGTTCTTGCCCGGATTGGAGAAATCGCAAGCTCCTATTGCACCGAGCCTAACGAAATTTCTGTCCGCTATGGAGGAGAAGAATTCATTCAAGTCATTGTGGCGAGCGATCCCGAGCAAGCCTTTGCCAAAGCAGAAGCTTTTCGAAACGCGATATCGTCCATTTCTTTAGATGAAGAACCTTCGGCCAAGGTGCACATCAGCGGAGGATTAATCCACTGTGCCGACCCGCAATTTAACACTCACGATAAAATGCTCAGCTCTGTTGACGCCTTGCTTTATTCCGCAAAATCCGGCGGTCGCAACAAAATCATTTATCAGGAATAATATGATCGTTACCCTGCTCGGTTCCACAGGCCTTGTCGGCAAAGAAGTTCTCCGTTTTTTGGAAGCTTCCCCCTCTGTTGAAAAAATCATTTTGCCCGTGCGCAAAATTCAAGAAGGTCCCGGGGGCACAAAAAGCTATCCCGTCGAGATCCATTTCGAAAATTTAAAGCTTCACAAAAACAGTTTCCTTGCCGACGCCGTCATCTGTTGTTTGGGGACGACATTAAAAAAAGCCGGATCCAAAAAAGCCCGTGAGCATGTGGACTTGCAAATTCCTTTAGAATGCGCCGCTATCGCCAAAGCGCAAAATGTCAAGCATTTTTTAGTCATCAGCGCGCAAGGTGCAAACGCACATTCCCCATTCCATTACAATCGTACCAAGGGACTTTTGGAAGACGGATTAAAAATGTTTGGATTTCCATCCCTTACAATTATTCGACCGTCCCTTTTACTCGGAAAGCGTTCCGAAAGTCGCACCGCCGAAGATATTTTTCAAAAGATCACGTCTAAGCACCTGCACATGATTCCCGAATTCTGGAGGCCGGTCCACGCCAAAGCCGTCGCCGCAGAACTCGTCGCTTCGTTAGAAAGCCCTCCAAACGGCACGCGTATAATTTTTAAACGTACCATTGCGCGGCACGATTCCTTTTAGATCCCATACATCGAAAGGGATTTAGAACGTCTTCACGATATTGCACCAGAAGCGCGTTTTATCGCGACCGCCGTTCGGAACAAGAATTCTGTGTTTGCCAAGCGCATGCAAAACGGTTCCCCTGAGCGTAATTCCATATTCCGGAAAATTCTGTGCAAAGGATACATCCCAATACCAGCTTCCCTTCACAACGTACGGGTTTTCCGAACGCAAGTTCCATTCCGCATCAGACCTATATGCCCACGCATGTTGAATTTTCAAATGATCCCAAAGATTCCAATCCGCTCCGATAGAAATCCATTCTTCGACCGGATTGACTTCAAATCGTTCTTCTTCGCCGTCAATACGTTCAAAGCCTGCGCGCGCAAGGAGTGTGAACATTTTTTGATAGTAAAACGCAGCGCTCGCTTCGCCAGAAAATCCTTTAATCCAAGAATCAATTCGATCCACGTCTCCCGTGCGGTACTTCGCAATCTGCTTTCCCGAAGAAATCTTGGCGTCTTCGGAAGAGAAAGATTCCACGTCAAATGTCTCCGCACCCTTTTCAAACCAGCCTGCAATATTCATGCCGAGTCCAAAATACCCGGAACGGCCCTGAATGTCTAAATAGGCTCGGTGCAACTGCATAACGCCATCTGTACGCAAGTGAATCGTATCCGATCCAAAATATTCGTAATCTTCTCCCAATGGATTTAGCGTCGATGCCACGTGGTTTTTAAATCCGACACGCGTCTTTGCGCTGACTACTTCCGGAAATTCTAGAATTACGCTGTCCTTACTTGCAAATTCACGACCGCTCGTTCCGATAAAGCCGGCCAAGATCAATCTTTTTGTCGGACGCAAAGAATATTCCAAATAAGGAAAGAGAACATAATCATCTTGAATGCCCACCGGCATCGCTCCGCTGTCATCTACAACGCGAAAAGCCACTCCAAGTCCCAAGTTCCAAAGTTTTTTCTTGGATGCAAGAGAATCTTCGCCAAGTTTGACAGAACCATTGACTTCTTTGCGATTTCCAACCTGTTCTCCAGCAAGAATCGTGTATTCCGCATTTTCAAAAGCAAGATTTGCATGCAAGTATTTGGCATCAAAACGAGCTTCTGCGCGCGGTTTGTATTCAACCGGAAGCCACCGGCCGCTTTCCGCCAAAATCCATAAATATTCATGCCCAGCCAAAAGCGATACATCAAACGATCCTGCCGAATAGCCGAGTCCCGAATAAGCCGTGCTCTGGTACGGCAAATTTTCTCCGAATATGGAAAAATCATTCCGATCGATCATCTTACTGCGGATTTTCCTATTCGACACAGAATAATGATCGACTTGGAAATAACGAGCTGTCGCCCAAATTCCGCTATAGGATTTAGAACGGAATCCCGCTTCGAGCATCGGCGTTCCATTTTCATTTCCCGAAGACCATCCACCATGACGCGGATCCTGGTACATCATGTCACCAATTTCATTCCCCACCGACATCCATACAGACGGCTCGTGCGGAGTCCACGATGGAGTTGCCGAAACGCGGTTAAATAAAATGCGGTCGCGCACCTTGGACGGACTCCATTCTTCGCTTTCGGAATGGATACCACCCATTTGGGAACCGCGGTCAAAAACATATGTCGGCGATGCGGTCAAATAAGTTCCGTCATAACGAGTGTCCAGCATGCCTTCCGTTTCAGGTAAAACTTCCGCTAAGGCTGCCGTTACACAAAGAGTTCCGGCCAACATCCAAAATTTGATTTGATTGATCATGCGGCACTCCTTACCAAAGATTCCGTTGCAGATAAAATCCAAACCACGCCGTTTCAGAAGTTTCCGGAGAAGTCCACAATCTTTCAAAATACACTTTCGCGCCCAAACGCCACTTGTCCCAATTCAAAATGGGTAAATTCAAGCGGACATAAAATCCAAACTCCGATTCATTGTCAACCAGCGACGATTTCGAAGCATTTCCGCCTTCATCATCCGCACGCATCCAGATGCAGCTAAATCCAGCACCCAAAGCGATCGGGCTTACAAACGGCAGCGGATAATCCAAGCCGACGCGTCCATTCACCTGGTGAATCCCGCTAAACGCAACATCTCCCGTCGTCGGCAAATAGGCATATCCCATTTGAACAACACCGATCCACGTACGGAAAAACGCATAATCCAATTCCAAAAGGCCATAATAGGTGTCTTCCAAATTTTGCCCGGCATCATCGAGCAAATACAAAGCACCCCCTTCCACTGCTATCGATGCATGGGCAAATTCCACCGACGCAGAATCCGTTTTTGCCCAAAGCGAAGCGGTCAAAAGAAATACGGCCAATAGGATTTTTTTCATGATTTTCTCCGGAGCGATGCCGCGTAAAAATGATCCAGTCCAAAAGCGTTCTGACCGATGTGAAACGAATCCTTCTTTTCAAAATCAGAATGCTTTTCTAAGAATTTTTGCACGACCTTGTCGGTTTCCACACGATCCGGGCTACATGTAGCATAAACAAGTTCGCCATTTTTCTTGAGCGCCACACTCGATGCTTCTAAAATTTCCAGTTGGATCGTCGGGAGAGTTTTCAAATCATTTTGTGTCAAACGGTACTTGACTTCCGGGCGACGCGAAAGAACGCCCAAATTACTGCAAGGGACGTCAAGCAAAATTCGATCAAACTTTTCCACAAATCCAGATTTGGTTGCGTCTATCGTTTGCACGTCCACATTGGTAAGTTTCAAACGGCGCGTCAAATCGTCCATAGGGCGCAGGCGATCTTCCGAAGCGTCCGATGCAAGAATTTTTGCTGTCGGATTTTCTTCGGCGAGAAACGCCGATTTTCCGCCCGGTGCCGCACAAGCATCCCACACGGTCATATTTTCTTCTACATTCAAAAGGCGCGCAACTTCATATGCAGCCGGATTCTGAACGGAGAACAAACCCTTTTCAAAGGAATCACTTTTCAAGAGTTCACCCAAATGCGGTTCGTTCGCCCCTTCGATGACTTCCAAATAGCGGTCCTTGTAAATGCGCCCCGAAAGCATCAACTTTTCTTTCAATTCGGAAGCGGAAATCCTTTGCAAGTTCACACGAATCCATTGACTAGGACGCTCCACCGTTTCCTTTGCAAATTCTTCTGCATGAGCAGAGCCGTAAGAATCGAGCAATCGACGAACAATCCATTCCGGAAGGGAATATTCAAGGCTCATACGCTGAACATTCTGCACCGGAAGTGACGGCAAACCGTTTCGTTCCAGATTCCGCAAAACTCCATTCACCAGTTTCACGGATCCTTCGCCAAGGTTTACACGGCGCGCAAGCTCTGCGCTCGAATCGACAGCCGCATGGTTCGGAATGTCCATAAAAAAGATCTGGTAAATGCCGAGTTCCAACACGCACTGGACTTCCACACTCGGCATCCGGTGGACATTCTTCTTTATCGCATGCTGCAAACGCAAGTGGCGTCTGCACACGCCCAGGGCGAGCTCTTTCGCAAATGGCGAAAGGGCATGCTCCCGTAACAAGGTCCCATTTTTAAGCCAATCGATCAGAGCATAAAGCGCCGAAAGGCGTTCCTTTAAGCTATCGTCTTGAAGCACAGATTATCCCTATCCTTTTTTTGAATTCCGCGCAAAAAATCGGCAGCGGGCATTGCGCGTTTCCCTTCGAGCTGAATTTCTGTCACTTCGAGCACTCCGTTTGAAGTGCCTACGTAAAGTTTTTCTTTGTCGCCACGGGCTTCACCCGGATTCAACCATGTGCTGTGATGCGGAATCGTTTTGCGGAAGTAAGCGGTTTTCCCGTTGAACGAGCAAAATCCTCCCGGCCATGGATAAAATGCGCGAATGCGATTGTGAATTTCGAGAGCCGACAAGTTGAAGTCGATTTTCCCATCATCTTTCTTGAGTTTCGGAGCCGGCGAAGCCTTTGCATGTTCTTGCGGAGGAAGCTCTTCGATATTTCCAAATGCAATGCGGTCCAAAGCCTTGTTCAAGGCTTCACAGCCAGGCATTACCATTTTATTCAACACATCTTCTGAAGTATCGAACAAGTCGATCTGGAATTCGCGCTGTTCCAAAAGTGGACCGTGATCCATTTTTTCATCTAAGAGGAAAATACTCACTCCGGTCTTTGCGTCGCCATTTGCAATCGCCCATTGCACAGGAGCCGCACCACGATACTTCGGAAGCAGACTGCCGTGCACATTGATCGCTCCATATTTGGACGCGCCCAAAACGCGCTTCGGCAAAATGGAGAAAGCGACCACCACAAAAAGATCCGCAGAAAAACGTTCCAAGTCAATTGCAAAAGATTCTTCTTTCACCGATAGAGGTTGCAAAACAGGAAGTCCAAGTTCCAAGGCCTTATTCTTTACCGGAGGCGCTGTCAAAACGCGTCCACGTCCCACCGGACGATCGGGCTGCGTCACAACAGCCACCACTTCATGCGGGCCTTTACTCAGATGATCTAAAAAATGCGCCGCAAAATCCGGCGTTCCCATAAAGACGATTTTCATGACTGTAAAAATAGAAAACCGCCCCGATCATTTCGGGGCGGCAATGCAGAAGGGATCGTATTACGCCTTGTAAAAAGCGTTCATTAATTTTTGCATTCCTTCATGATCAGAAACCGCACTCATTTCACGGATACTGTGCATCGAAAGAATCGCTTCGCCCAAATCCACCGTAGGAATTCCGAGTTCCGCCGAAAGATGTGGTCCAACGGTGCTGCCACACGGCATGTCGTTTCTGCTCACAAACGTTTGCAAAGGAACCGCGTTTTGCTGGCAAAGCATTTTTACAACAGCATTCGATTCCGCTTCGCTCGCATAACGTTTTTTCGCATTTGTTTTCAATACGATTCCCTTGCCAAGAATCGGCGAATGGTTGGGTTCCATTTTTTCGACGTAAGCAGGGTGAGTCGCATGAGCTACATCCAATGAAAGCAAAATGGAATCCGAAAGTCGTCCCAACAATTCACCACGAGAAATTTCGCCTTGCGACGCCACACGTTCCAGCATGGCTTCTGCAAAATTTCCAGCCGCACCGGTACGCGTTTCCGAACCGATTTCTTCATTGTCAAAGAAAAACGCGCCGCGTACATGTTCCGATTCATTCGATTGGCAAATGATTCCGTTCAAAATCGCTTCGCACGAAAGCAAATTATCTAAGCGGCCCGAATAAATCCATTCCTGCGAAAGTCCACCGAGCGCAGCGGGTTGCGCATCAAAAAACTGCATTTCGAAATCGACGATTTTTGCACCAACTTCTTCTTCGAGGCTAGTCACAAAAAGCTTGGAAGCAGCACCACTCAAGCAAGCGTTCAAATGGTTTTGGGCATTCACTTGAAATCCCGAATCATTTACGCCGCGGTTCAAATGGATCGCCAGTTCCGGCACTCGACAAAGCGCGCTCATTCGCACAAGTTTCTTTTCGATTTTGTCCCGATTCATCACCATTGCAATGCCCGCAATTCCAAGATCGCGATCAAACCAGGTGTTGACCAAAGCTCCTCCATAAACTTCTGGATGAAGCAAATGAAATCCCGCAACGTTTTTGTCAGGGTTCGGCGTAATTTTTAACGCAGGGAAATCCGTGTGCGCCGAAGCAAGTCGAAACCGGGTTTCCAAAGTCCATTTAGACGGTGTCCGAAACGCAAAAATCGCAGCACCGCGTTGCACAAAATAAGCTTTATTCGGGATAAGTTTCCACGGTTCCGCTTCTTTCAAAAGCGCAAATCCTTGCGATTGCAAAGTTTCGGCTAAATTTGCAGCCGCATGCCAAGGCGTTACAGAATCGTTTAAAAAATTCAACAGATCCATAAATCTTCCTTCTTATTTAACTTCTCTTTGAAATTAAAATTATTATTGGCATATGAATCCTATTTTTTCCGTAGAACGTCCTTTTGCCGAATGGGAAATCCACGGTTTCTCTAACCGAAAAGCGCATCTTTACTCCAAATTGACAAGCACGCACCGTTTCAGCAAGGAAAACCTTTCGGAATTCGATGCCGGAGATCTTCTTGTGGCCGATTCGCAGTCCAATGGACGCGGCAGGCATGACCGCAAATGGTTTTCGCCCGAAGGGAAAAATCTTTACTTCAACATTCTTTATTCACTCGAAGGCTTTTTACCCAAGCAATATCCTCAGCTGATGCAAATCACCGCGATTTCCCTTGCGCAAGTTTTCAAATCGATCGGTGTAAATGCAAGCGTCAAATGGCCCAACGACATTCTTTGTGAAAAGAAAAAATTTTGTGGAATGGTTTCCGAAATTCTCGTCAAAAATGGAAAGAAGCTTCTGACAACGGGCATCGGAATCGATGTGAATGCGACAGAAGAAGACCTCGGGGAAATCGACCGTCCAGTCACAAGCCTTCGCATCATTCTCGGCAAGCCTTTAAATCGAGAAGTATTGCTCCGTGACATCATTCAAAAACTAGAAGAATCCGTTGCGATCACTCGAGTCCAAGGCATTGCACCATGGATTGCAGAATGGCGCAAAATGGATCAGTTCATCGGTCATTCCGCAAAAATGGTCGAAGGGAACGAAATCGTCGAAGGTACGATTCTTGACATCAACGAAGATGGAAGCCTGCTCTTTCGCAAAACGGACGGTACGGTCATCAGCCGTTACACTGGCGACTTAGAAATTTAAGCGGGTCGCTCAGCGATCCTGCTTATTTTTAAAATAAAAGTTCCCAGCCAGCGCAATCACAAGGAGCGCTATAAAAACATTCAGAGCCTTGTTCGCCGATTCTTCGGGAATAAATCCGAATTCAATGCCCAACACATCTATCAAAGCAAGGAGCGCGATCCAAATCGCCGTGCGCTGGCAAACCTTGCGTTTATCATCGTAACGCATTCACGTCTCCTCCTAAAAGAATCCATGCGATAAGTCCAAGCATTACAAGGACGCTGACTCCCACATTCGCCAAAAAGAAGTCCCGGTTCATCGCATCTAAATCATCGGATTTACGGAACAGATGTATATAAAGAATCGCTATCGCCATCAAAGCAAAAACGCTCCACCAGGCGACCCCCATCTGCCAATAAAATCCGAAGAAAACGCACAATGCAAGCATCGCCAAATGGCTTGCAAGCGCAATCTTCAAGGCCATCTTTCGACCGAAACGCGCCGGCACGGAATGCAAGCCTTCTTTTCGGTCAATTTCTTCATCTTGAGTCGCATAAATAATATCGAAACCGCCCATCCAAAGCATCAAAATGAACATCAAAAAGATCGGAAATGCAGCGAATTCCCCACGCACAGCAATCCAAGCACCGAGCGGACTCATTCCAATGGCAAAGCCCAAATACCAGTGGCAAAGCCAAGAAAATCGTTTCCAATAAGAATAGAAAGCGAGAGCGCAGAGTACCGGGAACGAAAAACTGCCGGCAAGCGGATTCAAAAGCCATGCAAACGTACAAAAAAGACCCGCATTCACTGCAATAAATCCAGTGACAGCCTTTTTTGAAAGCGTCCCTGTCACCAAGTGACGCTTCGCCGTGCGCGGATTTTTTGCATCGATCTGGGCATCGACCAATCGGTTAAACGACATGGAACTGTTCCGCGCCGTCACCATACAGCCAAGGATCAACAGCACAAGCTTTGCGATTTCCCCAGTTTCCATTCCGCGAAAGCCATTCGCAGCCACCCACATGGATCCAATGGCAAAAGGCATTGCGAAAAGCGAATGGCTGAAGCGCACCATGTGACCATATTCCACTATTTTCGAAAAGGAACTCATTTTTTTGAACCCCATTCTGGAACAATTGCATTCGGGACATCCAAATGGTTTAAAATCTTGGCTACGACAGTATCCACCAAATCTTCTATCGTCTGCGGCTTTGCATAAAAATGTGGGCTTGCAGGCACTACAACAGCACCAGCCAAAGTCAAGCGTTCCATATTTTTCAAATGGATTAAATTATACGGCATCTCTCGCGGAACAACGACCAGCTTTCGACGCTCCTTTAAACACACGTCCGCAGCACGAGTCAGCAAATTATCCGCAATGCCATTCGCCATTTTTCCAAGGCTCCCCATGGAGCACGGCACAACAACCATTCCGGCAAAGTCCGAACTTCCGCTGGCGCAACTCGCAAAAAAATCTTTCCCATTTAAAATTTCATCCGCAGCAGAAAGAGCTGCCGTCTGCCCTTCAAAATCCGAGACATCCTTCCCAGCGTCCGTCATCAAGATCGAAACAAAATGCTCTGCCTTTTGCAAATAATGGAGAGTTCTTGCCGCATAAATGGAACCCGAAGCCCCTGTAACGCCTAAAAGAAACCGGCTCATCTTACACCTTTTTCTTCAAAAGTACACGGTACGCAATACCGAAAAAGCAGGGTTTCACCGAAACGACTTCAAAGCCATTCTCTTCTGCAAGAGCACAAAATTCCTTCACGGGCAAAAAACGAATAATCGAATTTACCAAATATTCATAAGCATCGCGTTTGCCGCTAAAAACAGCTCCAAGGAACGGAATAAAGAGAGGCGCAAGGCACTTGTAAAAGAAGCGGTTAAACGCTTGCCGCGGCGAAAAGAATTCAAGTACCATCAGGTATCCGCCAGAAGAAAGCACTCGATGGGATTCCTGAAGCCCGCCATTGGCATCCGGCAAATTACGCATGCCAAAACCATTCAAAACGACATCGAATGCATTGTCCAAAAAAGGCATCTGCATCGCATCGAGCTGCACAGGCTTTGCACAGGTTTTCTTTCCTTTCGAATGTTCAAGCATTCCAAACGAAAAGTCGCCCAAAATCGCCTGGGTCGGTTTTCCGACAATGCGTTCGAATTCCACAGCAAAGTCTCCCGTACCGCCACAAAGATCCAAGAGGCGCTTGCCTGCCCCGCGTTTTTTCAGTTCACGGCAACAAGCTTTTCTCCATAAAATGTCTTGAAAACAGCTCAGCGTATGATTCAAAAAATCATAGCTTTGGGAAATATCATCAAACATTTTACGTACAGGAGAAAACATGCAGAGAATCTAGAAAAATTCTCTGCATCGATTTTCTTAAACATCCTTGTACTAGTTAAACTGGGCTATGTAAGAAGCCCCGTCCTGAGGCATCACCAAGCGCGGATTATCCGTAGAGCCGTCTTCCCAAGCGATAAACGATCCCGTTCCAGAAGGCACCGCCGAAAGAAGCATCGCGTTGCCGCCAAAGAATGTTCCCGTATAACTGGAAAGACTCGGAAGTAAAAAACCGTCCAAAGTCACATAGCCGTTACCCGTCGCCGCGATCGTGACCTGAATATCACCCGAAAGTCCAAATTCTTCGCGATATTCCTTTCGCACCGTTGCGTCACGGGCAAGGCCCCATTCCTTGATACAAGAACCGCTATTACTAAAACGTCCACCACAAGCATTGGTATACCAACGTTCGCTCTGCTTAAAGAGCGCCTGATCTCGAGTCTGCTGATCTTCATCGATCGTCGAAACCATCGATTCTATCACATTCGAAAGATTTGTTCCATTCGCATAATTTTCCAAAAGAACCGCCGAACGGTTGATAAACATCCGTTTAAAGTCCGGATTTCCAATCAATTTCACATAGAACGTATGGAAGCAATCCTCGCTCGAGTTATTATAGCACTTTCCCGATGGATAACCGCCTTGCTTAATCCAGTCGAACATGTTCGTCGATTGATCAAACGAGGCAACGCTCCACTCCCAGTCAAAGCCATGATCCAAATCGTAAATCATGAACTTCCATAGCGTATTCGGGCTTTTCCAAGCTCTTACGTTGTTATTCGGCCAGTCTCCATTGTGAGCGTAAATTTCTGCGGCCATATAGCTCGCATAATTAGACACGTCCATCAAGCTTTTGACGAATTCATAATTCGCATTATTTTCGCCGGAAAAGTCGGATTTTGCCACATAAGAAAGCAATGCCTTGTATTCGTCTTCCGTTCCGTTACTAGCTTCGATGGATTTGTTCAAATGTTTAATGATGGTAACCGTCGAAGCATCGATATTGTAATTCGTTTCGACATAGTTTTTATTGTAACGCTCACGCATGTCGTGAATGCCCCAATAAACGCCGTTATAAAACACGATCACTTGATGACTTCTCTGGTAATCCACGCCTGATCCTTCAAGCATCGCTCCACCAGCGGCATCGGCAATATAATCGCTCACAAAACGGTTTCCATTGTTGCGCAGGTTAAAAGCCTTGAACTTGCTATTCGCATCTTTGCGCGTTTCAAAAAGCGGATACTTGAGCCAACCATCTTGATATTCTTCACGCATGGCAATCGCCACGGATTTTTTCTTTTCGAGACGGCTGTAACCGCCCATCAAAGAAATACCCGCATCAATTTCCCAAGCCTTCGATTCGCTCGCACTACCATTAGCGAAATATTCCACGTGCACCGGAAATTCCACGTCAGCATAAAGGCTCGTTTCGTTTGGATCCACCGAAGAAGGCGTTGAACCCGTTGTGCTGCCGGCAGGAGTGTAGAGGTAATGATTTTTAAAGAACTGGGAATCCACGCTGATCGAAACAACCGGCATATTGTTGATTTCTTCATTGATAAAATACGAGTTTGTCACGATGTTTTTCGTAATCAAGCCGTCTTTATACGCAGCGCAACGAACCACTGTAGACTTCGTCAAAATAACGGTTTCCGTCATCGCCGCGGTCGAAGCGGTCGGTTCCGAACCGTTAAAAGTGCAGCGCACCGTAGAACCGTCGTCCGTCGTCGGAGGCGTCAGAACAACGGAATCTTTGTAAAAACCCGCGTTCTGCCCAAACACCGGCAAAGAGACAAAGCCTGTTGAACCGGCGCTGTTCGCATTGTCCGCTTCCGGAGTGGACTTTGCAAAATAGAGCCAACCGCTCGAAGTCTTGCCCCAGCTGATGCCAGCGTCCAAAGCTGGATAATTTGCCGAATCCAGAATGCCGCAGTTTTCACTCACCAGATAAAGGCTTCCACCTTTATCTTCAAGCTTCCAGTTCGTATGGGTACGGAAATGCAGAGACTCCGAATCGGTACCTTCGGGCGGATTCGCCAAATCACGATCCGAAGCAAAAATAATGCGGAATCCCTTTGCCGGAATCGTATCGTTACCGGCAACCCATTTACGCGGACGAGACGTTTTTTCCACAAGAGCAAGGCCATTCAACGCCACCGGTTCCGAACTCGAATTGTAAAGTTCCACCCAGCCCGGATCCTTTCCCAAATCGTCATACCAATCCAAATTGCCCGGCATAATTTCATTAATCGTCACAACGGAATTTCCAACCCACGATGCTACACATAGCTGTTCGCTGCTGCTAGACGAAACCAGTTCCGCACCTGACGATAAAAAATTACCCTGTGACCCTGACGAGCCAACAACCGAAGATCCGGATCCATCACCAGACGAACCCGAAGAGGAAATTTCCGGGACTTCTGCCGATGAAAGATTTTCTTCATCGACAACCAAAGCATCATCGGAACACGCAGCAATCAGAGCCAGCGCAAGCGCAAAGGAGGCATATCTAATAGGATTCATTTTTTCTCCAGGCCAACCTACTCATCCCGTTACATTCCAAATTTACTAGAAAGCACACTTATTTACACTAAAATTTTGGTTTACAACAAAAAACCCTTGACAAGATTTCCCTTTTGATCTAACTTTGGCTTACCCAATGGCGCTGTAGCTCAGTTGGTAGAGCAGCGGACTGAAAATCCGCGTGTCGTCAGTTCAATTCTGACCGGTGCCACTTCAAAAGCCCTGGAATCGTCTAGGGCTTTTGTTTT
>FLNW01001316.1_pt1 | contig 16189 bp, 19 predicted proteins | sample 1140371 | NCBI WGS metagenome assembly FLNW01 (sample SAMEA3878170, study PRJEB12797) | bioreactor metagenome | biome: Moose rumen | place: Sweden | collected 2011-10
CCCTCGCGCAAATATGCGCGAGAAGTGCAAGACGAGGAGAGAGGCGGACCCTCGCGCAAATATGCGCGAGAAGTGCAAGACGAGGAGAGAGGCGGAACCTCGCGCAAATATGCGCGAGAAGTGCAAGACGAGGAGCCAGCAGAAGGCCGGGTAATAAACATACGAAAGAGAGGGCATAGAATGCCGGGGAATAAACATACGAAAGAGAGGGCATAGAATGCCGGGGAATAAACATACGAAAGAGAGGGGACGTAGATGTCCGTAATGCGAACGAGATGCGAACGGTAAACAAAGGGAAAACACAGAGAGAACACAGAGAGAAAGAGGGTGTGCCAAAAGATTATGATTGTTTACAGATCCAAAATTTCCAAAAATTAACCAAAATTATTCTTTTTTAAATATCGCACCAGTAGTAAACAAAAATCAATAAAAATGAAAGCGACATTGATTACACCGATTGAGAGCCTGAAAGGGCAACTGAAGAAAGACGGATACTATTTCCGTATGTACAGAGGACAGCAGATTGTGCAGCGGTGTCCCACCAAATGGAAAGATACCCCGGCACGGAAAGCCGCGAGAGAACGGTTTGCGGCACTGTACGCGAGGAAAGAGAAAGATGAAAACAGAAAACAAAAAGGAGGTGAAGAGACCTCCAAAGTGAACAAAAATAATTAATCACTAAACTTTCCCACGTGGTCTTTGAAATAGAAAACAACTATCCAAAGGAAATAAACACAAAAAACAATTTTCTTTTTATTGGTCCAAAATTACCAAAAATTAAAGAAAAATTATTTGGTTCTCAGCCACAAGGGCACGATTTTTTCACAAATTACACAGATTAAACCAATTCATTTTTGGAACATTTTTGATAATTTTTGACTGATAGAAAAAATCAGAGGAATTGGAAAATGTTTTTTAGGTTTATGTCCGAAGGCGTTTGTACTCCGAAGGAGTGTAGATTTGGTTGATGGGGCGGCATGGGAGGTGTACCGGAGTACACGGAAGCACCTCACAAGGACGCTACAGCAAACAAAGATAAAGAGCCCAAAGGGCTACAAACGACGAGGGGTTTTATAGGTTTTTTTCTAAAAATCACCAATCGGGAAAGTTAAATTAATCATTAAAATTATGGCACGAGTAACAATGATGTCAGGCATTGCGTCTATATCCGGACGCATAGGAAACTACTGTTTCCGAACGATGAAGAGCACCGGCAAGGTGTATGTACAAGTACGAAGTGAAAAATCCAGATGTCCGAAGGAGGCGAGTGAGGCTATGAAAGCCCAGCGCAAGCGTTTTGCGACGATCTCTCAGATGGTACGTGCGATGATGAAATCGGGCACGCGCCTCACGCGCAAACAACTCTGGAAAAAAGCCGCTGCCGTCTATGATGCCGAGAATTGACAAAGCCACTTTGGCAGCGCGGCTGGGTGCCGCCATAGGTCAGGAAGTAGGTATAGAGGGTCTGAACACGCTGCTGTACGGATGGAAGAAAAAACGGCGGTTCGGCGCGCGGTATCTGGACGCACTCAAGCACCGCGACTGGCTCTACATCACCGAGGTGATGGACCTGAGCGACTACGCCGGCTATGACCTGACTGCCCGCATGGAAATAACCTGCTCCGGTCCTGAACCGGAAAGTGAATGCGCTCACCCGGGCGGGGCGGGATAGTTGGCAGAGTCGTGGATTTTTAGTAATTTTGCATTGCTTTTAGGTCAGATAGGATAATGAACCTTCGGAGCGTCTATCGCCAGTCCTCAGTTCCGACGGTTCAGAAAGGGACAGACCGAAAAGCCACGCGTGTACTTTTATTGGTCAAAAATTGCCCAAAATTAAAGAAAAAAACTAAACCACTATGGCGAAGATTAAACCCATGGCGCTCATCGAGAGCATGAGCAAGAAAGTGTGCATGCACAGCGATGTGTATTTCCGCACGAACAAACAGACCGGTGTGACCTACACCGGCAAAGTATGCAACCCCTCCGACAAAGAACCGTCTGCCGCGCAGACCCAAGCCAAAAACCGCTTCCGGAAAGTGGTGGCGGCTGTCCGCGCCATCCTTGCGGACCCCACGGAGAAAGCCAAGCTGGAGGCCGGGTACAAAGCCCAGACCAAGATCGGCTCGCTCTTCGGCTACGCGATGCACAAGCTGAACGGAGATTACGACGCGGACGGGGAGAAAATCAATGGAAACTAATTAACAATTAACAATTAACAATTAACCACTACTGTCCACTAAAAAATTAACAAAAACCAACAAAACCCTTTGGGTACTTTTGTTGCAGGGCAACTTGTACAGATTGCTACTAAAACCTGCTTGCAAGGTGCCTCCGGGCACACCGGGACACTCTTTCAGACAGCTTTTACTAGCAATTTGCACAACTCTACGAGTTTAAAGCACCCAAAGACATAAACCGAAAAAACATGGTTAAATCAAATCCGCTTACTTTAATTACCGTTATAACGTGCTATATATCAATGGCATATAAAGAAACAGACTGATTTTTAGTGGACACTAATGACAATTAACAATTAACAATTAACAAAGCGTCCTATGGGGTTTTGTACAAACTTAATAGAAAGTACGTATCTTAAAACGTTGTACTATACTCGTAGAGCCCTTTGTAAATTATAAATTATAAATTGTAAATGAGAAAGAACTATTTCGGATGTCTGGGCTGGTTGGTGCTGGTGGTGACCGGCATAGCCGCCCTGACGTCCTGCAACGTCACCCGGCGCGTGACGACTGAGAGTTCGTACGTCCAGCGCGGTGACACCGCCGTCGTCATCCAGACCAAGACCGTCGAGACGTACGATGCGGAGCGTTCGCCAACAGGCTCGCAATGGCCAATACCGCTCCGCTAAATTGGCGGGCGACCTGTGGCTCCGCTCTCCTGTTTGCAAAACATCGTTTTACAAACAGGGAAAAATGAACCTATTTATAAACCTAAACCCCTCTCCTACGAGGAGGAATTTGCCAAATGGCTCAATGACCCAATAAATGACTAAATGGTAAATGAACAAATCGTAAATGAATTTATGGCACATGTAACTTACAGCCCGGGTATTGACCATATATCCGGCGCATTGGCAAAACCCTCTAAGAGCGGTCAGCACAGTTGCACGAAGATGCTTCTGGCTACCCACCGTGTGGCACCTACCACCTCGAAGAACTGCAACCGCATCTACCTGCGCGACGTGGTCAAACGCACCTCCGAACCGACCGAGGACGAGCAGCTGATACGCAACAAGTTCGCCGCGGTCAGCAAGGCGGTCACCCTGCGTATGAAAGACCTGACGAAGCTGCCGCAGGACCAGGCGGCTTTCAAGGCGCAGCATGTCTATACCACCTTCCGCCAGTACCTCTGGGCACTCGAATCCGAAGCCTACGAGCAGTAAGCCTCAAAAAAAGACGCTTTCGGGCGTCTTTTTTCTTGCATAATGAAGATTTTGGGTCAAATACTTGTGTATTTGATTTATTTTTTGTACCTTTGCGCACAAATTGGGATGGTATGAAAATATTGATTACAGGAGGAGCCGGATTTATAGGCAGTAATTTATGTGAGTATTTTGCCGGCAACGGCTATGATGTGGTGTGCTTGGATAATCTGAGTACGGGATTTCGGCACAACATCGAACCGCTGCTGGGTAAACCTAACTTCCGATTCATTGAGGGAGATATTCGTGATTTGGACACTTGCCGCAAGGCAGTGGAAGGATGCAATGTGGTACTGCATGAGGCAGCATTGGGTTCGGTGCCACGCAGTATCAATGATCCGATTACGACCAATGCCAATAATATAACAGGCTTTCTTAATATGCTCGTTGCAGCGCGGGACGAGAAGGTACAGCGGTTTGTATATGCCGCTTCGAGTTCTACCTATGGCGACAGCAAGGAATTACCCAAGATAGAGCATAATATCGGTCGTCCGTTGTCGCCGTATGCAATCACGAAATTTGTGAACGAGTTGTACGCCAATGTGTTTACGTCGCTCTATGGAATAGAGACAATAGGTTTGCGGTATTTCAACGTCTTCGGTCGTCGTCAGGATCCGAACGGAGCTTATGCGGCGGTGATACCGCTATGGGTGAAAGCACTGATTAATCATGAGAGTCCCTATATCAACGGAGATGGTTCGTACTCCCGCGATTTTACATATATAGACAATGTTATTCAGGCAAACATGTTAGCAGCGACCGTCTCGCATGATGAGATTGTGAAGCGTGCCTCGCTCTACAACATGAATCTGCCGCAGCACGCACCTGTAGATTTGGTTTTCAATGTGGCATACGGTGGCAACACCACGCTGAACCAACTGTTTGAGTGCCTGCGGACCAACCTGGCGAAATACGACCCTGAGATAGCTGCTGTGGAGCCTGTTTATCGTGAGAACCGTGCAGGTGATATACCGCATAGCCAGGCTTCAATCATCAAAGCGCAACGTATCCTTGGCTATGACCCGAAATATAGTGCATTGCAGGGATTCGAACAAGCATGCGAATGGTATTATAATAACTTGAAATGATGAAGGTTTTATTTGTTTCATCGGGAAATAAAGGGGCTGTATCACCCATAATAAAAAACCAAGGGGATGCATTGGCTGATGCGGGTGTGGAGATGGATTATTTCTTGATCCGTGGTAAGGGCGTCCGCGGCTATTTGCGTAATATCCGTCCGTTGAAACAATATATCAAGGAGCATCATTATGATGCTGTACATGCGCATTATTCATTGACAGCTTTTGTGGCATCATTAGCAGGAATACAATTATTAGTAGTATCGCTAATGGGAAGTGACGTGAAGGCTTCAAGATACTATAAATTTATTATTCGCATTTTTGCCAGGTTATTCCATTGGAAAACTATTATTGTGAAATCAAAGGATATGTATCATGATCTTGGAATCAAAACAGCGATGATAATTCCCAATGGAGTGAATATGAATCGTTTTCATCCTATGGACAAGAAGGAATGCCAAGAGAGGTTAGGATGGAATGAAAGAAAAAAACATATCTTGTTTCCAGCAAATGCAACACGACCGGAAAAGGATTATGAGTTGGCAAAGGCAGTGGTAGAACATATGGCAAATGTGGAGATTCACTCATATAACAATACACCAAACGCAGAGACCCCATATTGGTATAATGCTGCTGATGTGGTACTGATGACAAGCAAATGGGAAGGAAGTCCTAATGCGATTAAAGAGGCGATGGCATGCGGATGTCCGATAGTGAGTGTAGATGTGGGGGATGTGCAAGAGCGATTAGAGGGAATAGACGGCTGCTATGTTGCCAAGACCAGAGAACCACAGGAAATAGCCGGGCTGGTCGCAAGAGCGATACGTTTCAAAGGCCGGACTACCGGTCGCGAGCGGATTATTGAATCGGGGCTGGATAACCGTCAGATTGCCCGGAGGTTGATAGAGATATATAAGAATGTATTACATGTTGCAGATACGGACAGAATTTAAAAATTGAAAAAAGTGGTATATGCGTTTGCATATATCATTTTTTTTTTGTAATTTTGCACGCAAAATCTTGTACATGTGTTATGGGAAGATATATTAACATAGGGAATGCCGGTTTCCAGGCTGCTCGTAATGGCGAGTATGTGGATAAAAGCATGCTGATAGAAGTGATCAATTCCACGCTCAATACGGAGCGTCAGTTCAGTTGTATCACCCGTGCGCGTCGTTTTGGCAAGTCCATGGCGGCTAAAATGCTATATGCTTATTATGATCAATGGTGCGATTCGGGTGAGTTGTTCCGCGATTTGAAAATAGCATCTTCCAAACTCTTCGAACGTCATTTTCACCGCTATCCTGTAATATATCTGGATATGACGGAGTTTGTGACCCGATACCGAGACGCCGATGATATAGTGGAGAAGATCCAGCAAGACATGATGGAAGATCTGTATGAGACATACCATGATGCCGTGCGGAAAGAGTCGGACAACCTGGCATCGCTGTTATATACAATAGCTCAGAGTTCGCGGCAGGAGAAATTCATCATGATCATAGATGAATGGGATGCCATTTTGCGTGAATATCCGGCAGGCAGTACGGTGATAGACCGATATATTGATCTGCTGCGCGGGTTGTTCAAATCCGCGAATGCAATGACCACTTTTGCCGGAGTGTACATGACCGGTATACTGCCTATCAAAAAATATGATACCCAGTCCGCGCTTAATAATTTCCATGAGTATTCGATGATAGAGCCCGGTCCGCTGGCGAAGTATTTCGGCTTTACCAGGGATGAGGTGCGCGAATTATGCACTGTGCATGGTATGGATTATGATACGATGGCGGAGTGGTATGACGGGTATCAAATAGGAGGAGCGAAGGAGATATTCAATCCGACCTCTGTGATGAATGCGCTTTTCAATCATTACTGCGGCAATTATTGGGCAAAAACCGGAGCATATGATGTGTTGGCTATGTATATCCGCATGGATTTTGACGGCCTGCGGGACGATGTGATACGATTGTTGGCCGGTGAATCTTGTGCAGTAGATACGGTTAGTTTTCAAAATGATCTGAATGTGGTCCGAAGCAAGGACGATGTGCTGACATTGCTCATCCACCTTGGATACCTCTCCTATAATCGCGAAAGTGGCACATGCCGGATTCCGAATAGAGAAGTGGCACAGGAGTTCAAGAATGCGATTGTTGCAGACACGGATTGGCTATTATGCTGCTAAGAAAGACTATATGACAATACGCGAACTGCCGGCGGGAAAGGGCTTCGCGGATATAGTTCTTCTGCCGCGTCCAGCCGTACCCAAACCGGCGGTAGTGTTGGAACTGAAATACGACAAGTCGGCGGATACTGCAATCCGGCAGATACATGAGAGACGTTATGCCGGAGTTCTCAAAGATTTTGCCGGAGAGGTGGTGCTGGTCGGTATCAACTACGACAAAGAAACCAAACAGCATGAGTGCGTGATAGAAAAGGTGTAGGATCAATAAAAGTAGTAACTTTGAGACGGAAATAAATATAATTGTAATATGTGTTAAGCCCCAAAATGCGACTTAAAACAAAGTGTAATTAGTATTAATGGTTGATATCTATAATTATTCGACTACAGAAATAATCCGGATGTTAGGGCAGCGAGCACGCAAGTATCGTATCCGGATGGGACTCACTCAAAAAGAACTGGCAGAGCGGGCTGAGATATCTGTTCCCACACTACAGGCCTTTGAAAGAGGGCAAAGCCGTGATATATCCTTGTCCACATTACTGCGTTTGTTGCGGAGTATGGGGCAACTGGAGGGAGTGGATAATCTGCTGTCGGATATAATGGAATCACCCTATATGTTACGGAGTGACGGAGAGCAGATAAAAAGAGTTCGGCATAGTAAACCATGAGGCAATTTCTGCACATATATCTCTGGGGGAAGGAAATCGGTCAGTTGGAATGGAAAACGCGGACAGGTCGATCCGTCTTTTCGTATAATCCTGCCTATTTGTCCGAGGTCGGGATTTCTCCTGCTCCGTTGGTGGCACCAATAGACAAGGATGCTTTGTTTCGGTCGTTTGTGAGCGAAGAAGAACGTATTTATCAGCACTTGCCGTCTTTTTTAGCAGACTCGCTACCAGACGACTGGGGAAATACATTGTTTGAACAATGGCGTATAGACCAACATCTATCGCCGACAGAGGTTACTCCGCTGGACAAACTGGCCTTTATAGGAAAGCGAGGCATGGGTGCCTTGGAGTTTGTGCCGGATGCACAGTTGTCGCCGAAGGCGGAAGAGGTAGATGTTGCTGCATTGGCGCACTTGGCACACCGTATATTTCTTGAACGCGAAGAAGTAACGATTGATCCGTCAGAGACGTTGACAAAGAAACTGCTGCTTGCCGTGGGAACTTCCGCAGGAGGTCGCCAGCCCAAAGCGATTATTGCTATCCATCGCGAGACGGGAGCGATACGTTCGGGACAAGTGGCTGTTTTAGAGGGGTATGATTATTATATTTTGAAGTTTGGTGATAAGGAGCGTAGTTCTGCAGAACTGGAGCAGACATATTATCAAATGGCGATTAAGGCAGGGATTGATATGATGCCAAGTCGATTGATGGAAGCAGATGGAGAGAAACATTTCCTGACGCAGCGATTTGACCGTCCCGGCGGTGAAAAACTGCATATGCAGACGCTGGCAGCGATGGATCCGGAAGCTAACACTTATGAACAATTGCTATTGGTTTGCCGCAAATTGCAATTGCAGGAGTCTGATACAGCTGAGGTGTTCCGCAGAATGGTGTTCAATTATCTGGCGAACAACACGGATGATCATCATAAGAACTTTTCATTCCTGATGAATAAGAAAGGTGAATGGTCGCTGGCTCCGGCATACGATATGACCTATATTTTCAATCGAGGCGGGTACCAGCCGGAGAGCGAGCACTGCATGCTGATGCGTGGAAAATACACCGAGTGGACAAAGGATGATGTGATGCAGTTTGCTATTGATAATGGAATTGCCAACTATGAGAAAATCATTCGCAAAGCAGTAGATGCAGTGACTCGGTTTCGAGAATTAGCAGAGCGTAACGGAGTCCGGCAGGAGTGGATTGGACGAGTAGAAAATACGATTCAGACGCACTTGCGCGAGTGGGGATTTAATGCAGAACATCAAGAGCAAGTATGGACTACGGCGGATGGGAGACAGGCAACCGGAGTGTATCTGGAACAGGCATACAAAGGGAATTATCATCTGTTTGCCCACATAGACGGCAAGCAGAGAAAGTTTGTCATACGAAAGGGTACGCCTGAATATGAGTTGATTGAGCAGGTAGGGCTTCAGCAGATTAGCAGTGAGCAACTGCAAGAGTTGTTAGAAGAAAGGTATGTCGCAGATACTGACAGATAGCGAGATCGACCGCGAGCAATGGAGTGCGCTGGTGCAGACAAGCGCGACAGGCACTTGGTTTCAGACACCGGAAGCGTATGATTTCTTCGCTGCTAATTCGGCAGAGATGGAGGCGTTTGTGGTAGGAGTAGCCGTCAGCCAGGTCAGACCTGCGTCAGCCGTCAGCTCTGAAATTCTCCGCGGTGTTTGCTGCGGCTATGTGACGGTGGAGAAGAATCCGATTAAGCAGTTCTTCACGCGGAGAGCGATTATCATTGGCGGGCCGTGTCTGGCGGATGATGCGACCGATGAGGAAGTGGAGGCACTGATGAAAGCGGTAGCCTCACCCCCGTCCCCTCTCCCGCAGAGAGGGGAGGAAAAGCCTATCTATATCGAGACGCGGAATTTCAATGACTACAGCCGTTGGAAAGTAGCCTTTGAGAAGGCAGGGTTTAGCTATCAGCCGCATTTGAATTTTCATGTGGATTGTGCGGACAAAAAGAGAATGTGGGAGCGGTTGAGTGACAATAGAAAGAGGCAATTGAGGAAGCCGACCCTTCCTAAAGACCAGAGTATAGAGAACACCGAAGCCGATATAACTGAGTGGTATGGAATATTGAGGAGTTTATATAGAACCAAAGTAAAAACTCCCTTGTTCCCCTTATCATTCTTTTTAGAGGCAAACAAGCAAAAGATAGGAACGTTCTTACTTATAAGGCACAATGGCAGAGTAATCGGAGGCAGTATGCTTGTACATGATGAAAAAAGTGTTTACGAATGGTTCGAATGTGGCTTGAACAAGGAATATAAGGATCAATATCCCTCTGTTTTTGCCACGTATGCAGGGATGCAGTATGCCTACGAACAAGGCATCCCTCGATACGATATGATGGGAGCCGGAGTGCCAGAAGTGCCCTACGGCGTGCGCGATTTCAAATCCGAGTTCGGCGGTGAATTGGTGGAACACGGACGATGGTTGTTTGTAGCGAAGCCACTGTTGTATAGGATAGGCGCATTAGGCGTAAAGTTGTTGAAAAAAGGAAGTGTTAGATAATCTTGTAACTGCAATAAGCATACCATAAGTGTAAAAAATATAGCTGTGAAAAACGGAATAAGTGTATAAAAGAACAATCAAAAAGACGGAATAAGTGTAAAATATTTGCATAAATCATTTATTTTTACTATCTTTGGAGCACATTTTAATGGTGTAAACATGTTACAAAGAAAGTTCACATCGGTAATCGAGCATTACCTAACAAAGGAAACGGATAAAATTCTGTTGGTGAATGGAGCCAGGCAGATAGGTAAATCATACTTGATTCGAAATGTAGGAACAAAACTATATATTTTATAAAATTTATGATAATAACAAAACCCCCCCCCCTACCACCATGTTAAACAATTGAAATACAATGCAATACGCTTGTATAGAGCAATCTTGTTTGTAATGGTCAGATCTCATAGTCGAGCCATCCGAATATGGGCTATGAGGAAATTGGGATTCCATGTTGGCAAAGATGCATACATTGGTCCTAACCTGAGAATGGCAGTAGGGTTAGCTGATACGGATATGCAATTGTATATTGGCGATAGAGTAACCTTAGCATTAAACGATACATTGATATTTGCAAGTCGTCCTGCAGCTAAAAATAGCCCTCTCAGAAACTATTTTGCTCCATCGGTTAGAAAAATTGTTATTGGTAATGATACATGGATTGGGGCGAATGTTGTTATTTTGCCCAATATTACGATCGGAAAATACTGTGTTGTTGGTGCGGGAGCGGTGGTAACACACGATGTCCCCGACTATAGTATCGTAGCGGGCGTGCCAGCGCGGATAATAAAGAAAATTGATACAAATCGGTTAAATGATTAAACGAATCGTCATATTAGGCGGACATATACAGGCTCTTGGTTTGGCAAGACAGGCTTCGAGCAAAGGAGTGGAGGTCGTCTTGCTGACAGAGAGCCGATATTCAGTTGCCCGTTATTCGCGTGCCGTAAAACGAACAATTGTATTTAATTCAGAAGAGGAGGAAATGCAATATATCAATGACCTTTGTTTGCCCAATCAAGCAACTCTTCTATTCCCGACCAACGATGAGGCAGTAGAACTGCTGTGTGAAAACTATAATGATTATAACATTCGTTTCGCATTAGGCATTCCGCAACCGAAAATTGTAGCATTATTCAACAACAAGCGAAAAGCGTATCAATACGCAGAAGCAAATAATATTCCGTGTCCGAAATGCTGGTATCCAAATAGTATGCAGGAAGTGGAGCAGTTGGCGGAGGTATTGCCATATCCGATAGTGGTGAAGCCGGCAGTGATGTATAGCTTTCACACCACGTTCGGCAAGAAGGCGTTTCGGTGTAACAATTCCGAGGAGCTGTTAACTATTTATCATCGGGTTAATGCCAAACATTATCCGTTGGAATCAATATTGATTCAGGAGTTTTTGTCTGGAGGACCGAAACATTTGTACTCCTGCGGAGTGATGGCAGTTGAGGGAAAGCCTGTTGTCTCGTTGCAAGCTAACCGTATTAGGCAGAATCCTATGGATTTTGGTAACTCGACCACTTTTGCTGTCACATGCAATATTCAGGAGATTCAAAAGCAAACGGAGAAATTACTGCTACAAACACAATATTTCGGGTTGGGCGAAGTGGAATGGATGTGGGATGAGGAGGTTGGACAGTATAAGTTTCTGGAAATCAATACACGTGCATGGAAATGGCATACAATTAGCAATCAGCTTGGCTTTTCATTCATAGGCGCGATGATTGATTATTATAACGGGATTGAAACACCAGTTGGCATACCCATCAAAAGGGTGGGATGGGTAGAACGTCTGACAGACTGGACAGTTATTGTCAAAGAATTGATACATGGAAGAATGAGTCTGAAGGACATATGTGCTTCCTATCGTATTAAACATGAGAGTGCGGTATGGAAATGGCATGATCCGTTGCCGGGAATCATGTATATTTTGTTAAGCCCGATATTGTATATTAAAAGGTATTAATGATTTCACTGAATAGACCATATAACATAGCCATCAATAAAAGCCTCTCTGCTAACGGATGGAGTGCTATGCATTTGCGTATTACATATTCTTCTCGAGAAGGGCTTAATTTGATATATCAGAAATTATATGCTGAAAATGGAAGCCTCCGTGTGGCAGTTAGTCCACTGACATGCTTTATTGCGCTTTACCCAATAGTATCTAATGGGCATATCCCTGTTTATGTAGATATAGACCCGCTGACACTTAACATGTCGGAGGATGAGTTGGAGAAACACCAGGATGTACAGGTAGTGCAAACTATTTATTTAGGTGGCAATCCTATGCAAATGGATCGAGTGATGAAGTGGGCGGGAAAAAACAATGTGATAGTAATAGAGGATTGCGCGCAAGCATTAGGATCTATGTTTAACGGACAATGGTTAGGCACATTCGGAAATTATGCGGTGGCGAGTGCAGTAAAGAATTTGTATGCATCCGGGGGAGGATTATTGGCCTCGAAGGAGTCGTTCGCATGGCCGGAGATGCCGCAAGTTAGTGACACTGTGATGAAATATAAATATATTAAAAGGTGGTTAGAACAGCATACAACTAATAAGAAAGAGAGTTTGTGGAACGCTTTATACTCATTCTTGTTGAAAGCCAAAGACGGAAAAGAGACAGAACTGATGATAGGAGCACACGTGTTGCCAGAGGGTGAGGAAAAACACGTATATGATTTATTCACTAATTACACAGAGATTCAGGAAGAACGTAAAATCAAAGCAGAGAGACTAATCCGGCGAATTGATACTACTCGTTTCTGTATTCAGAAAGTGCCAGAGGGCGGAATCAGCAATAGAAACAGGATTGTATTGGTGGCTAAATCCGATTTGGCAAAAGATATTATCATTGAACTGCGCAGGAAAGGTATTGCCGCAAATAACTTAACACAAAATTATATACATCCTTATCAAGAACATGTGCGTGAGGATAAAACATTAGGTGTATATTATACCAATAAATTATCTCATTATGAGAAAGTTTTTCCTTATGTGCTGACAATTCCATGCTCACCGGCTTTAGCTGATAGGGAAATAGATTTTATTGCATATAATGTAAATGAAATAGGATAAATATCATGAATATTCTATTTGTAACAGGGCATCCTGCTCAAGTGCATAATTTCCGTTTAGTACGTGAGAAATTAATTCAAAGAGGTCATCAAGTGTATTGGCTTACAACGCCCAAAGATATAGCTACAGATTTACTGGAGAAGTATTCTATCCCATATCATGTTCTGAAAAAACCATCGAAAGGAACATTGTCGAAATTCTGTACTTGGTTATCAAATGTCATATGGGAGATAAATTATATCCGCAAAAATAAAATTGATTTGGCAGTTACCCGAGCTTGCCCATATACAACATTTGCTGCTAAAGTGGCTGGAATAAAACATATTGCATTGTCCGATACAGAAATAGCCGAAAAACGTATTGGTTTTTTCTCAAGGCATGTTGATACAATGATTGTTGCTGATAGTTTCTGGTTGCATCTCCGTAATGATGAGATTCGATATGCGGGCAATACAGAATTATTCTATCTGCATCCCAACCAATATACGCCCTCACCAATATGGGATTTTCTGGAACTAAAACCTTATACACCTTATGCAATAGTTCGTTTTGTTAAATGGGACGCGTGGCACGATGTAGATTTGGCAGGAGGCTTTACAGTTGCTCAAAAGAGGGAATTGATACAGCGTATAAGAAAATATATGAGAGTGTTTATTTCGTCTGAGTCCGACTTACCAGATGACTTGGAAGAGTATCGGATCAAAATCCCTATAGAACGTATGCATGATGCGCAAGCTGCTGCAACGTTATTTGTTGGTGAGTCGGCAACAATGGCATCAGAATCTGTTGTGCTAGGGACGCCTGCTATTTATATAGATGAAGTGGGACGCGGATATACGGACGAAGAAGCACGAGAAGATTTGCTATGGATGTATCGTCCCGTGTATTCGAGAGAGGATTTAAAAGAAGGGGAGCCAGAATGGATATCTGGTGGAGTAAAGGAGTGTATAGAACAGGCTGAATATCTGGCATCTCCTGCATTTGATCGCGAGACCTATGCGTTACGGCATAAGAATTGGCTAAGTACCAAAATTGATCCTACGGCATTTCTCACTTGGCTAATTGAAAACTATCCGCAATCAGCTGAAGAAACGAGAAAAGCGAATGAGTCCAAAGATAATCAGTTCTGGGAGAAGTTTAAATAGGGGGTAGGGTAAATACTAAGATGTAAGAATGGACAAGCGTCCAACCCTCTGCCCTACAAGCAGAGGGTTTTTAAGGATGCGAATAAATGTTTCTATGAGAAATAAATGTTATATAAACGTAAAAAATGGCGGTTGTAACCGAAAAAATGCTATAAAATTTGGCGGTTTGACAAAAAAGGTGTATCTTTGCAGCAAAATTTAAAAACTATGGATGCAAATGAGATTAAACGACATCTTGTTGGACAACTAAAGGTGCTTGGATCACTCAAGAAGATAATGGTGATTCTTGGTCCGCGTCAGGTCGGGAAAACAACATTACTCCGTCAGTTAACTGCCGATACACCGGAAGTGTTGTCGTTCGATTGCGATAACGCAGATGAGCGAATGGCTTTGGAGGGAAAAACAACAACCGAATTAGCCGCTTTGATAGGGAAATCACCCTTAGTGATTATTGATGAGGCGCAGCGGGTGCGTAACATTGGTATGACGCTGAAAATGCTTGGTGACTTACGTTTGCCGTCACGGATATATGTAACAGGTTCGTCATCATTGGAGTTATCGGACGATATCAATGAACCGGCAACCGGTCGCGTGCTGGAATTTGATCTCTATCCGTTCTCGATCGCCGAGATAGCATCGCATACATCTTGGCGCGATGAGCAACGACTGCTGAACCAACGGATGATCTATGGCTGTTATCCGGAGGTAGTGACTCGGTCGGAGCACGCACGGTTATTGCTGCAGAATATAGTTAATAGTTACTTGTACAAAGATTTGCTTGAATATAAGGGGATTAAGAAACCGGATGTGTTAAGGAGATTGGTTGTGGCTCTGGCTTTGCAATTAGGTAATGAAGTGTCGTACAACGAATTAAGTAATACTCTTGGTGTAGATAAGGAGACGGTAGAGAACTATATTGATTTGCTGGAGAAATGTTTCGTGGTTTTCAAACTTGATTCCTATAGCCGAAATCTGCGCAATGAGTTGAAAAAAGGTAAGAAGATTTATTTCTATGATAATGGGGTTCGCAACGCGGTAATAAATAATTTTGCACCTTTGGAACTTCGTAATGATGAGGGAGCATTGTGGGAAAACTTGATGATGGTGGAGCGGCGTAAGTTACATGCTAATACCGGCAGGTTCGTTCAACAGTATTTCTGGCGAACGACCCAGCAGAAAGAGATAGATTTGATAGAGGAATACGATGGACAGCTGAGTGCGTATGAATTTAAATGGAAAGCAAGGAAAACCGTAAAGGTTCCTACGGCATTTAAGGAAGCTTATCCTAATGCAAGTTTTCAATCAGTCAACCCTGATAATTTTCAGGAATTTGTGAACGGAACCAACGATAGGTAAAAAAAGTCGTCGAGCTTTCTTTTCGTGCGATGTACAAGCCATCCGTTGACGATAAACGCCATGCTGGTTGCCACCGCGTGGAATCTGAAGAAGCTGATGAGGAAACTCAAGTTACTTTGTGCCGATTTTTGGCAGATGAGGGGGACTGCAAAAATATAGAAATAAAATGGAAATATTCTTATTGATAGTGGCATTCATATGCATGGTTGTGGGGATTATCGGGTGCGTGGTACCGGGGTTGCCGGGGACACCTATTGCCTATGCCGGGTTGTGGATCGCGCAGGCAACCGAACGAGTGGATTTCAGCTGGCAGATGCTGCTGGTGTGGGGAATTGTGACGCTTGTTGTTTCGATACTTGATTATGTGGTACCGGCATGGGGCACCAAACAGTTCGGCGGTACCAAGTACGGCGTATGGGGCAGCACAATAGGTGTCCTGGCGGGACTGTTTGCCGGTCCGTGGGGTGTGATAATCGGTCCGCTGGCGGGAGCGGTGATAGGCGAACTGCTTGGCGGTAAAGAGGCACGCGAAGCACTCAGAGCAGGGTGGGGCAGTTTCATGGGTTTGCTTTGTGGTACCATAATCAAACTAATTTGTTGCGGGCTGATGACCGTAGAGTTGATAAAGGTGATTGGGTGAAAGGAAAGCATCACCCCCCCTCTCCCGCAGAGAGGGGGGGGGAGGGCAAATG
>FLNW01003718.1_pt1 | contig 16178 bp, 15 predicted proteins | sample 1140371 | NCBI WGS metagenome assembly FLNW01 (sample SAMEA3878170, study PRJEB12797) | bioreactor metagenome | biome: Moose rumen | place: Sweden | collected 2011-10
AAAGTTCCACGTCATCGCCCTTGCCGCTCTTACCGGTGCCATAGCTGAGCATCGCAACGCGGGTCGGAAGGTTGAACGCCTTTGCTGTATCATGGCTCTGGATTGCGATTCCAGCAAGCTCTTCGGCAGTCGGGTTCAAATTGATCGCGCAGTCACCGAACACGTAAATCTGCGACGGAAGGCATACAAAGAATACCGAGCTGATAGACTTAACGCCTGGAGCGCACTTGATCACTTGGAGAGCCGGTCGAACGGTATCTGCGGTCGAGTGAACAGCGCCCGAAACAAGACCGTCCACTTCATCCTTCTTGAGCATCATCGTGCCGAGGAATACCGGGTCCTTCAAAACTTCACGGGCCTTTTCTTCGGTCATGCCCTTTGCCTTGCGAAGTTCCACAAGCAACGGCACATACTTTTCGGCGAGTTCCGCAGACGGTTCGATGATTTCAAAACCAGCCGGGACCTTCAAATTCTGACGGGCCGCTTCGGCTTCTACATCCGACTTCTTTGCAATGAGAACCGGAATTGCAATTTTACGTTCGTAAGCTTCGATAGCAGCCTTGAGAGTACGCGGTTCCGCACCTTCCGGGAGAACAATGCGCTTCAAATTACGAGAAGCAAGCTGGATCAAGTTGCGACGGAATTCCGCCTGGGAAATGCGATGTTCGCGTCCCGCAGAAAGAATCTTCTTCAGCGCGTCTTCGTTCACCATTTCACCTTCCGAAAGGACGAATGCGACACGAGCCTTTTCAGAAGTGAAATCCGCAGCGACGATTGCGCCCGTTTCGTCCGTATCGGCGACTAGAATCACGTCCGCATCGAGAGCGGCAGCGATCTGGATATTCAAAGTTTCACTGCGCACGGTCTGTTCGATCGAAACGCCTGTAATCACAAAAACTTCCGCCGTGGAATCCTGCACAGCACCCACAAGAGCTTCCATCGAAGCGTCTGCACCCTGGGACTGCAAAACGGTCGGGACCTTTTCTGTCGCCACAAAGGATTCTGCCGATGCGACATTCTTTTTGACTTCACTCAAAACCGATTCTGCAGCTTGGGCGAGATTTACACCGGCAGAAGCCGGAACAACGAGAAATACGTGTTTCATAACTAACTCCATTTCGTATTCTTGCGCTAAAAATAGCATTTACGAGGGCTTTGGACGAGTGGAATTTTTCTTTAATTGATAGCATAAAGACCCCCGGCTGATGCCTAGGATTTGAGCCGCCCGACTTTTATTGTTGCGACATTCTTGTAAGGTTTCCGCAATCCGTTTCCAGGACGGCGTACTGCCGTACCTGTAAGGTTTTCGAAATTCGCTGACTCCAATCCCACGTGCGGAATGCATATCCCAAGGTTCTCCGGCGAGGATTTCTTCCAAAGTTTCGCCCATATTTAGCAAAAGACGATAGCGTTCCAACACATTTTTCAGTTGCCGCACGTTCCCCGGCCACGGAAACGCGCAAAGGCTGCGCAGTTCCCCTTGAGAAAGCTCTCTTCCAGAAAGTTCCCGCCAAATTTCCAAAGCAATCGATTTGAGATCATCAATTCGTTCGCGCAGCGGCAAAAGACGGATTGGAAACACGTTCAAACGGAAGAAAAGATCTTCACGGAAACGACCCGCCTTAACCGCAGCCTGCAAATTCCGGTGCGTGGCACAGACAAGTCTAAAGTCTACGGCTATGCTCTGTTGCGAACCGACAGGCGTTACCGCTTTTTCTTGCAAAATGCGCAAAAGTCGTGTTTGGCTTTCCAAGGGAAGTTCCCCGATTTCGTCGAGGAAAAGCGTTCCGTGATCTGCAGCGCGGACAAAGCCGAGTTGACTCGAAACCGCTCCGGTGTAAGCGCCGCGGCAAGAGCCTTCAAAAAGACTTTCGATTAAGCCAGGGCTGATCGCGCCACAATTCACAGCAACAAACGGTCCATTTGACCGAGCGCTCTGCGCGTGCAACTTCCGGGCCATCACCTCCTTTCCCGTTCCCGATTCCCCACAAATGAGAACCGGAATGGACGATTTAGCCGCGATATCCAAAAGGCTTTTTGCGTCTGTCATAACTCTCCCAAATTTTCATTTTAGAAAGTGAGAATGCATCCATTAAGACGAACAAAGCCTTAAAAAATCCACCAAGGATTGCTATTTTTTACAAAAAATTTTTTTACAAAAAGGATTATCCAATGGCCGATCGTATCGTTTGCAAATTCGGCGGAAGTTCCGTTGCCGAAGCCAAACAGTTTCAGAAAGTCAAAGCAATTGTCGAAGGCGACAAGCGCAGAAAAGTAGTCGTCGTTTCCGCTCCAGGCAAACGCAACCCGAAAGAAACAAAGCTCACCGACCTTCTCTACACCACATACGATCTTGCTTCCAAGCATCTCGATTTTTCCACTCCGTGGAAAATGATCAGCGACCGCTATCTGGACATCGCAAAGGATTTAAATCTCGCAACGAAAATCGGCGACGATTTAAACGAGCTCGAAAACAAGCTCAAAAACGAAATCGAAATGGTCACCACGGACTTCCTCGTTTCTCGTGGCGAATTCCTTTGCGCACGCTTAATGGCAGAATATCTCGGCGCACAATTTGTAGACTCTTACGATTTAATCGCCTTTGACGAACGTTACCGCATCACTCCGAAGAGTTACGAAACGATCGCCCAGACCCTTGCCGACGAAAACAAGCTTTATGTGGTTCCGGGCTTCTACGGAGAAGGTCCGCACAAGCAGGTCAAGACATTCTCCCGCGGTGGTTCGGATATTTCTGGCGCCGTCCTGGCCAATGGAATCAATGCCATCGTCTACGAAAACTGGACAGACGTTTCCGGCTTGCTCATGACGGATCCACGTATCGTTGAAAATCCAAAGCCGATCAGCTACGTCAGCTACCGCGAAATTCGCGAACTTTCGTATTCGGGCGCAAGCGTTCTCCACGACGAATCCATCGCACCGTGCCGTGCAAAGAATATTCCAATCAACATTCGCAACACGAACCGTCCGGAAGACGCCGGCACAATCATCGGGCCAACTCCGGAAACGACAGATTATCCGATTACCGGTATCGCTGGCCGTAAAGGCTTCTCGATGATCTACATAGAAAAGAGCATGATGAATAAGGAGGTCGGCTTCGGACGTCGCGTTCTCGCAATTCTCGAAGGCGAAGGCCTTTCTTATGAACTCAGTCCGAGCGGCATCGACTCCATGTCTATCGTCGTGGATACAAAGTCTTTGGACGCTGTTCAGGAAGCCGTTCTTGAAGACATTCTTCTTCAGATGCATCCGGACCGTGTGAAGGTTTTCCCGGGCATTAGCCTTGTGGCTACCGTAGGTCACGGCATGACGAACAAAGTAGGCATTGCAGCGAAGCTCTTCAACGCTCTCGCCGAAAAGGAAATCAACATCCGCATCATCGATCAGGGGTCTTCGCAGATCAACATCCTTGTCGGTGTCGACGAAGCGAACATGGAAGACGCAATTCGCGCAATTTACGCTGCGTTTGTGAAATAATTAATTTATATTCAATCGGGCCTGCCTAATTGTCAGTTCAAGGAGGCAGGCCTTTTTCCTTTATTGGGGACTTATTTTTATGTTTGAATCTTATTATCTTGATGATATCGACGCAGTCAACGCGAAGTTTGAAGCTCAAAAGATTGCGTTTGCGCCACTTTCTTTCCAAGCGGCTCGCGCACTGCGAGACTTTGGCATTTTGGAACTCGTGAGCAAATCGCGTCGCAAGGGTATTTCGGTCAAAGAAATTTCCGAAAAAACAGGTCTTTCGGAATACGGCGTCGGTGTCCTCATGGAAATGGGACTCGGCATGGGGATGCTCAAACTGAAAAGAGAGTCCTCGGATGACAATCTCCTTTATACGCTTAGCAAAGTCGGCTTCTTTGTGATGACCGATGACATGACCCGTGTGAACATGGACTTTTCGGAAGACGTCTGTTATGCAGGCGCTGACGACCTCGCCGATTCCATTAAGAACGGCAAGCCGGAAGGCTTGAAGCACTTCGGCAAATGGACTACCGTTTACGAAGGACTTTCCCAGTGCAGCGACCAGTTTAAAAAGAGCTGGTTCGGATTCGACCATTTCTATTCCGACCTCGCTTTCCCGGAAGCCCTTCCAATTGTTTATTCGAAGCCGGTCAAGCGCTTGTTCGACATCGGCGGCAACACGGCGAAATGGGCAATTCAGTGTTGCAAATACAATCCGGATGTTCAGGTTTCAATTATCGATCTTCCGGGGCAAACCGCTGTCGCAGAAAAAAATGCGAAGGCCGCCGGATTTGAAAATCGCATTTCTACGATTCCATGCAACGTCCTCGACAGCACCACTGAATTTCCGAAGGGTGCAGACGCCATTTGGATGAGCCAGTTCCTCGACTGCTTCTCTTTGCGCCAGATTACAAAGATCCTGAAAAAGATTCACCCGGCAGCCAGTGCAGAAACAGACATTTACGTTCTCGAACCGATTTGGGACAAACAGCGTTTTGAAGCCGCAGCCTACTCGCTTCAAGCCACTTCCCTGTACTTTACATGCATTGCAAACGGTAATAGCAAAATGTACCGTTTCGACGAATTGAAGAATGCGATTGAAGACGGCGGTTTCGAATTGAAAGAAGCCCATCACAACTTGGGCATCAACTGTTACACCCTTTTCCGTTTCCGCAAAAAATGAGTCTCTACGTTAAAAAATTCGCAGCCTGGACAGACGCCGAGAATCTGCCGAAACTCGCCTTTGTACCGATGCTTTTCCGTAGACGCCTGAGCGCTGCGACCAAAATGGTCGTTTACACCGTTCACGCCGTTTCGGAAGGACTTCCTCCTGTGCATATGACGTTTGCTTCCGAATTCGGAGAAATCCAACGGCAATATAAGATTTCGGAAGGAATCCTTGCCACAGGAGAAGTTTCCCCGGCACAGTTCAGCCTTTCGGTTTTCAACGCTCCGGTTTCAGCCGCGTCGATTACCGAAAAGAACATGGCGGGTTACAGCGCAGTCTTTGCAGGCAAAAAATCCTTTGAAAACGGTTTAAAAGAAGCGGCCGCGCCGCTTCTTTCCGGGCGGGAAAAAGAACGCATTTTTGTTTTTGCCGACGAACGTCTGCCAGAAGCATACGCATCTATTTCGCATTATCCGAATACCGTATGCGCCCTTGCAATCCGCCTTTCAACGGATCCGCAAGATGCGATTTGCGAACTCGATTTGTCTCCTCTTCCCGAAGGCAATTCCGCCGCAGACCAAGCTTTAACTTTTTTAAAGACACGTCTTCCGCAATGAAACCGATGCAGCGAATCATCTACGTTTGGCGCCTCATTGCCAAAGTAATCGCTTACGCTACTTTTGGTGGCGCCAGTGCTCTTTTTTCATGCATATTCCCGTTCATCTTTATTCTCTCCGGTTTCAACAAGGAGCGATTTAAAAAGATGGCTCGCGCGGTGAACCTGAGATGGTTCAAAATCTACGTAGGCGAAATGACCGCTCTCAGCATTTTGAAGGTACGCGTCAGCCATGCGGAACGCCTTAAAGACATCCATTCTTGCGTCGTCGTGGCCAATCACCCGTCGCTGTTGGATGTTGTTGTGCTATTTTCGCTTGTTCCCAACGTAAACTGCATTGTCAAAGGTTCGCTCGGAAAAACGCCGTTCATTCACAACGTAGTGAACACTCTTTTCATTCCGAACACCCTTTCGTTCGAAGATCAAATGATTCGTGCCACAGAAGGCATGAATCAGGGAGAATCTCTGATTATTTTTCCAGAAGGAACCCGTACGCGGCCAGGAGAGCCATTGCAGTTGAAAAAAGGGGCTTCCCGTTTCGCAATACACGGATTTCATAAAGTTCAACCGATATACATCGGTGGCAACGAAAAAATCGGGCTTCGCAAGCATGATAAATACTTTAGTTTCCACCCGACAGAACGTTACCATTATAACATCGATATTTTAGAACAAATCGATACAAAAAAATACAGTTCCCACCCAGAACCCGCAGCAGTCAATCTTTTGACAGAAGAACTGCGGGAAACGTTTGAGAACTGCCGAAAGAACGATCCGGAAAATCCGGCGAACCTTACACGCGCTTAAAAATCAGCGACGTATTGATTCCGCCGAACGCGAAATTATTCGACATCACATATTCGGCGTCGATTTCACGGCCTTCACCGGTAATGTAATCGAGCGGAGCGCAAGCCGGATCTACATTTTTCAAGTTCAGATTCGGAGAGAACCACTTGCGATTCATCATCTGAATCGAGAGCCACGCTTCAATACCGCCACACGCACCGAGCGAGTGACCGATATAAGTCTTTAACGTGCTGATTGGAACCGCGCGTCCCTTAAAGGCTCCAAATGTAGCCTGGGATTCTGCGACATCACCGCTCTTGGTGGCCGTGCCATGACCATTCACATAGCCAATCTGTTCCGGGCCAATGCCCGCTTTTTTCATTGCAAGTTCAAGAGCGATTTGCATCGTTTCTTTTTTCGGATTTGTCAAATGGTTTCCATCCGTATTCGTGCCAAATCCAACAAGTTCCGCATAGATATGTGCGCCACGAGCCTTCGCGTGTTCATATTCTTCGAGAATCACAGAGCCTGCGCCTTCTCCCACAACAAGGCCGTCACGGTCGCGGTCGTACGATGCCGGGGTGATTTTCGGAGTGTCGTTCTTGACGCTCGTTGCAAAAAGGACGTCGAAAACCGCCGAGCATGTCGGGTTCAGTTCTTCGGCGCCGCCAGCAATCATCACATCCTGTTCACCATTGGCAATCGCTTCCGCGGCATATCCAATGGAAAGGCTTCCCGCTGTGCAAGCCGTATTCGTTGTAATCAAACGACCGGTCAATCCGAGCAGCACGCTGATGTTCACAGCGCACGTCTGCGGCATGCAGCGGATGTAAGATGTTGCCGTAATCTTTGTCGAATCATTATCCATGATCATCGACATAAATTCTTTGATTGCATCGAAGTTACCCATAGAAGAACCATAAGCAACACCTACACGGCCCGCTTTCAGTTCCGGATCGTTCAAGTCGTAACCCGCTTTAATCAAAGCCCGTTCGGCAGTTGCATAAGCCATCTGGGCAACACGGCCCATTCCGCGCATCATTTTACGAGAGTATTCCGGAATTTCAAAAGGAATCGGAGCTGCTAAACGCGTATTGATTTGTTCATACTTTTCCCAATCCGGCATATAATTGACGCAATTTTCATACTTGTGCAATCTTTCGAAAATCGCTTCATCATCTAAACCAAGTGGAGAAAGAGAAGAACCTCCAGTAATCACGACACGACGGGTCATGCGAGACCTCCATTTACAGAAATCACTTGGCGCGTAATATAGCCCGCACCTTCCGAAAGCAAGAATACAACCGTTGCGGCAACTTCTTCCGGTTTACCAACACGGTGCATCGGGATTGCCGGCAAAATCATATCCACCGGAGCGTCTTTGATCATTTCCGTTTCGATCACGCCCGGAGCAATGCTATTGACCGTAATGTTACGGCTTGCAAGTTCCACGGCAAGCGCTTTACTTGCGGCAATAATACCGCCTTTACTTGCGCTATAATTCACCTGGCCACGGTTTCCAATAACGCCAGACACCGAAGCAATCGTCACAATGCGACCTTTGCGCTTGCGGCACATCGGCATCACAATCGGGTGAAGTACGTTGTAAAATCCGTTCAGATTCACGTCGAGAACCTTATCCCAATATTCATCCGTCATCGCTGGGAAAGCTGCATCACGGCAAATGCCCGAAGAAAGGACAACGCCAAAATAAGCGCCGTTCGTCTTCACATCGTTTTCAAGAATCGTTTTGCAATTTTCACGATCCGCCACGTTGAACTGGATCAGCTGGATTTTGTCTCCAAATTCTTTTTGAAGTTCTTCAAGCGCTTCCGCATGGCTGTTGTAATGAGCCACCACGTGATAACCCGCTTCAAGAACCGCTTTGACAATTGCCAGTCCAATGCCGCCACTTGCCCCGGTAACAAGAACTCTTTTTACTTCATCCATAGTTATACTCCTAAAGCTTTTTTCGGATCGTCCACTTCAATCGTATTCATTGTAGCGGAAACCATCAGTTCATCCCCAATAAAAATTTTCCCTTCGAACGTGACTGCCATATCCATGCGCACCGTCTGGCGCACCCAAATATGAACCGTCGAACCAACCGGAAAAACATTCTTTTCTGACTTAAAGTTCGTAACGCTCAAGATGAAGCCCGTCTTCGGCGGAGTATGGGTGGCAAGCCCAGCAAGGCCCGTCATCACGGAAACACTCTGAGCCATATATTCAAAGCCGATCCAGACAGGAACACCGCCATAAGATTCTTCGTAAAACATGCTCTGATCGGTAATGTCCACTTCCGTTTCCACTTCCACCGTGTCGAAACTATACGAAACAACGCGATCCAGTAAATGCATATGCCCTTTATGCGGAACCAGGACTGCCACTTTTTCGTGAGTATCAAATTCAGTCATTAGACATTCCTCGAAAGGATGAGCGAAACATTGCAACCGCCAAAACCGAAAGAGTTGCTCATGCAAATATTTAAGCGCTTTACCGTTTCACCGGCATTCACCAAGCGAATTTGCGGGATGGAAGAATCGCGTTCCCCGTCAAAGAAGTGCACCGGAAGCGCCTTTTCCATATTTTCTTCCGAAAGAGTAAGGCAGCAGAATGCCGCTTCCAAAGCGCCTGCGGCGCCGAGCGTATGGCCGGTCAAACCCTTTGTGGAACTTGCCGGTGTATCGTTTCCAAAGACTCGGTTCACGGCAACACTTTCCATCGCATCATTCAATTTGGTTCCGGTTCCGTGCAGGTTGATGTAATCGATGTCGGAAGCAGAAATTCCCGCGTCCTCCAAAGCTTTTTCGATGGCCTGCACCGCACCTTCTCCATCGGCGCGAGGCGCCGTCACATGATCCGCATCGGCGCTTTCACCAATGCCAATGACCTTGAACAGAGCCTTTCCCGGATTTTTCGAAATGAGGAAGTAAGCCGCGCCATCACCAATAGTAAGACCGGTTCTGTTTTTGCTGAACGGAATTGTCGGTTCAAGCGAAACCGCTTCCAAAGAATCAAATCCAAGAACGACCGTTTCGGTTGCAATATCCACACCGCCAACAATCGCTGCATCGCAAAAGCCCGATTCAATCCAATTTCGTGCCGATGCAAAAGCACTTGCACTCGAAGCGCAGGCAGACGAATGTGTAAAAATCGGACCCGTTAAACCAAAACGTTTGGCAATGAATTCTGCGGCAAAATCCGCTTGCTGCATTTTCAGTTCGTAATTTTTCGGATAAGCGCCTGTTTTTTGAAACGAGTCTAAACCAGCAAGAGATGCTTCTGAACCATTATCGCTTGAACCGATAAACACGCCGATGCGGTCTGCGCCATATTCCTTCACAGCCGACCGAATCGAATCTTCCATTTGCGAAAGAACCTCTTCCGAGAGGCGGTTCACATGATTGTCGTAATAAGGATCGTTCACCTGCGGCAAAGAACTCGGCGGGATTTCAACCACATAGCGTTCTTTTGCACGGAACATTTTTTGAACAAACGGCGGGCGTGTACCGTTTTTTAAAGCCTGCCAAATGCTCTTTTTGTCAGAGCCCAGAGCAGAGCAAAGTGCAAAATCATGAATGTACAAAGGAGCGCTCATTCTTTTATCTCGGATACGATTTGATAGCTGTAATGGCGAAGAACGTTTTCCAAACGGATTTTGTTTCCGCTCTTTTCCATTTTTAAAATTAAGGTATTCCCGTCAGAAAGGGTTCGAAATAAAATGTCACCGTTTTGATTTTCTGCAAACGCAAAGCCTGCCGCCTTAAAGTTTTTTTCCAAAACTGGCGCCGGATAATAGCAGAACTGAATATCCGCAATAATGTATTCCGGCTTCATTTTTTCTGCATTCATCCATTTACTGTTGAAAGCAAGGGAATCGTTCGTATAAACCAGTTCCGCAATCGTGTTGCCCATGGAACTAAAAAGCATCATATGCACAACCGAATCATTGAGCAGCATCCAAGATTCCCCGGAGAAATTTTTTTCTCCATAAGTTCCTGTCATTTGCTGGTTTTCTTCTACCGAAATTCCGCTATTTTGCGGTGCGATCAGCTGAATGTAGCGGGAATCGGAATAATAGACCTTTGCCGAATTTCCAGCAACTGCCGAATGCGATGTACAAGCGGACAGCGCAAATGCAAAGAGCACAGACGCGAGCATCCACAAATTACAGATCTTCATTTTCCACATTTTTGTACAAATATACAAAGCGATTTAATCCCTCGTAAATGGGGAAAGCAAGAAGCACGCCGAAATCCCAAGCAAAACGGCGAGTCCCAAAACAGAAACCGGAGCAAACCCGCTAAGCGAAAGAGTCCCAAAAGAAATCAGTGTCGTTGCAGCTGAAAGCATCACCGCAAAAGCCGTTGAATCCGTATGATTTCTAGAATCCTTAAAGAACAAAGCGTAATCGATGCCGATGCCCAGCACAAGAATCAATCCCGTAATTGCAAAGAAATTAACCGGAATTTCCATATAACCGAACATCGAAAGAGCAAAGGCACAAGCGAGTACCGGCGCGCGCACCACACGCAAAGAATCGCGCCAAGTGTAAACAAAAGAAAGAATAAAAAACACCGCAAAATACGAGAACGCAACCAGAGAAAGCGCCGTAAGCGAAAGTTCCGTTAGAGCGCTGTTCACTTCTTCAATTTTATTGACTGCATAAACGCCGTTTTCCGGGGAAGCATATTGTTTGGGGTTAAAGTTTTCGGAAACATGCTGCGGAAGAACTGCACTGAAATACTTTCCAGATATGTTACCGATCCAAAGCATTTCGCGCATACTCTGGAGTTGTTCCGGCAAAGCATCCAAGCTCCGAGAAGAATCTTCACCCGTAGCGGACAACAGCTTTTTAGTCGCATTCTTCACCGGTTTGATTTTTAACTGTTTGCAAAGTTCTTTATACCGAATCGGCAAAGATTGCGCAAGCAACGCATTCAGACGGATACGCCTATCATTTGAAGGATAAATATCCGAAATGGCTAGATGCGACTTCAACAAAGAGTCCTTTTCGGCAACACGGAGTTTTTCGACCAAAGCTTCTTCTTTTTTCAAAACTTCTTCTTCCGAGTTTCCGCTCAGAATAAAATACGTCGGAGCAATTCCCATGTTCATCCATTTCGAAATTTTCATTTCCGAAATGCCGAGTTTCGGAGCAACCGTGTACATGGAGCGAATGTCCGTCTGAACGTTCAATTTGACAAATCCCGGAATCAGAACCGCTGCGATAGCCACAAAAATGATGTAACGCGCAATTTTTGGAATACGCTCTAACTTCGAATATCCCGAAAGAACAATCTGCGCAAACTTTAACGGGAATCGGTCATCCTTCCTTTCCATTTTTTCCGAAACAATCGGGAACACAAGCAATACAGAAAGAAGCGCGCTCGCAAGTCCGACCATTGAAAAGAAAGCCATTTGACGCAAGATCGGAAAGTCCACGATTACCAAGGCGATGTAACTGAGTTCCGTCGTCATGAATCCGAGGAGCATACTCTTGATCTGAGCTTCCCTTTCGGCAAAATGATGCAACGCGTAATCAATGCTCACGCCGATAACACTCGTTCCAAAGATAAACGTAAAAATGTGAATTTCATGGAATGCAGCAAGAGTCGCCCCGATAGCAGCAAGGATTGCAATACCAATCGAAGAAAGCGTCGTCACAATCGGGAGTGCCGAACGGAACACCAACAAAAGCAACAACAAAACGGCAACCGTCGATATTCCAGAAATCCAAGCCACTTCAAACTGGGCCTTTTGCGAACTTGAATAACTGTGGAAAGGAACACCCGATTTTTCTACGCGCAAATTTGGATATTCCTTTTGCAGCGACTCAATTTTATCGTCTAACACACCCAGAATGTGATCTTCTGAAGCGAACGCCGACGTTTCCATCGAAATTTTTGCTTGAACAAAAACATAAGTTCTGCCGGAATCTTCTACAACCAAATGGTCATCGCGGAGAGTCATTCGACTCATCGACATCGGCGATCGCATGAGAATGCGCTCTTCGGCATTTTGCGAAAGCAAATAGGGGTCTTCTTCGAGGTGCGAAAGATCTCCCATCGGGAATGCGCCAAACACACGGGATAGCGACTTTTCGTAAAAATAATTCGCCGCCGCAGAATCATTCAATTGCAACAAGGAAGGATCTTGAAGCGCAAAGCGCTGCGCAAACAGATACTCCGAAATTTCTTTCATCGAAGACGGGTTCACCGTCCACGAAGCGGATTCGATTTGCTTACTACTCAAAAGGGTATGACCGATTTTTTCAGCGGCAACTTTTGCCACTGCAAAATCCGAATCTCCCACAAACAGCATAATGCGAGAGGATGTGCGCGCTGTTAAAGCCGTTTCTGCGGCATGGATTTCCGGAGTCATTTCCGATTCCGGAACAATAGAATACAAGTTGCGGTCGATTTCCCACGGATACGAAAGAATCACAGCAACAATCAGCGCGATGTGCAGCAAAGCCCAAACGCCAATGTTTATATAGCGTTTTTTACTTTCCAGATTGCTTAAATTCATACGTCAACACATTTCCTTCGCCATCGACAAGTTCCACTTTTTTCAGATTCTGATCTCCTTCGAGTGCGATCGAAGAAATGGCAGTTTGAATCGTTTTTTCCTTGGGAACTAACCCAACACTCCAGCCGGTTTTCTTTTGCAAAAAAAACAGATCGAATCGATTTTGCAAAACGGCGATGTTCCCACTGAGGATCGCACGCATCGAAGCGGCAATTTCGCGGAAGATCACATTGTCCGAAGCGGCAATTTCCACTTGAGAACCATCTGCATTTGTCTGCACAATTTTTGAATCCGTAATGACGAGCTTGGATGCGAAAGGCTTTTCCATATCCCACGTAATGCCGTTCTTTTGTGAAATTTCAAACTTGCCAGAAGATTCAAACGTACGTTTGATTTTAACCACAGTCCGTTTTTGCGTGAACGTTCCGTTCACAGTTTCCGCAGCCGAAAGAACTTGCATTATCTTTTGAACTTCCGGAGATTCCACTTTTGCCGGAGACTTCCAAAGAGCAGCATCCGCAGCCAAAAGGGCTGTTCCGCAAACGAAAATCGCAATTAGCAGCTTTTTAAGCATGTTCTTCCTTTGCCAAGGCCGCTTCGACTTTGGCGACAAAATCCGGAGGCGTCATCAATTGAGATTCACGTGTCGAAATTTTGACCGCCATCTGTGTACTTTCTGCCTTGGTAATTACTTTGCCCGTTTCGACATCAATAAATTTATACTTCAGCTTCATGCAAACTTCATATTCCACGAGGGAAATTTCCACACGAACCCTCTGCATAAAGCGAAGCGGACGAATATACTTGAGGCTCATTTCCACAACAGGCCACGCGTAACCCGCTTTTTCCATTTCATTGTAATCGTACTGGATCTTCGTGAGAAGGGCGCAACGTGCCGTTTCCATGTACTTCACATAATTGCCATGCCAAACAACATTCATCGGGTCCAAATCGTAAAACTGAACCTGAATTTCGACCGCTGTTTTTAAAATTTTTTTGCTCATTTTGATTCCCCTTTTTGCCAGAAGTCATAAAAGTTATACCACTGGTAAGGATGTTCCAAACAGAATTTTTCTAAGTGCAGAGCGTATTCGGCAGCGAGATTTGCCATTTGCTGTTTTTGCTCGGAGCGCTTACCACCTAGTTCCGTTTTGGAACGGATTATATGAAACTCATAGGGAGACGTAATGTCTAAATCTTTTTTGCGAAACGCAAAGATAAAGTAGACAGGCGATTTTAAAATACACGCCAAGGCAAAAGCCCCTTCCGGGAACTCCGCCGAATCGCCCAAGAAATTCAACGGGATAAAACGGTTGAGCGAATTTGCAGAAGTTCTATCACCCGCAATCGCCACCAAATTTCCCGCCTGGATTTTTTCACGCATATCAATAGCCGTGTCAACACCGATTGAATTGGCATCAAAGCTATTCGTCATAAGTTCGGGATTCAATTCGCGAAGCAAAGCATTAAAGCGTTTTGTTCCCGAAAAGTCAACAACGGGGAAAACCTGAAAATCGCGTTTGGTATGTTCTTTGTGATATCCGGTCAAAGAACGCATCGCTTCAATATTCCCCAAATGCGAACAAAGGATAAACGCGCCCTTGCCGCTGTCGAGAAGATTCACCAGATCATCCAAATCGTCGTTTTGCGTTTCCAATTCCGAAAGAGACATGTTCCCCGCCCAACCCCGGATTTTTTCGATCATCGAAAGGGCAAAGGCGAGAATATGGCGATATACGGCAAAAGGCGGGATTTTTGTACCCTTCATCTTAGCCACATGTTCTAAGAACAAGCGCGAACGTTTCCGCACCGGAGCAGCTCCCAGATAAAAGAAAAGCACGACAACGGCCACAATCCATTCCACAAGTTTACGCGGCAGGTGTATAGTTACCCACAGCATAAAACGGAACTCCCATGTGGCCTTTGAAGTTTCTTCTATTTCGGACCAATGTTCTTCAGCCATGTTTTTTCTTTCGCAACAAAAGTTTTGGCAAACGGACAAGCATTCCGCAGCAAAGGCGCGTATGCAGCCAAGAAATTTCCAAGTTGTCGTGCAACATGCGGAAGTTCGAAACACCATTTTCCGGATAAATCACCTTCACCGGATAAAAATGCATTTGGACTTCTGCCCAAGCAAGGCGCACCAGAATTTCAATATCGAATCCCATGCGGAACGTCACGATCTTATCTAACACGGGAACCGTGGACTTGAGCGGATATACCCGAAATCCACACATGGCATCGGGAATGTCCTTTGAAAGCGTTTCTACGGCAATCCAAAAGTTGGTAATTTTTCGACCGATTTCTCGCCCCTTGGGAACGCTTGCATCGTACTGCGGAAATCCTCCAATCAAGGATTCAGGATGTTTGCGCGCCGCTTTCAGCAAAAAAGGGATCATCGAAGGATCGTGCTGGCCATCTGCATCGATTTGCAGCGCATGAGTAAATCCCGCTTTAAAAGCTTCTTTACAACCCGTGCAAACGGCGCCTCCTTTTCCCATGTTCACGCTGTGCGAAACCACCATTACATTCGGAACTTCCAAGGCAACTCGTTGCAGCACATGTAACGCTTCGGGAGTATTGCCGTCATCGACAATAATGACAGGCAAATTTTGCGCATTCAATTTTTGAACAACCGCACGAACCGTATTTTCGTGGCGGTAAACCGGAACAATAGCACAAGGTTTAAAATCCATTAAACGTTTTCCTTTTTCAACACGATTGTGCCCGACGAACAAACTTTACCATCTTCGCTCGTCACCTTAAACGCTAGTTTACCCGTATCCGGAGAATATTTTTCTTCGATCGTTACCGGATGCTCCGGGAAAATAGGATTCGAGAATTTCACGCGCTGCATTCTTTCAAGCGTTGACGGAAGTTTCATAAACCCTCGGAAGAATCGCAAAATCAAATCGACCTGCACCACCGCCGGCAAAAGCTTGAATTCCGGAAAATGGCCGTCGTAATAATCACTCGTCGCCGGAATGACGGTTTTCACAGACAGCAAATTGCCTTCCAAGTGGTACTTGAGAATTTTAAAATTCGGGGATTCGGGAATTTCGAACAAAGCCTGTACCTCGCGCGTTTTAATCTTTCCCATTGCATCTTGCGGAAGTTCTTCCAAGTAGCGCCATTTTTTAGGCTGCACAGTATTTTCAAGGAATCCAGAAAGATGCTGTTTGAAAAATGCATTGATATTTTTCTTTTCCACACCCCGGAACTTGGAAACGCCCTCGTCATTCAACACAATAGCTGCGGCAAGGAACTGACGTTTTCCCATTATCGGAACGACACGCACATCACGCACAACTCCAGTTTGGCGCAAACGATTTTCCACTTCCGGAAGAGAAATACGTTTTTCTTCAATCTTCACAATGGAATCCGCGCGACCGAGCAATTGGAAGCTTCCATCGGCTTCGATCTTTCCCAAGTCGCCCGTTACAAATCCTCCGACGTCCGTATAAGACGAATCTATTTTCAAGCAACCGTTTTCTGCAAACGAAATTTTGTTTGGAGGAACTGGCGTCCACAATTTCTTTTCGCGGATGCGACGTGTCGCAATCGCCCCAGCTTCTGTACAGCCGTAAATTT
>FLNW01003719.1_pt1 | contig 16166 bp, 23 predicted proteins | sample 1140371 | NCBI WGS metagenome assembly FLNW01 (sample SAMEA3878170, study PRJEB12797) | bioreactor metagenome | biome: Moose rumen | place: Sweden | collected 2011-10
TGGATGCATTCAGGCAGTGTATCCGTGGGATGATCCCGTCGCATTAGTATGCGATGAAGAAGCATTGTATAAAGGAAAAGACCTGAATCGCGCGCTTGTTGATGAGAAAGGTATTCCTTACGACATCGTAAAGGGCGCTTTCTTTATTTGCGGTCTTGGCGAAGATGACTTTTGTAGCATTAGCGATATTCTAGCAGAAAAGTACAAAGAGTTGTTCTACTGGCCGGAAATATTCACACGCACAATGGACGATCATATAGTATGGACTAAGCTGAAGCCTGACGAAGAAGCCAAGGTTATCGTCTGAAAAATATACATCAAGGGGACGGAAGGTTATGATGCCGCCATGGGAAAAACGATTGCGAGAATGGTTCAGAAGACGCGGATATCATGTATGTAGTGGAGGATGTTACGGGCAAGTAAATCTCTCAATAGGAAATGTAAACATCGAGGTAAATCCTGTCATTTTCCCGGATAAAATATACTTCAGTGTAGAAACAAAAAGTTTTCAGATTCCGATTGAAATATTGAAAAACATATGCTTTTTAGCCGAAAGAAACCAAGAAAAATTGGAAGAAATCAGAGCAGAAAAGGAGAAGCAATGCAATGGAAGAAGAAAAATTGCTCCCTAGTTATGGAGTTATGTGGATCGCGGAAGATGACGAGTGCCGGTGGTATCGTATAAAGCTTTACGAAACTGAAGCAGAAGCTTTGCTGGAAGCCGCAAGTTTACATGCAAATGATATTTGCCACTATATCAAGAAACTCATTATCCTGATTCGTAAAGGAGAAAACAGATATGCAGACCATTATGAATGGCGACCGGGTGTTAGACCAGAATGGATTCCAGAAGGCATGGAAGGTTTATTCCCGGAAGAAAGGTAAGTGGCTCCTTTTTGATGGTTTTCGTTGTTCTGAGTGCAATTATAAGTTGCAGACGACGGGTATACCAATGTATTGTCCTGCATGCGGTGCAGATATGAGGGATCAAAACAATGAATGATTTAATCAGCAGGCAGGCGGCGATCGACAAACTGGCCATGTGGGGCAAAATCCCGGAACTTAATGGGGGACAACGAGATGTGATTGCCATCACTATCGATATGTTGTCATCATTGCCATCCGTACAGCCAAAGCAGAAGAAAGGAACGTGGCTGTTGTTTGATGATTGTTATTGTTCTCGGTGCGGTTATAAATTGCAGATGACTGGGCTACCAATGCATTGTCCTAACTGCGGAGCATATATGAAGGATTGAAAATGAATGACTTGATTAGCAGACAGGCGGCAATTGATGCACTAAGGGATGCAGAAAATCATGCTTTCAATGGTTATTACAAAGGGCTTGTTAAGGCGCACAAGATAATAGCTGATTTGCCATCAGAGCAAAAGAGGGGCAAATGGCTCGTCAGGGATGTAGAAGATTATAAAGGCAAACCAACAGGGAAGAAGTACATTATGTGCGACCAATGCGGACAGGCAGTGAAACATGATTTTGTAAGAGGTTTACCTAATTACTGCGAAGGTTGCGGAGCAGACATGGGAGGTGAAACAGATGGATGATTTAATTAGTAGACAAGCTGCAATTGAAACGCTAAGAAATACGGAAAATCATGCTTACAAATGCTATGCTAAAGGACTTGCAAGAGCAAGAGATGTAATAGCTGGCCTTCCATCAGTACAGCCAGAGCGGAAAAAGGGAAATTGGGATACCCACGATGTTGTAAAGATATTGGCAAGCGGAAAAGTATTGGATGGTTTTATGCAATGCATGGTTTGCGGTTGTATCTTTGAAAATCATAGCACAGAGTATTATTTCTGCCCTAATTGCGGAGCAGATATGAGATAAATAGGAGAAAACATTGTGTTTATATCAAATATTACACTTGGAGATTATGACAATGGCCCGACAGAATTTGATGAAGAATGGTTCACAGACGAGCTGGATCTGATAGATTTTGAACTTAACAATGGAAGAATTGATTAGCAGAAATGATGTAATACATATCTTGAATCAATGGCTAGAGCTTGGCGATTATAGTGAAGGCGAAAGTAATATCATTAAAGTGCTTTTATGGGAATTATCTCATATACCAACTCTAACAACCAAGCAGAAAAACGGGAAATGGATTGACGAAAAAGAAAAATCTCTCTACCCGGTAGATAACTATTGGGTTTGTTCAGAATGCAAAAATGTGCTTCTCGGGAAAAGAACACATTTCTGTTCTGAGTGCGGAGCTTTTATGGAATGAGAGGAATCAATATGGATAAAATTGCTGAAGATAGATACAAGGATTTGTGTGACTTCTTTGATAATAATCCCGACACTATCAATGCAATCCTAGGGAACCAGGAAAATTTCAAAGCGTGGCTCGAAAGATTGGAATGGCATGTAGTCGAATGTAATAAACTGTCGAAACAATTGCGTAGACAAAAGGGCAAATTGAATAAAGTTAAAACAAACATTTTTAGGTGCTCGTGTTGCGGAAGTCTATGCTGGATGGGTATCGACAAATACAGCTATTGCCCTAAATGCGGTGCTGATATCTCAGAGAGACAGACGCTGACACTAGAAGAATGGCAGAATGATTTCAGATCGTATGTTAAAGAAATGGATATTCCGCGTGATGATTACAATGGAATTATGGAATACATTGCTGAAGTTCCTCGGTTCCGCTCAAATGCAGGAGAATATTGGGTAAATGCTGCTGGTTATAACTGCAATGCAAATATTAACAAGGAGCAAAACAATGAATAATTTAGTCATCATTGCAGCCATTTTGCTATTAATCATTGCAGACAAAAGAAAATGGGGTGATCATATTGAATAACAAAGAAGACTCGAAAAATATCATTTATCTTCTTTCTAGCGGTTACGGCATGGATTGTAAGATAGAATGCGCTTTGCCGACGCTGAAAGAAGCAGAGCAAGTGCTAAAAATGCATTGGTGTAAGTACAATCATTACATCGACGAGCAAGACATCCGCGATGTGAAAAAAGAGCAATTTGAAGACTGTAATGTCATTGTCAATTATGATCTTACGTCATATAGCGTAGTGAGTGTAGATGATCATCCTTGGTCCTGGGAATGTAAACGCTGTCCCACAATAGAAAACAGCAGGTTTCGCTTTGTTGTAAACACAAAGTCCCCAGAATGGCAACTTGCTGTTGCAGGTATTCATAAAGGAATGGATGGGATATACGAAGTTAACAGAAAAGCATTCGCAAATCTGGCAAAACAAGAATATGCAAAGTACAGAGCAAGATTGAAAGAGGAGAGAAGTGCATGAAAATTTATTTTGTAAAGTCGATCGCAGAAAACGTCATTAAAGGAGCATACTCATCTCTTGAAGCCGCAAGAAGTGCAATCAATCGTTTCCCTGATATCCTGAGTCATAAAATTCAGACGGGAGAAATGGATGCATATCCTTGCATGGATAGCGAATACTATATGGTTGCATATAACTCGAAGAAGCGGCTGATCACATCTGTCGTAGGTGTCACTAAGGAATATGCCGATAGGTATCTTCCACAGCGCGACGACGAATGTGATCTTTATGTTGCGGCATATCCCGCGACAGACATTGGTATGACTCTTCTGCGGCTTGCAGGAGATGACTCAGTAATATGCCGCTATATTGAAGAGGCGCTTGCAGCATGACAGTATATATTGTGCTGGTACTATTTGGTGGAACATGCTCCCCTATTGGTGCTTTCTCTTCTATGGAACGAGCACAAGAATACATAGAAACAAATATACATGATGATACTTCGTGTTGTGTTATTGATACTGAATTGGACGTCGGTAAGTCATTGAAAAATGCTGTCGAATTTACGTTTTCAGATGATTGTAGACAAGTTGTAGGGGTTAAAGAATGCTTCGCTACTTGCGAAATTCCTGCCGTGAATTATCGAAAAAGAAAAGCAACCATCGACATCAACAGCAATGCATATACTCAGTACAAGAAAGGCAACCCTAACTTACTTTTGCGAGCAGCACGAATAAAATTTAAGGAGACAGCGTAATGAAGAGAACCTTGGATGAACAGGTAGATTACTGGGTAAATGGCTTTAATAGCATTCCGCAGGAAGTTGTAGCAAAGTTGTGGATGTATGAACCTGACTCAATGTTTGAGATTACGCCATTAGCTTTGTATGATCGAGTGTACGTCTATACCGAAGGAGCATATGGCGAAATACAAAGTCGAAAAGATGACGGCGACATAGTAGTAGAACTCGAAGGTGAAGATAGAGTTGTTACAGTTAGTACTGATGAATGCGAAATCGTCGGTGAGTATCGTGAAGCTTTGCCGATATGGGGAACGATGTGGACTTTCTCTGATTCGGTAGACAAATATATGATTGAAAACGATAGTGGAAAAATGCTGCAGAAAATGGCAGATAACGGACTCCGTATCTATAAGAGCGATTACTTTGGTTATATCTTCGGAGTAGATGGCGCGGGGTTCAGCTTTAGAGATGAAATCTTCAAGCCGCTATACAAGGAGATTATGGAAATTCATGAGTAAGACACAATGCCCACCCATAAAAAGGTGGGCATTTATTTTCGTGGAAGGAAGTGGCATAAATGAAAGGTTGCCCATTTTGTGGCAGCACACAGAGTTTAAAGATCAAAGCAGATGATGGTTATTTCTATGTTGAATGCCAGAATTGCAAAGCACGTGGCCCAAACTATCACGCAAAGACTGAAGCATTTGATATGTGGGAAAAACGAATGTTAAGGTCCCCTGCTTACATCATCACTCTTGATAATTTTGCTCATGCGGATCAAGCAGGATTCCTCCCAGCATATGCGCAGACACGTCTTGAACCAAGTAAAGGTTATTGGTGTGTAATCACAGAAGAAGATGTTCTTAATCAAAGTTTCATTCGTTATTGGAATAAGAAGCCGATAAAAGATGAATCAGAAAATACACCATGGATGACCTCAAACGAAAAAGCAGTTCTGCTTTACGACACAAATGTATATAAAGAACCATGCTTAAGCGCTAAAGTTATATTTCGCCTTCCAAAGAAACAGGTTGTAGATGTGATCGGTGAAGTGCCAGGTATCCTCGACAACTCAAATCGCTGGTTAATCATACCTGAAGGATACATTCTCTACAATTACGGACAATACGCGAAGAGGTTGTAAAATATGCCATATATCAGTAAAAGAATATCGAAGCTCGGCAGCGCATCATGCTCGGTTGGATTGCTCCCAGAATTTACATGCCGCAAGGATGCTCCATGCGCAAAATTATGTTATGCAAAGAAAGGGCATTACTGTTTTAATACTGTACATGAGAAACTATTGCAGAATACAATAGAATGGCACGCTGATCCAATGAAATTCCAAAATGAGATTATTGAAGCTTGCAAGTTGTATCGTTTCTTCAGATGGTTTCATGCAGGAGATATTCCCGATGAAGAATTCTATGACATGATGAATGAAGTCGCAGTCGAATGTCCCTATACACAGTTTCTTGCATTCACGAAACAGTATGAGATTGTGAACTCATACATTTCACAGCATGGTTTGCCACCCGAAAATCTCAAGGTGGTTCTGTCTGCATGGGGTGATAAATTCCAGCCGGAAAATCCGCACAATTTGCCGATTGCTTATATCAATCTCAAACATGAGAAGTGTACGATCCCCGAGCAAGCAAAGCATTGTGCCGGTTCATGCGAAGACTGTATCATGCGCGGCAACGGTGGTTGCTGGACACTCAAATATGGTGAATCTGTAGTATTCAATCAGCATTAATGAGTATGTCCATTTTATAAATGCGCTATAATGAGAATCAAATCCCTCTGGTTGATTTAGAAAAAGAGGTGAGAGTAGTGCATGGCATAAAGGTTTTTCGATTGCGAAGTTGTTTGCAATGGTAGCCGCATATTTGTTCTCGTATGGGAGGAATGTGAATGAAAAAGAGCTACTTGAGCGAACAAATTCGATTAATGTCTATCACAGCAATTGATCTCATGACGCAGGAAGAGTATGCGATTTATTGCGAGATTAAAGACTTGATCAATAAGCAAAACGACCCAGATCTCAAAGACAAACAAGAAGAATTTAAAGAACAGCGCAAGAAGAAATCAGAAGAACTAGCCGTAACAATCAAGAGACATCAAGGTCCTCGTGAAGTGCGGCTTGATGCAGTGCTTCGCTTAAGCAAGTTTCAGGATGGAGTGCTTCCAAAAGGTATCCGGTGGTGGGATCTCCGCTCGTCAAAGCAGATCAGTGAGTTCTGCGGTGATTGGAGTCGCACTATGGGATTGGAAGATTTGAGTATAACTTTCGATAAAGTAATACTCAAATGGAAAGAAGCCGATATCCTTGAACAAATTGTGTTGTATGGTTTCTACATGCCAATCCTAATGAAAGATGGCAGCGTGGAACGACGGCACTATCAGATGGCGACAGCAAGCGCAGGCCAACTCCGCAGAAACAAAGTACAATGTATCTCAGACGATGCGATAAAGAAAACAGAATGCTTGAATTGCGGTATGACTGAAGAAATTATCAACGCAAAAGGCGGTATTAATCAGAATAAGTTCCTTGCATATTCGAGTTTACCTTCGTCAGCAACAGATGTATGGGAAGATTTTGATATTGACCGCGCAATTGTTATTGATGATTTTGAAGCTGATGTTACGACTCGTATGATGTACATCTCAAACGATTACGAGCATATCAAAGGTGTTAATACCACGAAGATCAAGCACACAGATGGTTGTGGGATGTTTCTTCCAAACGCATATCCATTCAAGAACGTTATGATTAGAGGCCCGTATATCAAAGGATTGATATCACCATTTGATTTCATAAGGTTTTGCGAAGTAAATCATGCTCGTCCTGTCATCAACGATGTATGGGGAAAAGAGCATGATTTGCTTGCGGAAAAAATCAATGTAATTCTTTGCGCGTCTCAGCTGAAGCTTTGGATGTATTATGATTCTTGGGATGACTACAAGGAGAAGTTTAAAGCAAACAATTGCCATCTCAATACACTGAACTACGAAGAGCACGCAAAGAATAGCCCGATGAATTATCAATTCTTGCAGACGCTCATTGATATGACGGATGACGAAGTAACTACTTTGACAAACCCAACGTACAAACGCATTGTGGAAATGGCTTGCAACGAAGAAGCAATGCTTCGCACGCTGGGAGCTGATGAGGAAAGCGATCAATACTACAAGAGAGCACTTGCAGCATATCCTTCCCTACTCCGCGAAGAATTTTCAAAGGAATCGCTTCGATCAATAAAGAAAAGAATGACGCTCGATGCTCAAGCTGGAAAGCTCATGCTTGAAAATCGCAGGCTGTATGTCATTCCTGATCTTTATGCGGCATGTGAGTACTGGTTTCTTGGCATAAAAGAACCAAACGGTTTACTTGAAGAAGATGAAGTGCTTTGCAAATCATTCATAACGAGCGAAGAAGTTGATTTGCTGCGGTCACCTCATTTGTATTTTGAGCACTATATAGCTCGAGTAAACCATAATCCAGAGTTGTATGAATGGTTTCCGCATAATGGAATTGTAACAAGTTGCAAGAGTATTGTCTCCAAAATCTGTATGTTCGATAACGATGGAGATATGCTCAACGTAACCAATAATAAAACCATTATCGCAATCGTCAAACGAATGATTAAGAAGTATGACATCGTACCGCTTTGTTACAATTCGTTTAAGGCGGCACCCGAAATGTTATGCCGTGAAACATTGTATCAAGGAATCATTCGTGCTCATAATTATTCTAACATTGGAGACCCTTCAAATATGCTAACTCGACTGTGGAATAAAGATCATCCTGACTTTGAAGCGGCAGCAGACATTGCATTCTATAACAATCAAATTATAGATGGTGCAAAGACTGCAAAGATCATAGCGTTCAGCAACTTTCCTCAAGTTGAGAAGCGTATTCGCAAAGCAGCCGGGTCTTCCCGATCAAGAATGCCGTACTTCTTTCAATTCACTCCGAATGGAAGAAGACCGGAAAATAAGAAGAAGAAAAAGAAATATCTCAAGCCAACAAAAAGCACGATGAACCGCATCTGCGCAAGGTTTGCAAAGATGCCAAACATGAATATGAAAACAGCTAATGTTGCACCATTCAATTGGCGTATGCTTCTTAAAGAAGAGCCAGCTGAGTACAACATTACAGCAATTCGTATTTTCTGCGAACTTGATCAACAGAACGCAGCACACATCATGCAAAGTAATGCAGTTGAGCTTGAAGATAAAGTCGAAATTCTGAATTACGATAATATTCGCGACCTTATTATTCATGATTTAGCGGAACAAAACATCACAATTGAGGATGCACATCCTTCAGTTCTGAAATATCTATTCACCGGAGAGAACGCCGAACGCGTTGCGCATAAGCAGATGTATTGGCGTGTTTTTGGTGAGATTGCCTTTCGGAATATTGAAGATAATCTTAAAACATGTACTGAATGCGAGAAGTGCAAAATGAAAATCCCGCAATGGGAAACTCATGAATGCGTAGCACAGTTGCATGGTTTTGTGAAGTGTATTGATTGCGGCAAAACTGTGATCAGAAGAGGCCCAAAGCAATGTCGCTGTGAAGACTGTCAGAAGATTGCAAACGCAATTTACAGCAAACAATTTCATGCAAAGCGCAGAGTAGGAGGTGAGAACAGTGCATGATGCTGGAACCTTTTTCCTTGGTATTGTTGCGGAAGATGACCTCCTAAAAGGAAGAATAGAACCATCGTATATAGTCACAAAACGCAATAGTGAATCGCAAAAAGCCGTTAATTTCTTCGTTAAAAGAGCAAATAGAACACCGTGGTCAAAAGACTTTGCATCAATTTATGGTTCATCAAACAAACCAATGATGTTCACACATATATGGAATTATGAACATCTTATAACTTATTTAAGCGTGCACAGGCTCGGTCATAAAAGAGATGCATATGCCGTAGTTAAAGGAGCATTGTTTTGGTTTCCGTGTGATCAAAACGGTAATATTGTGCGCTTTTCATCGCCAATATTCGCAAAAAGAACTCCTGATAAAAATAGAGAATTCATTAATTTTCGGGATCAACGACATGAATATATGAAAAATGCCGAATCCAAAGTTTATACAACGAATGAATTGTTTAATAGAGAACCAGAATCACTTAGCAATGTATTGTGCGAAAAGAAATTACGAATACCGCAACAAAAAGGAGAAGTATTATGAGGAATCGTTTTAAGGAACTGAGCAGCGTTGTTGTAAATGACCATATTGAAGAAAAGAATGGTTTGAAATATCTGAGCTGGGCTTGGGCTTGGCAGATTTTCAAAGAGAACTTTCCGGATTCCAAATATACAATCTATGAATCTTCAAGCGGCTTGAACTATTTTACGGATGGCAAGACATGTTATGTTAAGACAGGCGTTACGCTTGTTGATGGTGATTATGAACTTGAGCATATCGAGATGCTTCCTGTCATGGACTTTAAGAATAAGAGCATTCCGCTTGAGTCACTGACAAGCTATGACGTAAATAAAGCCATTCAGCGCTCGTTGACAAAGGCAATTGCTCGCCATGGTTTAGGCTGCTATATCTATGCAGGAGAAGATCTTCCTGAAGCCGCAAAAGATGATATTGCAGATTTACTCAAGGAGATTCAGCCTCTTGTCATCGAAATTACTAAGGGCATGACTGCCGATCAGAAGAGAGATTTTGCGAAGACGCATATCGTTCCTTATATTGGCGGTGCAGATTATAACAAGTGCAAAGATGTCACAAAGCTTAATGCTTTTATTGATCATCTGAAGACTATGAAAGGGTGATACATATGATCACTGAAGCTAATGTATTTGTCGTTGGTCATCTTACAAAAGATGCGTATGTCAAGGAAGACCGTAATGGTCGCAAAGTTCTGATTGCAACAATTGCTGTGAACAATCAGAAGCAGCGTGATGAAGATGGTAATGAAGGTGAAATCATTTCCAACTTCTATCAGGTATCTTATCATCGTCAGAACCTCGAAACTATTCTGCCGCTGTTCAAGAAAGGCTCGCCTGCTATTGCTATCGGAGAACTCGTTGCTCCGACACGCAAGGGGCCTGATGGCAAGGAATATACAGCTCTGTATGTGAACGCAAACAAGCTGATCAGCCTTGCTAAGAAAGAACCTGAAGAATAATTGAGGTGACAAGAGTGGACGATATCACAAGTAAGGTATACGAAGTAGCAGAAGAACTCGGCGGCGAATTTAAAGAAAACAATAAAGGCGAATACATAGCGAAGTATTGTCCATTCTGTCATGGTGGCCGCAACCACGAAGACAAATATACTTTTGCGATTGGCTTGCACAATGGCGCGTATAACTGTAAGCGTGGTTCCTGCGAAGCGAAGGGATCAATCTATGATCTCTGCCGCTTTGCAGGAGTTCCGGCTCCTACACGTCAAAACTATACATCTTCTAAAGTATTGGGCAGCGCACAAAAGGCATATGATCGACCAGATGAAAAATCATATAGTGAGCCAACAGAAGAGATTCTGAACTACTTCGCAATGCGGAAAATCAGTGCTGACACAATCAAAGCTTGGCATATCAAGTCTGATTCTAAAGGGAATATTGTGTTTCCTTTCTATCGTGATGGCAAGCTTATCTATGTGAAGTTCCGCGAACCAAGAAAGCATACAAAAGATTCAAAGCTTCCGAAAGAATGGCAGATGTCAAACACAGAAGCTATTCTTTTCGGTATGGATATGACAGTTAAAACCAAACCGCTTGTCATTGTTGAGGGTGAAATTGATGCACTGAGCATGTACGAAGCCGGTGTGGAAAATGTTGTATCTGTACCGCAAGGCGCAAAAGCATTTGAATGGGTAGCGCTTTGCTGGGATTTCCTTGAGCAGTTTCAGCAGATTATTCTTTTCGGCGATTATGATGAGCCTGGAACTCAGATGGTAAGCACGCTAATCAAACGGTTGGGCGAAGAACGTTGCTTAATCCCAGATGAATATCCAGAATTAGTCATAAATGGAGAACCAAGAGGGCGCGTCTGCAAAGATGCAAACGAAATACTGTACTGCTATGGTCCGGAAAAGCTTAAAGAGCTCGTCGATCAATGTGCAGCAGCTCCTGTTCATGGTATTCTTGATGTTGCGGCTGTACCGTATATTGATCCGACAACGGTTCCGAGAATATTTACCAAGATTCCGGAGCTTGATGATGCAATTGGCGGTTTTGGCGAAGGTGGTATCAGTATCATATCAGGGCGAAGAGCCGAAGGAAAAAGCACAATCACTGGCCAGTTCATGCTACAGGCAATTGAACAAGGACATAATGTATGCATCTATTCCGGCGAGTTGTCGGCACAAAAAGTGTTCGAATGGCTGTGCAGCCAAGCGGTAGAAGATAAATATGTCACCACAAAGATTGATCCGCGCAACGGAAAAGTATATACGTATGTTCCAATCGAGATTCAGGAAAGAGTAAGACAGTGGATGATTGGCCACTGTTTTCTTTATGATAATTCCTGGTCTATTGAAGGCGAACAGACAGAGAACATCCTGAAAATCTTTTCTATTTCGGCAAAGCGATATGGTTGTACATTGTTCTTGTGCGACAACCTTATGTCTGCGCTGTGTTCGCCAGATGAAGAGAATAAAGCACAAGCTCGATTCGTTGCGAAGCTTAAGGCTTTTGCTGTGCGGTATAGTGTACACGTCATCATCGTCGCACATACAAGAAAAGAAAAAGCTGGTGTTGTAATGACAAATGATAGTGTGTCTGGCAGTTCAGCGATTACAAACCTAGCAGACATCGTTCTCAATATTGAGAAACCTGACGTGCGTATTCTCAAAAACCGTGAATTTGGAGAGACGCCATATATCAAATGCCGCTACAACCCGGTCAATAGAAGAATCTTTCAAGAGAATATTGGAGATAGAACTGTGTATAGTTGGGATCATACAGGTATTAAGGAGCCGACAATTCAAGCAATGAAACTTCCGCAATTCCAAATCAAGCCGAGAGAAGAGGAAATGCCAGAAGGGATACTCAAGAATCAAGTTCCATTTTAAGAGGTGATGTCATATGACCGACATTCAGATTAAGGATGGCGAGACATTAGACGAATTTATCTATCGTGCAGGCAAGCTTAAAGAATCTGGTGAAAGTGTTGCGACATGGGCAGAAGTTGCCCTTGCCGCAAATGAAACTGGTGTAGAGTTTACGCGAGAATCTGTTCGCAAGCGTTACTATCGCATGAAAATGCAAAAGAATGAGCCTCCCACTGAATATGCACAGCAGGTTGTACACGATGATCATGTTGCAATCAATCGCAGCAATCGTGAATTTGCAAGAGTGTACAACTTCAGAGAGAGATTGATTGAGGCTTGCAAACAAGTCGAACCAATGAAGCACTCTACTGAAAAAAAATACGAACCCGACAAACCTCGGGCTATCGTTGCCATGCTCTCGGATATCCACTATGGCATAGAGTTTGACAATCGACTTGGCAAGTATAATACAGCAATTGCAGCAAAGCGCGTTATGGATTATGCAGATTATCTTGTAAAACTAGGTCTGGAAAGTGGAGCAGATGTAGTTTATGTGCCGTTGATGGGTGATATGATTAGCGGTGTAATCAAGAGTACGATCCGCATTGAAAATCGTGAAAGCCTTGTCGAACAGATCACAGGGGTTGCAGAGCTTATCGTTTGTTTCCTGTGCATCCTTGCTGTGAATTTCAAATATGTGCATGTGTATTCCGTTGATGGAAACCATTCTCGCATTGATATTACGGCTGACACGACACTACGTAACGAACGTCTTGACGCAATTATCATGTGGTACTGTAAGGCACGGCTTTTGAGCGTCGATAACATCACTTGCCATGAGCTTACACTTGATCAGACTGTGACATATTTCGACGTATTCAATAAAAAATATGTGTGTGTTCATGGTGATCTGGATAAAAGCCTGCAGACATCCCTGGTTAATCTTGAAAGCATCCTTGGTTTTCATATTGATTATTTTCTTGCGGCACATACTCATGTACCTGAAATGCGCCTCGAGCGTGTAGGATACTATCGCAACGGTTGCGTATGTGGAACGGGCGATGATTACACAGCGCGACTGAGACATAGTGCCCCTGCATGTCAGGTTGCATTGCTTTGCGATGATACAGGCGTGATTTCTGTACATCCTTTTACTATGGAGTGATATGATGTTACCTGGCGAAGAAGGATACGTTTACAGTTATACACAGCTGACAGCATATGCGACATGTCATTACAGTTACTTCTTGAAGTATATGGATGAAGGTCGCTTTATTCATGAAGCTGAAAACGCGTTTGCGCAATATGGTTCGCTGATTCATCAGCTGATTGATGAATGGGCAAAGCATGAAATCACAAAAGATGAGATGGCTGATGCTTATATAACTCGCTATCCAGATACTGTAACGGCATCCTTTCCGCGATATATGAAAGGTATTGCCGAGAAAATGTATGATGCTGGTTTGAATTACTGTGAAAACTTTGATGAATTTGCAGGATATGAAGTCCTCGAAACAGAGAAGCTGTACTTTACAGATATCGGTGGGCACCAATTCAAAGGCATTGTAGACATGGTTCTGTTCGATCATGCAAACGGTGACCTTATTATACTTGATCATAAAAGCAAGTCGCTTGCAACGTTCAAGAAAGAACAGAAAACAATCTGGAAGCAGCAAATTTTGTACAGTAAATTCATTGCTGAATCCATTGGCGAATTTCCAACAAAGCTTGCCTTTAATCTCTTCCGCGAAGGCGGTATGATGATTAAGCAAGCTTTTGATATAGATGAATACAACCGTGTGCTCGAATGGGCGGCAAACATCATGGATAAGATCGAAGAAAACGATCTTCTTGATCTCATCCAAACAAAAGAAAAGACTGACACATTCTGTAAAGAAATCTGTGGCATGAGAACGCTTTGCCCCATGGGGCAGGAAGGACGCAAATGAGAAGCAATTTCGCAGAGTGCAATGCTAAGATGTATATTAACACAATTAATGGAATTCCAGATCGTTGGAGTTTGTATGCGGATAATGAGGATCGAGAATATCACTTCGCCATTCATAGCAATGAGCAAGGACAAAGAAAAGCAACTCTTATCAGTATGCGCATAAAAGATAAATACTATATTGAGAAGACCTTGCTTGAAGCATATCAAATCGGACTGTAATAGAAAGATGTGATGACATGGGTGTCTACACTCCTTATCACATGCATACCATGAAAAGCCTGCTTGATAGCACGACAAGCTTCGAGGAATACCTCGAAGCTGCTATCAAGTGTGGTATGCACGCCATTGGTATATCAGAGCATGGTATACCACGTGAATGGGCAGCGAATAAACTTCTATGTAAAGCTAAAATTGATAGCATCAATGCCGAAAGAGCCAAAGAAGGTTTAGCATTACTGCCGCCAATGAAATATCTGAATGGTGTCGAAATATATCTGACTGAGAATCTTGCTCCAAAAGTACGCGACAATTATCATACTGTTCTTATTGCAAAAAACGAAGAAGGACAGCGTGAAATGCTGAATCTTGTACAGCTGTCTACGCGAGAAGATCATATGTACTACAACAACCGTATTACATTTGATGAATTCTTAGATATCTCAGATAATGTCATTAAGATTTCAGCATGTATTGCGGGGCCGCTATCAAAACTATCAGTAGATCATCCACGTTATATGGAGTTGGTTGAGCATTACGATTATCTAGAAATTCAGCACCACAATACGCCGGAACAAATCGCATATAATCGTTTGCTTTATCAGCTTTCGTGTCAGTTTGATAAGCCATTGATTGCAGGAACTGATACGCACTCACTCAATAAGTATAAACATGAATGTCGCGCCATCTTAATGGAGTACAAGAAACAGCATTATCCTGATGAAGATAAGTTCGACCTCATTTGGAAAACATATGATGAACTTGTAGAAGCTTATCGCATCCAAGCGGCCTTGTCTGAAGATGTGTACATGCAGGCAATTGAGAATACAAATGTAATGGCTGCAAGCGTCGAAGATATTCCGATAGATACATCCATAAAGTATCCAATCCTGTATGGAACGAGAGAAAATGATGCTCGAAGGTTTGAAGAAGTCGTTGCTCAAAGTTTTGAGAGTGGTTGCAGCAATGGAATGATTAAGCCACATCAGATAGAAGCATTCAAGAAAGCTATCGACGAAGAAATGGCCGTATTCAAAAAGCTGGATATGACTGGCTTCATGCTATCAATGCACGAGCTTCTCAAGTGGTGCCGCGAAAACAATATTCCGGTTGGGCCTGGACGAGGTTCTGTCACAGGTTCAAGAATTGCTTATCTTGTCGGTATAACTGATCTGAATCCGGAAGATTTGAATACAAACTTTGCGAGATTTGCGAATGAAGAGCGCGTAGAAATTGGAGATATCGACATCGATTGTATTGCAAGCGATGACCGCGCAAAGATCTTCGATTACATACAAAACCGCTTTGGTGAAAGATTCACAGCACGTGTAGGATCATATGGAACGCTCGCAGACAAAAGCATTATTGATGTTGTAGGCAAAACGTTGCAAATACCATATGCACAAATCAAAGAGATAAAGAAATTGCACGAATCAGACCCGGAAAAAGCTCGCAATCAATACCCAGAAATCTACTACTATTATGACGGCTTAGCCAGCGTCACAATTTCGCAAAGCGTACATCCTGCAGGCATGGTAATCTCCCCTGTTGAACTTGTCAGTAATTACGGCACGATTTACAAGGATGGAGTGCAATGCTTACTCCTTGGCATGGACGCAACACATGATGTTGGATTGGCCAAATATGACTTTCTTGGGTTAAAAACATTGGCTGTGATTCGCGATACGTGCAATATGGCAAATATTCCTTTTCCGCGATATAACACAATGGATTGGCATGACGAAGTTGTATGGAATGAGCTCGATGAAGATTCGTCACTTATGTTTCAGATGGAAAAAGGGTCGGCCAAGCGAGCTATGCGTGACTTCAAACCCCATAGCATCAAAGACTTAGCATTAGTTTCTGCCTGCTTGCGTCCTAGTAGTGCATCATATCGTGACAAAGTTTATGCACATATTCCGAATAAGAACCCAACAGAGGCAATGGATAAACTTTTTGCTGA
>FLNW01000017.1_pt1 | contig 16004 bp, 10 predicted proteins | sample 1140371 | NCBI WGS metagenome assembly FLNW01 (sample SAMEA3878170, study PRJEB12797) | bioreactor metagenome | biome: Moose rumen | place: Sweden | collected 2011-10
GCCGCGCGCTTGGCGTTGGCCGCAGCCACCTCGGCGGCGACGGCGTTCTTGATGGCCGCCTCGATGCTCTTGCGCTGCGCCTGCTTGCTTTTCAGCTCCGCCGCCAGCTGCTGCGACTGCTTCTTCAGCTGTTCGGCGTTTTTTGTCTTCTGTCTCCGGTCTGTCTCTAACTGCTTGATCTCGGTCTCCTTGCCAGACAACAACTGCAGCTTGGCCTCCTTCAGCGCGATGATTTCCTCGTTCTTCTGCCTCAGCTCCTCCTGGGTCTTGGCGATTTTTTCCGACTGGCTGCGCACGTTCTGGGAGAACACCGTGTAGAAACGCATCCGGCGAAACATCTGCGAGAAGTCGTCGGCGGCCAGGATGAAGGTCATCTTGTCCATCAGCCGGCGGTTGCGGTAGGCCATATAGACCACCTGCGCGTAGTCGGCCTTCATGTAGTCCAGCTTCTTCTGGAGGTTTTGGATGAGTTCCTGGTTCAGGGCTTGCTGCTCCTCCATTTGCAGGATTTCGTCGTTCAGGGCGGTGATCAGTTTCTCACGGTTGTTGATCTGCTGCCGCAGGACGGCGATCTGCTGCAGGGACGCCTTCTGGTTCTTCTCCGTCTTCTTCAGCAGGCTCTGCGTGTTGGCGATCTCCTGCTCAATCTTCTGCTTGTCCTTCTTCAGCTGGCTGCTGCTCTTGCTCTGTGCGCGGGCGGTGCCACAAAGAAGCGTCACGGCAGCGGTGAGAAGGATGAGCGTTGAAAAAACGGTGCGGCTCTGCATGATGATGGATTTTGCCCGCAAAAATACAACGGGACGCGCTATGGATTCGGCGCGCCCCGTGTTTTTTATAAACACCGAATCGTTAATCAAAGAGCGATTGGAGATAACCTTGTTCGCTAATCATAATCGCGTTCCCATGTGAAAAACAAAACACCCCCAATCCAATCCATATCCAACGGCAAGGTAGTGTTTCGTCCAGTGTGCCCGGGTTGGGTTTTCGCTGAACTTTATAGCCGTGCAAAAATAGTCCGTTTCGGAGATTTTTTGTGTGGTGCAAAATGTTTAATAAAAGCATTAAGTGTAAGTACATAGTCACAGAATCGGACACGCAATTAATGGAATACTTCTCATAGCATTAGTTTACCTTTATATTTAAAACGCGTTCGTCCATTCTAGCATAAACTATTAATTTGTAAATATCGCCACGTTGAAAAATGGAATCGGGAAATCCCATGTAAAATTCTGCCCATTCAAATGTGCCCTCTTTCCCATCAAGAATATTCTCACCATACTCGTTGCACATTACTCTAAGACTATCTGTTCCTCTTAAGGATATGGGTGTGCTATTAAGCGCGCGCCATTCGTATTTGATGCCCTCGTTTAAAACAGGGGCATAGGTTCGGATTTGTATGTTTTGAAAAGAATTGATGGGAACAAAAAGCGTATCGGTAAAGATTTCATATCCATCTTGATAGAAATGAACTTGAAAATCAACCATTTTGTGATGATTGCATGAAGCAAGTACAAAACACAAAACTGTTGCGATACAAAGAAACTTGGTTTTCTTACACATGGTGTTTAGTATTTAAATTCAACTTGGACAGATTGATTCGTGCCCTTAAACATTCGATAAGCAATCATTAGCCTACAATCATTGCGAGGATAGGAATATTTTTGATTGGTTCTGATAATATGATAGTTTGCAACGATTGTACTTGTATCAAGCGTGCTTTCAATAACATACCTCAACCCATAGTATCCAACGTATGAGGTGTTATGGCCAGTAAATTCAGCTTCTTGCATGTGAGCATAATTGCCGTACCCATAATCTGTTTGATATTGCCAATTTGATTTAGATGGATTTGGTGTTAGATTTATCAATATCACACCATCCACATCATCAGCTAATGATTTAGATAAAATCATGGAATACACATGAATACCGTCTTCCTCGTTGTCATCCGACATTTCATCCCCTTCTTGGCATTCATCTGAATAAGAAAGACCGTTTTTCTTATAAAATAAATTTACTGCATCTATTGCCGATTGTCCTGCTCTAACGGGAATCAGCTTAATGTTGTCAGCAGTAAGCATCTCAAAATAAGCAGGGTCATCAGTTCCTATCTTTATTGTTGCAGAATTCATCCCGGATTCATCGTACACTACAAGTTCTTTGAAATATTCTCCAAAGTAAAGTTCTTCTGAAACCTCTTTGATGCTTTTTGTTTGGATGACATCTTGGTCTTTTTTCTTATCGCAGGCAAAAAAGCAAAAAACCGCCAACGCAAGAATAAAATTGATTTTTTTCATTTTGGTATAAATTTGAGTAATAAAAAGGTAAATACATCATTTATTGTCAACTCGGTAGTGTTTCGTCCAGTGTGTCCGGGTTGGGTTTTCGCTGAACTTTATAGCCGTGCAAAAATAGTCTTTTTTCTGGTTCATTCGACAGCTGGCCGCGGCCAGCTATAGATTCAACTGACAAAGTTATAAAAAATATAGGCAGGGAATTGAAAAAAAGCGCCTTTCGCGGTCTGTAGTTCAGCTTGTTTTGAATAACCAGCAGTTTATTGTAAGACAAATGCTTGATACCCATTGATTGGGGTATATACTGTCTAATAAGTTTGTTTGTGTTTCCCACCGTACCCTTCTGCCAGGAGGAATAAGGGTCGGTGAAGAATACGGGCACGTTCAACATCTTGGAAATCAGCTTGTGCCTGGCGAACTCGCCTCCGTTGTCGGGGGTGATGGACTTTAGGGGTTACTTGCGCGGCTTGAGAAGTCTGATGACGGCATTGGCGACATCATCGGCGTTTTTGCCGCCGGATTTCTTGTGCCATTGCGTGACAAACACCACAATATATGCGACCTGAGGTGTTTGGGAGCAAGGGACGAAACTTTGGGCATAGAAACTCAAAACGGATGAATCTTCGCCAAGGTCAGGACTATTCACGACTTCGTTTTTTCCCTGCCATAAACTGATATCCAATATTGAGACCGATAGTCGTCATGTTGAGCACCATTCGTCCGGATGACTGGTATTTGGCAGGGAATGATGGAATCGTACCATAGACAAAACTCATCCGTTTGGTGAAATCCACATTAAAGTTGAGACCAAAAACAAAGTTATGGCTTGGATTCTTGCCATGAATCAAGAAATTAACGCTTCCCGACAGATTTGGAATCCAATATCCTTTTTGATGACAATACAATTTGGAAAGTCCAAATTGAATACCCGTAGTATAGTCTGTTGGATTATAAATGCACTCAATATAGTACTCGTTAATGTAAATACTACCGTCTGGGTAAGTTATTATTTGACCAAAATCGTCATCAATATCTTGAGCACTTCTCACAAACGGTTTTAAGGACAATCCCAACTCGCATTGCATCAACATCTTGTCATGGATTGGTTTAAGATAGCTGGCTTGGATGGAGAAACCCGAAAAACAATTCAGGGCAAGAATAGTATTGTCAGAATCATGCCAGCCAACAGCCCCATTCGCCCACACGGTGTCGGCAGGAACCACTCCTTCCAAGGTTACATGTCCCTTTCGGAAGAAAAAGCCAAATGGAATGCCTATGGAAAAGCCAAAACCTTTCGCAAATGTACAGCTGTATTTCAGACTCAGCTCGGGGGTGTAAGTGTTGTCAATCTTAGGCGTTATCGGACCTTCCCTGTCAATGACTTTACCACCGATGGCTATGCCGTTATTCAATTGCAAGGAAACCGAATGTATGGGTTTGTTGAAATCAAAAGTGGTGGGCTTCATGGATTTCCTATGTTGCTTGCGGTCAAAGGTCTTGGGCAGTCCCACAAAAGCATATCCAAAATTAAACCCTACAAAAGTAGATCCGTATGCAATGTCACCATCATGCTGGGCAAAAGGCGCTTCCAAAGAAAAATAGCCCTTGTAGCGAGTTACAAAGCCAAAATTGACATTCACCCCAACAATGAAATTGCTACGCGGATTTCGTTCCCTATGCCACAGGAAATCCACTCCGAATGACAAATCAGGCACCCATTCCCGATGGCAAGAACTGTTTGCAATGTTCAATACAGAATTAGGGGATATAAACATATCTTCATTATTTGTGTACTCAAAAAAACGTGGTAAATAAAATGGAAATGATAACCCTATGTTGTAATTCGCAAATAAATAATCCGTTAGAGTTTGCATATAAGTTGCTTTTAATTTCAGACCAATATAGTTAACATTCATAGGATTGAAATATCCGATACTCATTTCAGGATCCTTATCTATCCATATTTCAGAAGAACTTTTGTCAAGAAATCGTAGTCCAAAAACACCGCTCATGGATTCAACGCTCCCTCCGAAACCCGATTTCGTTGTGAATTGATAGCCTAAGGATAATTCATTCCCGTATGAGGTCAGCGGCTCCCAGCCTAATGACGGATCACAATGATAGTCAAAATGCCCTTTGGGGCGAATGACATTATTATATTGCATTGTAAATGAGTGGACCGTCTTACCCGAAAACGTTCTTTTCCTGATGGTGTCATTATGGGCATACGCCATAGTTCCTGTCAGCAGAACTAAAATCAAAAGCGACTTATACAATCTCATAATATTGTTACTTATAATGCAAGTTGAATGGGAGTTCCAGATAGAGAGTGTTGATGGGAGCTGCCCAACAATTGATCATACGGATGAATATAATTCGGGATCTGATGGATAGTCTCGAAAACGAACACATAGCATAATGGAAGATTGGGCCTATGTTTTGACTTGCCCTGCATCGGCATTAAAAAAGCAGTGTAATCATAGACAGTTTCACAGATACTCAATTTATTCCCCCAATCAGAAACTGCAAGTCCTCTTGTTAACCACAAGCTCTTTTTACCATTTTTTTTCGTGTATGCTGTTGTATGAGCACTGAAAGAAACCGCTGTTGTACTTAACTTACCTTCTATAAAACGTGTTTTGTCATTATAAATATAATCTGAACTTTTACCTGAAACACTGCCATGCATTTTACAATCATCTTCAATAGTATTATCAGGATTATACACCCTACCCTTAATCATCACATCTCCATCAACGTTATGCAAGGCAGACTGATAACGTTCCAACAATGTCGTTTCAAATGGGGAAGGACTATCAGTTGACTCTTCAAGCCATTCTGTTTCTTCAGCTTCTAATACATTGTAACGGCTTTCAAAATTCAATGCGTTTGAAAAATCGTGCAATGGCTTGAATTGACTGAAACCATCCATTTCAGCACATGTATTAAACGCTTCTTCATCATCGGTGCCTATTACTGAACAAATGCTATCATAATAATTTGCTACATGATTTTCGCACGATTCTGCTAAATAATAAATGGTATTTTCATATTGCTCCCAAGAATCAAAACACAACATTCCGTCTTGCATTGTAATATCATGAACATCGTTGTTTTTCAAAGTTTGTGTAAATGATGATTGTGTTGCATCTCCCTCTTTCTCACACCCAGAGAACGACAAACTCGAAAAAAATGCCACAAAGGCTAATATGGTAATCTTTTTCATCTTGATATGATTTTGATTTGTTACAAAAATAATTAATAACGGTTTTGTCATCCAAAACGGAAAATGTATTTTTGCCGCCGGATTTCTTGTGCCATTGCGTGACAAACACCACAATATATGCGACCTGAGGTGCCAGGCAGCAGGAAATATCGTTTTTGAGTGTTAGCAGTTCCAATGAGCTGCCCCCGAATAGGTACCGTTGTCATTCTTGCTCCGCTATCGGTCTGTTACACGCTATAGCGGAGCATCATCAGATGAGATTGTTTTTTCCTAACCGTTGCAGGTCAGGGATGTTGGTCTGGTTGAAAACAGGCTTTTTCATATAGCTAACGTCCGATAGGATTTATCCTTCATTTTTTTTACAAGAGTAGAAAAATTTCATTTACGAAAATTATCCAAGTTTGTTCAAGTTTGTTCATCATGATACAGGTTGGCATGGAAAAATTCATAGTTGAGGTTTTTTCAGGCAGCAAATGTGCAAAAAAGGACAGGTGGACGGACAAATGCGCCCGCCTGTTTTTCGCCTACCGTTATTTTTACTACTTTTGCACTCTGTAATAAACATCATCAGTATGCGCAACGTACGTATCTTCGTAGAGAAAAAGCAGGGCTTCAATGTGGAAGCCGTCAGCTTGAAAGAGACCCTCAACCAGAACTTTAACCTCCACATCCGCGATCTGCGCCTGCTGGTGGTGTACGACATCTTCCATGTGGACGACACTCTCTTGCAGCGGGCTACCGTGGGCGTGCTGTCGGAGCCGGTGGTGGACACCATCACCGAAAACTTCCCGCTGGACGGCCTAACCTATCTGGCAGTGGAGTACCTGCCCGGCCAGTTCGACCAGCGCGCCGACAGCGCGATGCAGTGCCTCTCGCTGCTTGACCCGAAAACAGAAGTGGTGATCAAAAGCGCCAAACTGTACGTCTTTGATGCGGACCTGACACCGGAGCAGTTTGCGCAGATCAAGAAATATTGCATCAACGAGGTGGAAGCGAGAGAAAAGGATATGAGCAAACTTGAACTAACGGAAAATCCTGGTGTTCAAGATGTTTGCATATATGAAGGGTTCAGAACTTGGACCCCGGCCCAATTGGAGGATTTCAGAGCGAAGATGGGCTTGGCCATGTCTGCTGAAGACATTTTTTTCATTCAAGAATATTTCAAAAACGAAGAAAAAAGAGATCCTTCCGATACGGAAATCAAGTTGTTAGACACCTACTGGAGCGACCATTGCCGCCATACGACCTTTGAGACGGAGCTGACGAAAATCACGTTCACGCCATCCAAGTTCCAACATCAGTTGCAGGAAGCTTACGACCAGTATGTAGCCATGCGCAAAGAGCTATACGGCGATCGTGAGAAGCCGCAGACATTGATGGACATGGCGTGCATCAACGGGAAGTACGAGCGCAAGGCAGGCAATTTGGAAGATATGGAAGTTTCGGAAGAGAACAACGCGTGCAGCATCCACATCCATGTGGAGGTGGACGGCAAGACCGAGCCGTGGCTTTTGATGTTCAAGAATGAAACCCATAACCATCCAACGGAGATTGAGCCTTTCGGTGGGGCGGCCACGTGCGTGGGCGGTGCCATCCGCGATCCGTTGAGCGGGCGCAGTTATGTGTATCAGGCATTGCGCGTGACGGGTGCGGGCGACATCAACGCCCCGATGAGCGCGACGATGGAAGGCAAACTGCCCCAGTCGGTGATTTCCAAGGGTGCCGCTGCCGGCTATTCGTCCTACGGCAACCAGATCGGTTTGGCCACGACGCACGTGCGCGAGATCTATCACGACAATTACAAGGCCAAGCGTCTGGAAATCGGCGCGGTGGTGGGCGCGGCTCCGATCGATCATGTGCGCCGCGAGCGCCCGCAGCCGGGCGATGTCATCATCATGTTCGGTGGACGCACGGGCCGCGACGGCATTGGCGGGGCTACGGGCGCCTCCAAGGAACATAACGAGAATTCATTGGACACCTGCGCCGCTGAGGTGCAGAAAGGCAATGCGCCGGAGGAACGCAAAATCCAACACCTCTTCCGTCGCGCCGAAGTCACCCGCCTTATCAAGAAGTCCAATGACTTCGGCGCCGGTGGCGTGAGCGTGGCTATCGGCGAACTGGCCGACGGCCTCGAGATTGACCTTGACTCGGTACGTACCAAATACAAGGGCCTCAATGGCACGGAGGTCGCCATCAGCGAGTCGCAGGAGCGCATGAGCGTGGTGGTGGACCAAAAGGATGTGGAGACCTTCTTCGAATATTGCCGTCAGGAAAACATTGAGGCTAACATCATTGCCCATGTCACGGATACAAACCGCCTGACGATGACCTGGCGCGGCAAGACCATCGTGGATCTCAGCCGTGACTTCATCAACACCAACGGCGTGCGCCAGAAAACGGAAGTTGTGGTCAATGACATCCCTGATAATGTGCTGGAACCGCAGCCCGTGGCTGGTAGCACCTTGCAGGAGCAAATGCTCAGCTGCCTTGCCAATCCCAACGTGGCCTCGCAGAAGGGGCTTATCGAAATGTTTGATGCCACCATCGGCGCAACTACCGTGTTGATGCCCTTCGGCGGCAAGCGGCAGCTGACGGAGACACAGGCTTCGGTGCAGAAGCTGCCCGTGCTGCACGGCCACACCAACACCGCCAGTGTCATGGCGTTCGGCTACAACCCCTACATCGCCATGCGCTCGCCGTTTCACGCCGCTGTGTTCGCCATTTTGGAGTCCATGTCCAAGGTGGTGGCTACGGGTGCCGACTATCACAAGCTCCGCTTCACCTTTCAGGAGTATTTCGAGAAGATGGGCCATGATCCGAACCGTTGGGGCAAGCCCTGTGCTGCCATGCTCGGTTGCGTCTGGATGCTCAAACAGTTCCGACTGGCCGCTTTAGGTGGAAAGGACTCTATGAGCGGTACGTTCAAGAATCTCAATGTACCCCCCACATTTGTCTCTTTCAACATCACGACTGAAAACGCAAAGAATATCATATCTCCCGAATTCAAGCAGAAAGGCAATTATATCTACCTCGTACAGAATAAGATTGAAAACTGCTTGCCCAATGTGGAGCACACGAAACGCGTCTTCGATTTCGTGCATGAGAATACCCTCAGCGGCGCCATTGTCTCCGCTTTCACGCTGCAATACGGCGGCATTGCCGAGGCTTTGGCCAAAATGAGTTTCGGCAACGATTTGGGTTTCAACGTGAATACCGACCTCAATCTGTTCGATTACGGATATGGCAGTTTTGTGGTGGAATCCACGCAAAAGTTAGATGCGGATTTTGCCATCGAATTGGGTGTGGTGGATGACCATTTTGTCATCAACGGTGAGATTATTGACAAAGACGCCTGCCTGAAAGCCTGGCGCGGTGTCTATTTCAATCTCTACCCCGATATGGCGGCTAACGAAACTGAAAGCACGGGTTCTGAATTTGCAGCTAACCGAAAGTGTCAGCCCGTGGGCAAGTGCCCTGTGAAAGTGGCCAAGCCCAAGGTGATTCTGCCGGTGTTCCCGGGCACGAATTGTGATTATGATACAGCCAAAGCTTTTGAAGATGCCGGTGCGGAGGCGCGCATTTTTGTCTTCCGCAATTTGAATGAGAAAGAGATTAATGACTCGCTAAACGAGTTGGCAGCTGCTATCCGTGAATCTCAGATTTTAGCGCTCAGCGGCGGGTTCAGCTCCGGTGACGAACCCGACGGCAGTGGCAAGTTCATCGCCACCGTGCTCAACAACGCCCAGGTGAAGGCTGCCGTCAACGAACTGATAGCCCGCAAGGGGCTGGTCCTCGGCATCTGCAACGGTTTCCAGGCGCTGGTGAAATCGGGCTTGCTGCCCTTTGGGAAGTTGGGCGACATCACGCCCGAATCGCCCACGCTGTACCGCAACAATATCAACCGCCACATTTCGCGCATTGTGCGCACGCGCATCTCCACAGTGGCATCGCCTTGGCTCACCTCCTTCCAGGTGGGCGACGTACACAGCATTGCGGTCAGCCATGGGGAAGGCAAGTTTGTGGTGAGTGAAGAAATGGCCAAGCAACTCTTCGAACACGGTCAGGTGGCCTTCCAGTACTGCGATGAAGCGGGCAACGTGAGCATGAATCCGCTGGACAACCCCAACGGCTCTTTCTATGCCATCGAAGGCATCGTCTCGCCCGACGGCCTCATTCTTGGCAAGATGGGACACAGCGAGCGCAAAGGCGAGAACCTTTACAAAAACATTGACGGAAATAAGTTCCAGGATATTTTCAAAAATGCAGTAGAATATTTTAGCCGTTAGCCATTGGCCGTTAGCAGTAGCTAACAACCCATAGCCAATGGCTAATAGTCAACAGCTAATAGCCAACATGACCAAAATCGAGCTCATAGTAGCGGACATTCACGCGGCAACGCAGCCGTCGGAGGCGTTTTCTCTCATTTTGAAGGAAAAGGAAGGCGATCGTTATGTGCCCATCATCATCGGGATGAGCGAGGCGCGGGCAATATTGGTGGAACTTAACCAGTCGCACACACAACGGCCGCTGACACACGAGCTCTTCGTAACCCTGTGCGACCAGTTCGGCTGTCGTCTGTCGGAGGTGGATATTGTGCATTACGAGAATGGGGTCTATTTTGCCGACGTACACGTCACCTGCCCCGGCCGTCCGGAAATCGTCATCGACGCGCGCCCCTCGGACGCCATCGCCCTGGCGCTGAAGTCAGGGGCGCCGTTTTACATGCGGACGGAAATTTTCCGCGCCAACTGCCGCACGGACCTCAATGAGGACGACGGGACCGGGCCCGCCGCCGTGCCGCCCGACACGCAGGAGGTCCGCCCCGACGCCTATATCGAGCAGAAGCTGCTGGAGATGACCACCACGGAGCTGGATTCGCTTTTGGAAGGGGCGGTTGAGAGCGAGGACTATGAGCTGGCCTCGAAAATACAGGAGGAGCTGAACCGGCGGTCCCGCACATAGGCCCCCCCGCGCGGGGCGGGTTTTATTATACACAATAATCTGTTTAAAAACAATTTGCGTTCAATCCCTGCGGGAAAACGGAAAACGTATCTTTGCGCAATTTGATAATTTTGTATAATTATGTACAATGTTGCCGTAATAGCCGGCGGGGATTCCGGCGAGTATGAAATCTCCTTGAAAACTGCGGATAACATCTTCCATCAGCTGGACAAGAGCTTGTTCAACCCTTACCTCATCCATTTCAAGGGTGCCGATTGGACGTATAAAGATGAGCAAGGGACTGTTTGCCAAGTGGATAAAAATGATTTCTCCTTGAACCTCCCCGGGGGGAGAATCCGATTCGACGTGGCTTTCATCGCCATCCACGGCACACCGGGCGAGAACGGCAAACTACAGGCCTATTTCGAGATGATTGGACAGCCTTACACGGGCTGCGGCGTGTTCAGCTCCGCGCTGACCTTCAACAAATACTACTGCAATCTCGCGGTGGCCGCCTTGGGCATCCCCATTTCCCCATCGTTGCATTTCTATGACAGCGACCCGATTGATTACGGACAGATTGAAGCGGTTTGCGGCTACCCGTGCTTCGTCAAATCCTGCAATTCCGGCTCCAGCGTGGGGGTGACGAAAGCGCATGACCGAGAAGAGATTGGCCATGCGTTTGAGGAGGCTTTCAAGTACGACAACCAGCTGATGGTGGAGAAGTTTGTGCGCGGTCGTGAACTCACCTGTGGCGTGACCTCCGTGTACGGAGATATCCGCACGCTTGCCGTCACCGAGGTGGTGGCCTCCAACGAGTTTTACGACTACGACGCCAAATACACTGCGGTGGGACACAAACTGCTGACTCCAGCGGATATTACGGAAGAACAGACTTCTTTGGTGAAACAATATGCCGAAAATATTTTCCACAATCTTGACTGTAAAGGCGTGGTGCGTGTGGATTTCATCCTGTCCGCCGATGATGGGAAAGCCTATTTTCTGGAAGTGAACACCATTCCCGGCCAGACCGCCATGAGCATTGTGCCCGGCCAAGTGGAATATAATAAATTGGACATCAAAGAGTTTTATACAAAGATGGTGATGGAAGCCCTGACGTTCAGGAAAGGGTGAAAGGTACATGGTGAAGGGTGTACGAGGAATGGGTTGGAGGGATTGTAGAAATGTCATTCGAGGGCGTTTCATTCTCAAAAAATCAAAATAGAAAGATAAGAATATGAGAAATATGTTGTTTGTCGGATGTTTCCTGTTGTTGTTTGTCGGAATGTTTTCGAATATTTCCGCGCAATACACGGAGGCGGATATGCGCGCCTATGTGGAGCAGTACAAGGACGTGGCCATGGAGAAGATGAAACAATACAAGATTCCGGCCAGCATAACCCTGGCGCAGGGCATCTTTGAGAGCGCCTGCGGCAAGAGCCGTCTCGCTACGGAGGGTAACAACCACTTCGGTATCAAGTGCCATGCCGACTGGGCGGGCGACACCATCCGGATTGACGACGATGAGCTACAGGAGTGTTTCCGCAAGTATGACAGCGTGGCCGCCTCCTACACCGACCATTCGCTGTTCCTGACCACGCGCAAGCGCTACGCCAATCTTTTCGCGTTGGACATTTTGGACTATCCCGCGTGGGCGCGCACCTTGAAGGCCGACGGCTACGCCACCAACCCGCAGTACGCCGACCGCCTCATCAGCCTGATTGAGCGGTTTAACCTTGCCCGCCTGGATACGTTGTGCCTGGAACAGCAGGGTGTTACGGTGCCCCGTCGCCCCGTCGCCGAAACGCCCAATGCGGCGGTGGAGACGCGCCCCGACAAGTCACAGCCGGCAGCCCGGCAGGACAAGCCGGACAGACGTCCGAAAATCGAATATGTGGACAAGAACCGCGAGGGCACCCAGTCCAGGCCGTCTGCGGAGGCGCAAGGACAGTCCTCCCGCCCGGACAGCCCTTCCCCGGCGGGCAAGTTCAAGGTTTTTGTGGCCGACAACGACTACCCCACAGGCGCAAGCCCGTTCACCTATCGGAAAGTGTTCACCAACAACAACACGTTTTTTGTGGTTGCCGAGGCAGGCGACACGTATGAGAAGATTGCCACGGATGTGCAGGTGTCGGCAACGAATCTCCGCCGCTTCAATGACGCGGGCAAGGATGGCCAGCCCGTGGAGAAGGAGATTGTCTATATCGAGTCAAAAGCCAAGCATAACGACGCAAAGGTACATGTGGTGGAGCGTGGCGAGACTCTCCGTTACATTGCGCAGCGTTATGCCGTGCAATTGCAATACATTTTCAAATATAATAATATGGATGAAAATACCATCATCCAACCAGGTAACCAAATCATGTTGAAACATTAAAATCACAAGATATGAGACGAATATTTTGCATGATAATGGCTGTTTCTACAGCACTCATCGTATGGGCGCAACCCGTGTCGGAAAGCGCCATACGGAACTATGTTGAGAGCCATAAGGCACTGGCGGTTCAGGAGATGGAGGCGTACAAGGTGCCGGCCAGCATAACCCTGGCGCAAGCCATATATGCTTCCAAGGCGGGCACGAACCGCGTGGCCGTGGAGGCCAACAACCATTTTGGCATCACCTGCCATGCCAACGAGTGGGTGGGCGATACCTATTATGAGACAGAGGATCGAAGTCCCGACCATTGCTATCGGAAGTATGCCGATGTGGAGAATTCTTACCGCGATCATTCACTGTTTCTGGCCAGACGGGCGCGCTACGCTTCGCTGTTTGAACTGTCGATGACAGATTATCGTGCCTGGGCCAGAGGATTGAAAGCTGCTGGCTATGCCGGGAATCCGCGCTATGCCGACACGCTTATTGCTATCATTCAGAAATATGATTTGGCACAGTATGACGTGCAGGCCACTGCTGAGGCACTTGCAACGGAAGCTGTAAAAAAATCAGAAAAACAAGACCCGGTTGCGGCAAGTCAGCCGATACAGAAAACGGAAGTTCAGTCGGAAGCAATTTACGCACCCAAGACAAAAGAGCAACATGTTGAAGAAGTTGCTGTAAAAGAGGAGGTCAAATCTGATTTTCCGGCGACCAATCCACGTACTGTGGACAATGTGCATGTGTTTGTGCTTGACCCTCGCGATGTGCCGTTCAAACAGGCCTATTATCCCTATACGAAGCGGGCGGTTTATGAGAACAACAAGACAAAATTCCTGATTGCCAAGTCTGGCGATACTTACGCATCACTTGCCACATCCTTGCAACTGACCGAAAAGAACCTCCGGCTGTACAATGACGTGTATGACGATTCGGAGCCTGTGGATGGCGAAGTGGTCTATTTGGAGATGAAAAGCACCAAGTCGCCCGTGGAATATCATGTTTTAAGTGAGAAAGACACTTATCATTATATCTCACAACGGTATGGTGTTCAATTGAAAATTATTTTGAAAAGAAACAGCGGGTCGCTGAAAAACTATCAAAAAGGCGACAGAATATGCATAGGTTGTAAATAATGCCCAAATCGTTATATCACTTTAATCCCAAAACGCTCTCGTTTGAGAAGGTGAAACTCAGCTTCAAGCAAATTGCCAAACGCTTGATGTGGGTGTTTGCCAGTGGTATAGCGTTTGCCTTGGTTTTTGTGTGGATTGCGTTCTATTTCATCGATTCTCCCAAGGTCAAGATTTTAGAAAGGGAGAATAACGAATTGAAAACGGAAGTCGAGTACCTTTCCTCCCGCATGGACAGGATGTCGGACGTGCTGTTGGATATTGAGGACCGCGACGACAATGTCTATCGCACCATTTTTGAGGCAGACCCGGTGCCGGCTGCGGTGCGGTATCCTCTGTTGGTGGATGATACGCGATTGGATAGCATGTCGCGTTCGGAGGCGTATGAGATGCTGCGGGAGGCCAGCAAGAAGGCTGACCAGCTGACCGTGCGTCTGGCGGTGCAGTCGCGCTCGTTGGACACGCTCATCCTACTGGCCACGAACAAGTCGGAAATGCTGAGCTCCATTCCGGCCATCCGTCCGCTGAAGAACATGCACACCATCACGTCCGGCTTCGGGAGGCGTTATCACCCGGTGTTGAAGACCCTGCGCGTTCACACGGGCGTGGACATCACCGCCCCGAAAGGCACACCGGTGTATGCCACCGCCGACGGCACCGTGTCGGGCGAGAATCCGGGCAGTGGATACGGCGTTGTGGTGGTCATCAATCACGGGTATTCCTATCAGTCGCTTTATGCCCATCTCTCGAAGAAAGTGGTGAAGCCAGGCCAGAAGGTGAAGCGCGGGCAGCTCATCGGCTACGTGGGCTCCACCGGCATGGCGTCCGGATCGCACCTGCACTATGAGGTCATCAAGAACGGCCAGAAAGTGAACCCGGTATATTATTTCAACGTGGACATTACCCCTGAAGAATATAATACGATATTGGAATCCTCCAAAAAGGTGAACCAAGCGCTGGGTTGAGAATTTAGAATTTAGAATTTAGAGATTAAAGTGGGAGAGGGTCGTGAGAACTTCGGGAACTGTGGACAAGGATGTAAATAAATGAGGAAATTTGTTTTACTTTTCATGCTGATTATGGTTGTGACCCTGACGGGTTGCAAGCCCAAGTATAACCATGAGGGCAAGAAGATATTCCATTACAACCAGTCGGAAGGCATCCAGACCCTTGACCCGGCTTTCGCGTCCGGACAAACGGTGATGTGGCCCTGCAACCAGCTCTACAACGGGCTGGTGGATCTGGACGACTCGCTGAACATCGTGCCCGCCATCGCCAAAAGCTGGACGGTTTCGGAGGATGGCCTGACCTATACGTTTCTGCTACGCGACGATGTGACGTTCCATAATACGGAATCCTACCCCTACAAAACGCCCCGCAAGGTTGTGGCGCGTGACTTCGTCTATAGTTTCTCCCGCATCCTAAACCCCGACGTGGCCTCCCCCGGCGCCTGGATCTTCCAGAAAGTGAAACGCGACAAAGAGGGCAGACCGGCTTTCAAGGCATTGAATGACACGGTGCTGCAGATTGAGCTTTCGGAACCGTTTCCGCCTTTTCTCGGCATCCTCACGATGAAATACTGTTCGGTGGTGCCCCAAGAGGTGGTGGAACACTATGGCAAGGACTTCCGCAAGCATCCTGTGGGCACGGGCCCGTTTCAGTTCCAGCTTTGGCAAGAGGGCGTGAAACTGGTGCTGCGCAAAAACCCCGACTATTTCGAACTGGACGAACAGGGCAATCGCCTGCCGTACATTGACGCGGTGGCCGTCTCCTTTATTGTCGACAAGCAGTCGGTGTTCATGGAGTTTATGAAGGGCTCGCTGGACTTCATGTCCGGAGTGGAGGCTTGCTACAAAGACGCGCTACTCACTAAGGAGGGGACACTGAACCCCGAATACAAGGACAAGATCAAGATGCTGACAGGCCCATATCTCAACACGGAGTACTTGGGTTTTATGCTGAAGCCGGGTGATAAGGAGAATCCGTTGTTGGACAAGCGGGTGCGGCAGGCCATTAATTACGGCTTCGACCGTGAG
>FLNW01001317.1_pt1 | contig 15958 bp, 11 predicted proteins | sample 1140371 | NCBI WGS metagenome assembly FLNW01 (sample SAMEA3878170, study PRJEB12797) | bioreactor metagenome | biome: Moose rumen | place: Sweden | collected 2011-10
GGAAAGGCGGCTCATGTGAGTCGCCTTTCGTTGTGGTTTACGGCAGAGATGATTATTCTGTCGTGTCTTCCATCGAGTCGCCAACAATCTTGCGGTAGAGCTCCTTGGGGTCGGTAGCCTTGCGGATGAGTTCGTGCAGATCCTCAATCTTCACGCGGTCCTGGGTCATGGTGTCGCGGTAGCGGACGGTGACACAACCATCGTTAGGTGTGTCGTGGTCGATGGTGATACAGAACGGCGTGCCGACTGCATCCTGGCGGCGGTAACGTTTGCCGATAGAGTCTTTCTCGTCATACGCAACCTTGAAATCGAACTTCAGTTCATTCATGATCTCGCGTGCTTTTTCGGGCAGACCGTCTTTCCTGACGAGCGGCATAATGCACGCTTTCACAGGTGCGAGTACCGGCGGCAAATGGAGAACAACGCGTGTGTCGCCGCCTTCGAGTTGCTGCTCCTCGTAACTGGAGCACATGACGCTCAGGAACATACGGTCCACACCGATAGAGGTCTCAATGACATACGGGGTGTAGCTCTGGTTCAGCTCGGGGTCAAAGTACTCAATCTTCTTTCCGCTATATTTGGCGTGTTGCGAGAGGTCGAAATTCGTACGGCTGTGGATACCCTCCACCTCCTTAAAGCCGAAAGGCATGAGGAACTCGATGTCGGTGGCTGCATTGGCGTAATGAGCCAGTTTGTCGTGGTCGTGGAAACGGTATTTCTCATCACCCAAGCCCAGTGCCTTATGCCAACGGAGGCGGAACTGCTTCCAGTGCTCAAACCATTTGAGCTCCTCGCCCGGACGAACGAAGAACTGCATCTCCATCTGCTCGAACTCGCGCATGCGGAATACGAACTGGCGGGCTACGATCTCGTTGCGGAAGGCCTTTCCGATCTGCGCAATTCCGAACGGCACTTTCATGCGGCCGGTTTTCTGTACGTTGAGGAAGTTCACAAAGATTCCCTGTGCAGTCTCCGGACGGAGGTAAATCTTCATCGCGCCGTCGGCGGTCGAACCCATCTCGGTCTGGAACATGAGGTTGAACTGCCTTACGTCGGTCCAGTTGCGTGTCCCGGAAATCGGGCAAACGATTTCTTCGTCCAGAATGATCTGCTTCAACTCATTGAGGTCGTTGTCGTTCATCGCTTTGGCAAAACGGGTGTGCAAAGCTTCACGTTTCTCAATATGTTCGCGTACGCGCTCGTTGGTCTGTTTGTAGAGATCCTCGTCAAAACTCTCGCCGAAACGCTTGCGGGCCTTCTCTACCTCTTTGGCGATCTTGTCGTCGTATTTGGCAATCTGGTCCTCGATGAGGACGTCAGCGCGGTAACGCTTCTTGCTGTCGCGGTTGTCAATCAACGGATCGTTGAAAGCGTCCACATGGCCCGAAGCCTTCCAGGTTGTCGGGTGCATGAAAATAGCGGCGTCAATACCCACAATGTTCTCATGCAGGAGGGTCATGGAATCCCACCAGTAACGCTTAATGTTGTTTTTGAGTTCCACGCCGTTCTGACCGTAGTCGTACACGGCGCCGAGACCGTCATAAATCTCGCTGGACGGGAAGACGAATCCGTATTCCTTGCAATGTGCGACGATTTTCTTGAATGTTTCTTCTTGTGTCTGTGCCATATTGTGTTGTGTTATTAGGAATGCTTACTGCTTTAGTATGCGGTGAACAGATGTTTCGCCTTGGCTGTCTGTCATGCGGAAAATATATTCGCCGGCGGGGAGGTTGGACATCGGAATCAGGATGACACGGCTGTTCGTCTGTTGTCCAACCAGCATGCCGCTGATGGTGTACAGGCTCCATTGGGTGGCCTCGGTGCCGTCTATGTGCAGCGCGTCAACCACGGGGTTCGGATAAATCCGTACGCTGCCTTCTTCGGTGTTGGCTATGCTCTCCGGATAACTGTCTATGGTGAATGTTATCCACGACGGGCTCTCGCCTTCGGTTATACGCATATAGGTCTCTGTCTCTGCGTTGTAGTAGTACAAGCCTGAATAATAGTTGCCGGCGATCAGGGAGGTGTCTATCTTTACAAAACCTGCTAAACGGTCTTGCGCACCAATCGTGGCATTATACCGGCTGTATGCCAGCTGGTTGCCCTTCGCATCAAAAAGCGCCACGATGATATAACCCTGATAATCTATTGTGCCGGAATTGGCTATGTCTATATACGCACCGAATTTGTCGCCTTCTGCCAACGGACGCTGGCTTTCTGTATTCATCGGTTCGAACGCGTTGACCGACAGCGAATAGTAATCCGGTGCATCTTCGGCACTCACCACATCCACGTGGGTGACGGCTTTGCCGCCGTCGCAGCCTACCACTATACGGCTTCCGTTCTCGTAATAACTCAGCAGGAGGGTGTAGGTGCCAGGCGCGGCAGTTATTGTGCCGCTGAAGGTGAAGGACTGATAATAATAGCTGCCCAACGGACTGTCGGACAAATCCACATAACCGATGTCTTGTACGAATTCGTCATCCGGCGAATAGAGCGAGGCGTAGAAGATTCCGCTGATAGCGGTGTCACGTACGTTGGCTATGTTTATGCTGACTATGCCCTGAGCGCCTTCCACCAGCGGATTAGGCTTGACCGTCGCATCGGATTTGTATGCGAACAGATTGTTCCAGTAATACACGGTGAATGCCAGCTCGTTCCAATAGTGGCGTGCTTCTATCGGGCTCCAGCCGCCTCCTGCGTTCCGGTAAACGGGCTGCAGATGGTATTGACCCGGACACAGACTGATACCGGATTTCAGGGTAATGCTTGTTTCATAGTAACTGAAATCTTCTATGTTTACATTCACGCTCTCAGAGGTCGCTATCACGCGGCCTTCTTCGTCTATGACCTGCAGGGCAACGACGCTGTTGTAGGTGAGTGTGTCATAGTTGGCTATGACGATAGTGGCGGTGAGGTCTTCTCCCAGATACCAAAGCGAATCTTTGTCTAACTGGGGGGCGTAAACCGCATGATCATCATCGTCGCAATACAAACGCAGCGCGAAATCATAGCTCAGCTCTGCTTCATTGGCTGCCGGACGGAGACCGACAATCACATCCTGGTTGTATGAATAATCGCTGCTGCCGTTGCCGCCTGTGCCGCTGTCGGATGGCTTCACAGCATCGCACAGATAATAGCCGTCATAATAACCGCCCCAGCCGAAATTGAAATAGAAACGGTCTTCGCTGTCATAACCGCAGCAGACAAAACTGTGACCGCCTGCTTGCGGATCCTCGCCGGTGCCGGCATACATAATCGGGCGTCGGGCATCCAGTTCCTCTTTGAGCATCGACGTCCAGCTCTCCGTGTCTGGGAAATCCGAGCGGGAATAACTCTCTGAGGTGTTCGCGTATCCGAAATAGCTGGCGAACGCAAACTCGGCGGGTGAATAGCCGTCGTATTTGCCGTAGATGACGGTCTGTGTACCGCTCCCCTTTTCGCCGTAGTTCATGTTGGTCGCTACGCCGCAGTGATACATCAGTTGCGCTACGGCTTCGATTTCTGTATCTGTGCTGGTCTCTCCGTTCAGTGCGGACGGCATATGGGCCCAGTCATAACTGGTGGCGCCGAAATCGGCACTCTGGACACCGTATTCTGTGTGCGTGTAACTGTGACTGCCGGTGCCTTGTTTGGGCCACTGCCAGTAGTTCATTACCTGTGCCATGGCTGTCGCGACACAGCCTACCGGCACATGGCATTCGTAATCTACACCCTCATAAGTGTACACATAAACCGGTGTGTAGTAGTTGTAGGTTGCCCAGTTCAGATATTCGGCGTTTTGGTTCCAGGTCGTCTGTAGCAGCGGCTCTACCACAGGAGTGGCTTCTACGGCTGCACCTGTTGCCAGGGCAGCCCATTCGGCCTGTACCTCTTGCGGAGTGGTATAGCCGTCTGACACTGCTGCACGGATACTGTAGTTGTATCCTTCCAGCCATCGCCGTACATTCTCCGGCACGCTCCTGCCCTTCATGCCTCCTCCCTCTCCGTTACTCATCCCGGGGAATGCCTTGTCTCCATAAGCCAGCACAGGGTGTGCGCAGTCTTCGCCGGCAATGATGATAAATCCGCCGTTTTCGGTCTCAAAGATATAGAACTGTTGGTCGTCCAGCACGTTGGGCATAGCCGCTTTCACGCTCCGTCCATGCCTTTCGTCCTTTGCCATTCGCCTTCCGCCATTCGCTCCTCCCTCTCTGCAAGGGAGGGTCTGGGAGAGGCTGTTCATCAGAAATCCGTCCGCTATTTTCCGTGCAAAGTCAATGCTGACATGTGCGCCGTTTGCAATGCCGATGCCCAGCCACATAGTGGCGAGAATCATCCCTGTTTTTCTCATTTTCATAAGTGTGCTCATTAGTGTTGCGTTTGTTCGGTGTACTGCTCTCCACTCGGTTCCCGGTGAGCGGTTGGTAGCCTGTTTTTGATAACAGCCTTCTTTTCCTTCCTGCGAGTGCCCAACAATCCGAAATCGCATGCAAAATTACAACAAAAATTCGACATATGCAAGCAAACGCACATTTTTCTATCTCCACCGCCTCAAATTCGCTCAAATTCGCCTCCCATCTTGCATATCTTCGGAAAGTGTTGTACCTTTGCAACGGTTTTGCAGCAGTATAACATTAGAAAATCATTAGTGATTCTTTAGTGATTCTTTAGTGATTCTTTAGTGATTAGTTAGTGAGTAGTTAGTTGGTCGGCAAACCACAGGGGCACCACAAGCACCCCACAGGCGTCTAAAAATGAAATGCGCGGACAAAATTCTTCTAAAAAAAGCGTTCCTTCTTGCATATGTGCCAAAAATTTAGTAACTTTGCAGCCGTTTTATTGTGGATGAGTAGGCAATGTTGAAAGACAACAACATAGAAAACATCTTTTTTCTCGGTATCGGAGGTATCGGAATGAGTGCGCTGGCGCGCTACTACAAAGCCTGCGGCAAGCGTATCTCCGGCTATGACCGCACGCCGTCTGCTTTGACCAAAGAGCTGGAGCAGGAAGGAATCCGGATCTCTTATACCGACTCTCCTGAGATAGCACAATGTGTCGGACTGACGGCTCGGAACACGCTGGTGGTGCGAACACCGGCAGTGCCGGAGGACAGCGAACTGTATGTATGGCTGAGAGACAACGGTTTTGAAATTCGCAAGCGTTCGGAGGTATTAGGGGATGTGACCCGTTCGATGCACGCCCTCTGTGTGGCGGGTACGCATGGCAAAACTACCACCTCAACCATGCTCGCACATATTTTGCATGACCATGTGGCTGCATTCCTGGGCGGAATCAGTATGAATTACGGCACCAACTATTGGAAGAGTCCCGATGCCCGTTACGCCGTGGTGGAGGCAGACGAATACGACCGTTCTTTCCACAGGCTTACGCCGTATATCTCGGTTATCACAGCCGTTGATCCGGACCATTTGGATATCTACGGCACGCCGGAAGCCTACCGCGAGGCGTTTGAACACTATACCTCTCTGATCACCGGTGCGCTGGTCATCAAACACGGTCTTCCTGTTACTCCGCGCCTCCGGTCCGGTGTGAAGAAGTACACCTATGGGGTAAAGGTGAATGGCGAATGTACAGAAGGCGAATGCCCGGATTTCTATGCGGATAATATCCGCGTGGCAAACGGCACTATCACCTTTGATTTCCACACTCCTGAGGATGTAATAAAGGATATCTGTCCCGGTGTACCCGTCTGGGTGAATATAGAGAACGCCGTAGCCGCTATGGCGGTAGCATGGCTGGTGAATAAGGGAGAAAATGAAGGGATGGAGAAGGAAGATGTTCATTATTCATTATTCATTAACCATTTAAGAGAAGCCATGGCTTCATTTCGCGGCGTACAGAGGCGTTTCAATATCCATGTGAATACACCCAAAGTGGTGTATATCGATGATTACGCCCACCACCCTGACGAGATAGCTACTTCGATTGATTCCGTGCGGAGACTCTATCCGGACCGAAAGTTTATCGGTGTGTTTCAGCCGCATCTCTATTCGCGGACGCGTGATTTTGCGGACGGATTTGCACATGTGCTGGCTACATTGGATGAATGTATCCTTCTGCCTGTTTATCCTGCGCGGGAACTGCCGGTTCCCGGCGTTAACAGCGAGATGCTTCTCGCCAAAACGGGGAAAGGACAACTGGTGGAAAAGGCCGAGTTGGCGAAGGTGCTGAGCGGCAAAGTACAGGACTCAAACGTACCTGTAGTGGTAATGACTATCGGTGCCGGCGATATAGACCGTCTTGTAACGGCGATAACAGAAGTGTTGAAAGGTGAGTAGAACAGCAACTGTCATATGGCAGACAATCGGCATTGTGCTGACACTCGCACTCATGTGCGGAGCTGTTGTGTGGGGGTATGTGATGCGTCCGAGTGCCGAAGTGTGCCCTGCGCTCACTTATCGGCTCCTGGATGGTGACAGACGGCAGTATCTTACTGAAAGCGAACTGGATAGCCTGCTGCGACGGGCGGAGGTCTATCCGGTAGGCAAACAGATAGATATGCTGGCTATTCATCGCATTGAGGAGGTGATTCGTTCGCACCCTATGGTGGAGAGGGCAGAATGTTACTCCACACCTCTGTACGAAGTGCGGGTGGAGATCCGGCAACGCCAGCCGCTGTTGGAGGTGCGTACGCCTGTCGAGCGTTATTTTGTGGATACAAGGCATACAATCATGCCATGGCGCGAGGAGATCACGGATGAAGTAATGATTGCAACCGGAGCCGTCGGACCGCAAGCAGCTTGTTCGTCACTCGCCGAAATGGCGGAATGGTTGCAGCGTGACCCTTATTGGCGCGAACGTATCCGGCGTATTCATATGCGCACGCCGCAGAACGCAGTGCTGGTCATGCGCGATGACGACCTGCCGCAAGTAGTGATAGGTACCCTGAGCAACTATCAGCATAAACTGGCGAAACTGCGTACATTCTTAGATAACAGCGTGGACGCTACGCAGGACAAACATTATCGTGAACTGGATGTCCGTTTTCGAGGACAAGTAATAGGGAGAAAATAATGGCAAGAAAACAAAATAAAACAGCAGACACATTACCATTGGTGGCACTCGATTTGGGTAGCGGCAGTATCCGTGCTATGGCAGCGCGAAGGCTCGCTCCTGATTTGTTTGAAGTGCTTGGTGTGGAGGAACGTGCACAGAGGAATGGAGCCATGTGTGTGGAGCAGGGAATTATCTCTCAATCCTCAGGTGCCGGCTTTGCTATCGCAGAGGTGCTCAAACTGCTCGCCAACCGCATTGGCGTGAATGAGTTGCCTACAGCCTTTCTCTCACTGGGAGGCCAATCCATGCAGATCGTGGCAGTACACAGCAAGCGCGACCAGGCACGCCGTCGTGAGGTGACCCAGGCGCTTCTGGACGAGATGGAGGCGGAGTGCAAGCAGAAAATCGAGAATCGTAATCCGGAAGTGGCAGTGTTGGGGTTGGTGCCCAGCTATTTCACACTGGATGGTGTCGAGCAGGACGAATTGCCCCGTCCGGAACAGCGTGCGGCTATCGTGGATGCCAATTATATTGCTTTCTATGGCCGCAAGGCTATTGACACACAGCTGCAGAAGGCTTTCGCGCAAGCAGGACGCAGTATCGAGCACGCCTTCGTCCGTCCCGAAACGCTCCTTTCGGCTTTTGCCACATGCGATGGCAATCATGTGCTGGCTAACGGATGTGCAGTACTCGACATGGGGGCGCAGACCACAACGCTGACGGTCTATAAGGGCGGGCAGTATTTAGTGAACAAAGTAGTACCCAAAGGCGGGTATCACATCACGCGGATGCTGGAGCAGCAGGGGGTCTCGTTTCAGACGGCAGAGACGCTCAAATGCCGTTTCGGCTGTGCGTCGCCGGCGCAGGTGGAGAAAAACGTGCGTCTGCGCATCCCCGCTTCCCCTGAGATGGGCGGCGAGATAGTCGCCACTACCGAGCAACTGGCAGAGGCGATAGATATCAAACTGCGTGAGATACTTGCGCCGTTGATAGAGGAGATCAAGAAAGTGGAAGGCCGTGTGTCCACACTCTATATCACTGGAGGAGCGTCAATGCTTACCGGCATGGCGGAATACCTGCAGCAGCAGACCTCGCTGCGTGTGCTGTACGGCGCCCATAATCTGCTGTTACACAGCAATACAGAAGAGAAATACCTCTCACCGGCCTATACTTCGCTCGTCGGAACAATCCTGCTGGGGCAGGACTACCGCGACAGCCACAAAAACCAGCCGGTTCGTCAGCCTAATTTCTTCGACCGTCTGAAAGAAGGTACGCTCGATATATTTATCGACCAATAGTTGGCATTGGCTTTCAACTATCAACTTTCAACTTTCAACTATCAACTATCAACTAAAATCGTAAATAGCTTTATGGATGCAGAACTTATAACCTTGCCGTTGGAAGGCTTGGCAGAAGACAACATTATCAAAGTGATCGGTGTAGGCGGCGGCGGATGTAATGCCGTCAACTACATGCACCGCCAGGGTCTGAAAGATGTGTCGTTCCTTGTGTGCAACACCGACCGTCAGGTGCTATTGAAATCCTCTGTGCCGAGCAAGCTGCAGTTGGGGCCGGGTCTGGGTGCGGGCGGAGACCCCGAGGCTGCCAAGCAGTATGCAGAGGAGAGCCGTGACCATATACGCGAGGCGCTGAACGATGGCACGCAGATGCTCTTCATCACCGCCGGAATGGGAGGAGGCACGGGTACCGGTGCTTCGGCTGTTGTAGCGGAGGTGGCGCAGGATCTGGGGATTCTAACGGTGGGTATTGTGACGCTTCCCTTTGCTTTTGAGGGCAAGAGAAAAATCATCAAAGCGATGACGGGTGTGGCTCGATTAGCCAAACATGTGGATGCCTTGCTCATTATCAACAACGAGAAACTCAAGCAGATTTATCCCGATCTCAACCTGCTGAACGCTTTCAGCAAATCGGATGACGTGGTGGCTAATGCAGCGCGTGCTATTGCGGAGATTATCACCGTGCCGGGATATATCAACACCGACTTTGCCGACGTGCGCAATACTCTCAAGAAAGGCGGTGTGGCAATCATGAACATAGGCCGTGCAAGCGGTGAGAACCGTATCACCAATGCTATCAACGACGCGCTCAACTCACCACTGGTGAACACCAACGACGTGCATGGCGCTGAGCGGATTCTGCTGCAGTTCTATTGCTCTACCGAGCACGCCATTGTGATGCAGGAGATCGACCAGATTAACGCCTTTGTACAGGAGGTGGGAGATGATATCGAGGTTCAATGGGGCGCATCTATCGACGAGAGTCTGGGTGAAGAGGTGCGTGTGACGATTATCGCCACGGGATACAAAGTGGACGGCCTGCCCACCGAGGATGCTGAAGAAGGCAGGAAAACCATTGATGAGGCGATAGAGGAGAATTATCCTCCGCAGCCGCAAACGAATCTGGAGGACGAGAAACCGGCATTGATAGACCTGAGTGACACGCTTCATGAAGTGAAAGTGGAGGTGCCCGGGGAGAATACCATAACTCGTCCGCGTCCTGCTGCTGCGGCAGCTGACGAACTGGAGATTCGTATCGAGGAGGAAGCGCCGGAGGAGGATAAACACAAGGCTAAGCCCTCTTACAATCCATTTTCGTGGATCAGAGGCAAGTAATGTGTCATTTCCGGAAATAACGGACAAGCCATCGGACGGCGTAATAGAGAACCACTGCGCCCAGCAGTACCAGTATAGCCACGGATAGTTCGTGGCTATATTTGTTGATCAGGTCAGCCTGACCATGCGCCACGTAGCCGAGGATGGCGAGAACAGTGTTCCACAGCCCGGCACCGAGGAAGGTGTAGAACAGAAACCAACCGAAATGCATCTTGCTCAGTCCTGCCGGAATAGAGATCAATTGGCGGATGCCGGGAACGAAGCGTCCGACGAATGTGCTGACCTTGCCATGGTCGTTGAAATAGGTCTCGGCTTTCTCCACTTTCTCACGGCTGAGCAGGCACAGGTGCCCTAATCGGCTGTCAGCAAAAGCATAAATAATCGCCCGTCCGAGCCAGAGCGAAAGCAGGTAGTTGATAATGGCACCCAACAGCGCACCTATCGTGCCGAAAAGCACGATCAGCGCCACGTTAACGAAATAACTGTCGCTCACGCAGACTGCACTGTTCGGGTCCTCCGCCACATACGCCGCAGGCGGAATGACGACCTCGCTGGGGAACGGGATAAACGAACTCTCCACGGTCATCAGTGCTACGATAGAACCGTAGTTCATATTAGCGCTATACCAGTCGGTAACGACGGTAATCCAGGAGCGGTGTGCAAGACTGTCCTCCGTCAGACTTCCCGACTGCCGGGGCTCTATGCTTTGAGCAAAGCAATGGGTAGCGGACAAAAAGCCCGCTACCCATACTGTTATTACGAGAAAGCGTTTCATTGGGCCAGAAGCTCACGTACTTTGAGGTTGATGGCCTTGCCCTCTGCTTTGCCGGCAAGCTGCTTGGTAGCCGTGCCCATCACCTTGCCCATGTCCTGCGGATCGGTGGCACCCACCTGTGCGATAATCTCTTTGAGCGCAGAGGTCAGTTCCTCGTCGCTCAGCATGGCAGGCAGGTAGCGCTCGATAATCTTGCACTGTGCTATTTCGTCTTCCGCCAGCTCAGGACGGTTGGCGTCAATATACATCTGTGCCGACTCTTTGCGTTGTTTAACCATTTTCTGGAGAATCTGCAGGGCTTTGTCGTCATGCAGTTCGCCGTCGCTGCCTTTGGCAGTCTTGGCCTCAAGAAACTCTTTCTTGACTCCGCGCAACGCGTCCAGCGCTGTTTTGTCTTTTGCGAGCATCGCTTTTTTGATGTCCTCGCTTACTTGTTCAAATAGTGTCATAATTCCTTAGAGATTACGGACCGTTCGCTTTGCTTACTGTCAGATTACAGACCACTCACTCTGTTCGTTGACAGACCGATAATGTACCACCAATGGTAATCAGGTCTGTACTCTGTCAGTGCAGCGGTCTTTATTCTGTCAGCGCAGCGGTCTAAATAAACAACAATTGTACAATCACATAAACCGGCAACAGGATAACCAGGCTGAACTTGATCATGTAGCCGAAGAACGACGGCATCTCGAGACCTTCCTGTTCCGCGATGGACTTCACCATGAAGTTAGGTCCGTTACCAATATACGTCAGAGCTCCGAAGAAGACGGCACCCATTGAGATGGCTTTCAAGAACTCCGGAGCGATACCTGCCACAGCCGTAGCGGCATCTACCGGCAGCGTAGTAGCCGTCGCGTGGAAGACCATAGCCGTCGGTGCATTATCCAGGAACGCACTCAGTGCACCCGTGCAATAGACAAACTGCCAGGGAGCATGCACCGGCAGTGGGTTTTGCTGCAGGAACATCAACGCCGGAGTCATCGTGACGAAGATACCTAAGAACACGCATGCTACCTCCATAATCGGAGTCCAGCTGTAGTTGTTCTTTACGCGTACCTCTTTCTTGGTGGTAACCCATGAACCGAGGATGATGAGAAGGAACGCCCATTCACGCAAGAGCTTGAGATACCATGGAGCATCGTGGGCACCCATTGCGGGGATATAAGTGGAGTTGATGAACATCGTGGAGAAGATTACGCACAGCAGCCAGAAGATATTAATCAGTCCGCTTATCTGCAGCTTTTTCGCCTCGCGCACATCCGCCATCAGGTTAGCCGTTGGCTCTTTGTGGTAATAATAGGTGTCGATGACGAAATAGATGGCCAGCAGTAATGCGCCGGTAACAAACCATTCAGGCAGCATGTTCTGCATCCACCACATGAACGGTGTGCCTTTCTGGAACAGCAGGAACAAGGGCGGGTCGCCCAGAGGAGACAGCAGTCCGCCGCAGTTGGCTACTATAGCGATAAAGAACAGCACAGTGTGCACGCGGTACTTGCGCTGCTGAATAGTAGAGAGAAGCAGGCGTATAAGCAGCATGGCGGCACCCGTGGTCCCCATGAACGATGCCAGTACCCAGCCGATAGCCAGAATGATAGTGTTGGTCAGCGGCGTAGCTTTCAGGTCACCGCGGATACAGATACCGCCGGTGGTGACAAACAGCGCCATCAACAGCAGGATAAACGGCACATAATCGTAAATCATCTGGTGAATCAGCTCATGGTCCATGCCGTTCACGCATAGCCAGATACCCACGGGGATACCGAGCAACAGAGACACATACAACTTGTGCAGATTGTGCTCCCACCACTCGCCTACATGCGGAATAAGCGGCAGCACGGCAATGCATAGTAGCATTACCACAAACGGGATTAACATCCACGCCGGAATCAAATGCTCAATCATGATTTTAATTTATTTGGTTTTTATAGTGTACTGGTTTACTAGTCGTATAGTGGACTAGTCGAGTTTTAAAACCGCTAAGAACGCTTTTTGCGGCACCTCCACGTTGCCGATCTGCTTCATGCGTTTCTTGCCTCGCTTCTGTTTTTCCAGCAGTTTGCGTTTGCGGCTGACATCGCCGCCGTAACACTTGGCAAGCACGTCCTTGCGCACCTGCTTGACGGTCTCGCGGGCGATAATCTTCGCTCCGATAGCTGCCTGAATGGCAATGTCAAACTGTTGTCTGGGTAGCAACTCTTTCAGTTTCTCGCACATGCGGCGTCCGAAATCCACGGCGTTGTCGCGGTGGGTGAGGGTGGAGAGGGCATCCACTTGTTCGCCGTTCAAGAGGATATCCAGTTTGACGAGGTTGGACGGACGGAAACCGTTCATGTGCCAGTCGAAAGAGGCGTAACCTTTCGAAATACTCTTCAGCTTGTCGTAGAAATCAATGACAATCTCGCCTAATGGCATGTCAAACAGAATCTCCATGCGGTTGCCGGATATATACTCCTGTTTCACTAATTCACCGCGTTTGCCGAGGCAGAGGGTCATGATCGGACCTATATAATCGGCGGTGGTGATGACTGATGCGCGTATATACGGTTCCTCGATGCGGTCTATCTCCGTCAGGTCGGGCATGCCGGCAGGGTTGTGTACCTCAACCATCCTGCCGTCCTTGGTATAGACCTTGTAGCTTACGTTCGGCACGGTCGTGATGACATCCATGTCAAACTCGCGGTCCAGCCTTTCCTGCACAATCTCCATATGCAGCAGTCCGAGGAATCCGCAGCGGAAACCGAAGCCGAGTGCCATCGAGCTCTCCGGCTGGAATGTGAGGGAGGCATCGTTCAGCTGCAGTTTCTCCAGCGACGCACGCAGGTTCTCGTAATCCTCCGTCTCAATGGGATAGACACCGGCGAACACCATCGGTTTGGCTTCCTCAAAGCCGTCTATCGCTCTGGCGCAAGGGCGTGACACGTGGGTGATGGTATCGCCCACCTTCACCTCCGTGCTTGTCTTGATACCCGAAATGATATAACCTACGTTGCCGGCGCTTATCTCGCTGCGCGGGCTCATGTCCAGTTTGAGGATGCCTATCTCGTCGGCGTCGTACTCCTTGCCGGTGTTCACAAAACGCACTTTATCACCCGTGTGCATCGTGCCGTTCACCACTTTGAAATAGGAGATGATGCCGCGGAAACTATTGAATACACTATCGAAAACCAGGCATTGCAGCGGAGCATCAGGGTCGCCTTCAGGCGCAGGAATACGCTCCACGATGGCGTCTAAAATCTCCGCCACGCCCTCGCCTGTCTTCGCGGAGCAGCGGAGAATATCCTCTCTCTTGCAGCCCAACAGGTCGATAATCTCGTCCTCCACGCGCTCCGGCATGGCGTTATCCATGTCGCATTTGTTGAGCACGGGAATAATCTCCAGATCGTGCTCAATCGCCATGTACAGGTTCGAGATCGTCTGCGCCTGCACGCCCTGAGTGGCATCAACTACCAGCACTGCACCCTCGCAAGCCGCAATCGAACGCGACACCTCGTAACTGAAATCCACATGCCCCGGAGTATCAATTAGGTTGAGAGTATATTCCGAATCTGTCTGTGTTCTGTCAGCGCCAGCGGTCTGTATTCTGTCAGTCGAAGACGGTCTGTACTTCATTTGTATTGCATGCGACTTAATCGTGATGCCGCGCTCTTTCTCCAGGTCCATGTCGTCCAGCACCTGGTTCTCCATCTGCCTCACATCTACGGTGCCTGTCAATTCCAGCATCCGGTCGGCCAGCGTTGATTTGCCGTGGTCGATATGCGCTATGATGCAAAAATTACGTATCTTATCCATACTATAAACGGTCAACAACAATTTAACAGTTTAAGCTTCGCTGTTTGAGGCTTCGCCTTGGTTTGACAATTGATAGTTTGGCACTTTGTGCCTGTTTGAAATGGTTTGAAATTGTTTACTCCCTCCCTGCGGGGGAGGGTCGGGGTGGGGCTTACCGATATTATCCGATATTGCCCATTTTAATATGGATCATATTGGCAATATTGACTTACTAATATATTTTTTTGAATCATTTTGGGACATTTTGGACGAACGAAAAAGTATAATTGTTTTTATTAGTCCCCAAAAAACCAAAAAAACCTCAAACTCTCAAACCCTCAAACCAACGGACTTTAGTCCGTCAAACCTTCAAACCAGAGGGCTGGGTTATAAATCGGATACAAAGGTACAACAAAAATTGCACATACGCAAGTGGAAAGGGATTTTTTTTTGAGAAAGTAGCAATTTTATTGCGTATTTAAGGGTACAGAGTGCCTATCGGGAGCTTGCTCACGGATAGGTAGTCTGTGCCCTTAAATGCAAGGACGACAGTGTCCATTATCGGTCCATTATCGAACCATTGTCGAACCATTATCGAACCATTGTCGAACCAATGTCGAGCCTTGAATATCAATTATCAATTATCAATTATCAATGAACAAAGCGTCCTAAGAGTTTGGTACGAACTTAATAGAAAGTACGGATCTTAAAACTTTGTACCAAACTCCTAAAGCCCTTTGTATCACGGGAACACGTTACAACGACAACATAACGACAATAACGACAATATCATCCAATTACCATCAAAAAAATCCGCAAACATTTGCATATATCAGAAATTATTACTACCTTTGCACCCTCATTCGCATAACAACACTATGACCGCTATCTATCTATCTATCTATCTATCTATCTATCTATCTATCTGCGCGCGGAGGGCGCGAAAGAGCGCATTGCAATGCGCGATGGGGCAGAGCGGGCAGAAGGTATAAACGACAGCAGATATAGCAGCCACTTGTATAAGCGGCAGGGACGACGTGTCTCTGTCGCTTTCTGTGTATAATGCCCTTAATGACCCTGAGGTCCTTAAAAACTCTAAAGTCCTTAATGACCCTAACGACCTTATAAGTAATCCTTAATAATAACTCAACTTATGAAGAAGAAACGAAGAATCTTTATTCTCTCTCTGCTGTTAGTGGCGGTGGGGATGAGCGCGGAGCCGGTTGTGCCTGCGATGATTGTGCAAGGCACGAACGGACAGAAGCAGGTGGCGCAACTCGCTGCCACCGAGGTGACGGATTTAGTGGTGTTGCAGAGCGGTCAGTCACTGCAGGTGAATATCCCCGAAGCGCAAGCAAGCGGCGTGAGAAGCATCACCTTTGCGATGGTCGAAGCAAGCGAAGTGCCGACCGCTGTCGAGTGCACGGAAAGCCCTCTTATCCGCAGTGTGGAGAAAGTGGTGCGCGACGGGCATGTGCTTATCCGTCTGCAAACAGAGAACGGCTCGGTTATCGAATACGATGTCCGTGGTAATAGAACCACTATGAAAGGTGAAAATTGAACGTTAACTAATTAAACAATACAAAGTATGAAGAAGATTTTCTCGGCAGTCATCGCCGTAATGATGACAGTAAGCGTTTCGGCGCAGTTTTATATCTATTTGAGCAACGGTGAGGTGTTGCAAGCCGATAGTATCAGTTTGGTTGCTCCCCCCGTGCCTGGCACTCTCTCCGGCAAGTTCTCTGTTAGTGCCGACACACAGGTTCAGTTCTCGCAAGGC
>FLNW01000410.1_pt1 | contig 15803 bp, 15 predicted proteins | sample 1140371 | NCBI WGS metagenome assembly FLNW01 (sample SAMEA3878170, study PRJEB12797) | bioreactor metagenome | biome: Moose rumen | place: Sweden | collected 2011-10
ATATTTCCAGCAAAGATAAATAATACCCACACAATCCAAGGAATCAAACAACATTGCACTTTTTTCATGTATTTTTATTTTGGAGTAGTATATAGACTTTCTACCCAAAATCTCGACATCTATCCTATTCCAATAATTTTACACATTCTTTACCAAACATTTCTGCAGCCTCTGGCCCATTCGCTGTGACTATATTTCAGTAACGAATTACCATTTCATCCTTCCGCACTCCTCCATAGTTTTCTATAAACTTTTTCTGTAATCATTCATCATCTCGTGAAGTAACGATTTTTCAATTAAATACTCCGCTTTCACTTACTACCATTGGTGCTATACATATTGCTCAAAGTTTTTTTGCTTCCTGTGCTATACGTAAATAATCTCAATTATGCAAATATTGTGTTAAACATCCTCATCATCAGATATAAACCACCATTTCAAATTTATCTCAATGCACCTCACTCAAATCATATGCGGCCTCCATTTTTTGACCAAAAACTCATATGCACTGCCCCTTCCTTCATGCGGCTATCGTAATTTGAGCATTAGCATCTAATAGAGCTTCATATGTTGCAGAAAATTCATGATCTTGAAACCCATTATTTGCAATAATCATAAGAACAGTTTTCATCTTTTATAAATTAAGAGATAAAAATCTGAACTATTTTCAGATGTAAATTTATAAATATAAAAAGCAAGAGATAAACAAAACCTAAATATGTCATCACAAAAAAGCATAATTGCTTTTAGTTAGGAAATAAATATATTTTAACAAAACATTTACTATCAAAAAAGTAAAATGAAAATCTGACTTGTATGAGCTACAAATGTATGAAAATCCACTCTATTCAATAGATTGATTGGACAGTTTCGTGCAATTGTAACCGATATTCCGGGGACAACAACTGACATAATTCAGCATAAAGTTCAATCTGATACTGGGAGCTTCACCTTTTTTGATTCTCCAGGATTATTAGATTTTACAGAAGAACTCGAATATATTGAGCAAATCATCAAAGAGTCAGATTTACTCCTCTTTTTGATAGATGATAGTGTATGAATTACAGCTAAAGAACAACATATTTTAGAACTAATCAGAAAAGAAAAAAAACAAGATTCCACAATTCTAATCATAAATAAACTAGATATAAAGCGAAAAGAATCTGAAACTCAGTTAGCGATATCTGATTATTATAGCTTAGGATTATCAAGCGTGATTTGAATTTCCGCTAAACGTGAAAGAAATTTGAGTGCCATTGAAAGTCAGATTAATTCTTTTTATAATAAACGAAAAAAAATTCATAAAGATGAAGAAGAATCTGTAGAGCCATTCAGGATTTGACTTGCTATTCTATGAAAACCTAATGCTGGAAAATCTACATTGCTAAATACATTAGTTTGAAAACCTCTCGCAAAGGTTGCCGATGTAGCATGAACTACTAGAGATTATGTAGCTGGAAATTTCTCATGGAAAGGTAGAGATTACGTTGCTTACGACACAGCTTGAATCAAAAAACGCTGAAAAATTCACTGAATCGAAAAAATTGCTTACGATAAAACCAAAGCAATGCTTGAATTCGTGCGTCCCGTAGTAATCTTCATGGTGGACTGTACACAATGAATCACTCACCGTGACATGACTTTATTACAGGAAGTTCACCAACTTGCTCTGCCTATGATTTTTGTGTTGAATAAAGTCGATCAAGTCAATCCTAAGGCCATCGATGCAATGATAAAAAATACTCAGATTTATTTGGATTTCGCTAAATATCTGCCAATAGTTCCTATGATTGCTACCAAATGAGAATGAATCGATGATGTGATGAAATTCGTTTCCATTTTGCAGAAGGAAAACACAAAAAGGATTTCAACTAGAGATTTGAATGAAGCTCTGCAACACGAAATGATTCAGCGTCCTCCTCGTTTTCCAAAAAATAAAATCTGTAAAATATTATATGCTACTCAAATCGCTGCGGATGCTCCGACTTTTATAGTTTTTGTGAACCATAAAGCTCGTGCAAATTTTGCATTTAAAAAACGAGTTGAGAATAGTATCAGAAAAAATTTTTGATTCGTTGGAGTACCTATCGTAATTAAATATCGTAACCGTGGAGAAAGCTGAAAAGAACGTGATATTTTTGTGAAATATAATGAGGAAGATGTAAATAATGCAGGATTGGAAGCTATCCAACCTTGAGATGATTATGAAGAAGAAATCGTTGAAAAGAAGACTAAAAAATCTGATCAAACTGAAAGGAATCCTTATACAAATAAGTGAATTCGTAAACGAGAAAAGCACGTTAGTAAATTTGAAGAAGTGAAAAAATCAAATACTAAGCAGAAATTTCCAACTGATGACGAAGCACAGTCTTCAAAGAATTGAAAAAATGATAAATCAAATAAATCTTCAAAGCGTGATACTAAAAAGCCAAAGAAAAGAAACCAATATTCTAATATAAAGACTGCAAATCAATGAAAATTGAATGCTATGTTTGCTGAAGCTTATGGAGACAAGAAACAAAAAAATGCAAAAAAAAGAAGATAGTCCCATTAAGTCTTTACTTAATATACAAAAATGAAAATATCTGTTATTTGAGCATGAAGTCGATGATTAGCACTATGTGATGTACTAGCTTATAATGGTAATGATGTTTTAGTTTATGCAAAAGAACCAGATGCTGCAGAAGAAATTAATAGAGATCATACTTCAATAAAATATTTAGATGGTAGAAAAATCAATAGCAATATTAAAGCATGTGACAACCTAAAAAAAACTTTAGGTTTTTCTAATTATTTAGTAATTGTAGTACCTAGTAAATTCGTACCATCTGTTTTAGAAGAAATAAAAGAAATTAAACCATCAGATGACTATTTCTTCATAAATGCGACCAAATGACTAGCTAGTAAAAAAACTATCCAACAGACAATAAACGAATATTTTCCTAAACATAGATGACTGGTATCTATATTATGACCAAGCTTTGCAAAAGAAGTTGTTGATAAAAACATTACAACCATCTGTTCCATCTCAGAAAACGAGAAAGAAGCACTTTTTGTTCAAGCTCTATTTTCCAATAACTATTTCAGACTATATACACAGACAGATGTTATTTGAGCAGAATTATACTCATCTATTAAAAATGCAATAGCCATAGCGAGTGGAATCATCACATGACTATGATATGAAACCAATACAAAAGCAAGTTTAATCACTCGATGACTAAAGGAAATGGCTTTAATTGGAAATACTTTGTGAGCCAAGCAGGAAACATTTTTTTGATTAACTTGATTATGAGACTTAATTCTCACATGCTCTTCAAATGAATCAAGAAATTTCCAAGCCGGTTATGAAATATGAAAGACCGATTCAGCAAAAGAATTTTTAAAAAATAATCAAATCACAGTCGAATGAATCGCTACTATCTGAGTAATTGAAGAAATTGCACAGAAATATAACTTAGAATTGCCTATATTACATTCATTATACTTAGTCGTATATAAAAATGCTAAACCTTCTGAAATGTTAAAAAAGATTATGCAACGCCCATTCACAAAAGAATCTTAAGTCACATAATCTTTATAAAGATAAATATTAGAAATCTGATTTTTTATTTTAATTTTTTATGTAATCTCGAAACAAATACATAAGAGATTCCCATCAATAATCATATAATCATTATAATTTCTACAATAAATAAAAGCAAGATAGATCCCCAATTAGCAAACAAATGAGATGTTAATGTTGATCCGAATAATTGTGACATATAGAAATCAAATACTCACAATGATGACAGAGTCAATATTAATGAAAGCAAGAATCCTCAAATAATCGCATAAAGCACTAACCACAAGAACGGCATAATAATCTGTGCTTTAGATGCTCATAATAACTTTTTCACCTGAATATCATTCCAGAATCTAGTAAATATTGAACGCAAGAAAAAGATTGAGAATGATAAAATTACTGCTGCGATTACAACAACTAAGGATATAGCTAGTATCTGCACAAAATTGGATAGTTTGATAACATTTACTATCCTACTTTCTTGTTCTTCCAAATTATCAATCTGATCCAAATCCTGGATATTTAGAACGATATCTTTATTTTCCAGCATTACATCTTGTAACACCTGATACTGAGATTTATCAGAAAATGTTACGTACAATGTTGCTGGTAAAGGATTTGTCATTCAAAATTTTTCTAAACTTCATGTCAATTCTGGTAACCTTTTCATCATAAAATCCATTGCATCTTCCTTTGTAAGAAAATTTACCTTCAATCATTCATCTTCAAGTTTATCTTTTAGTCTCAGAACCTGTTTATAAACTTTACTTTCACTCTCTACATCATCTCTAAGATAAAAGTACATTCATAGTTTGTCTCTCAAACTATCGTTAAGCATATTACCATACATAGAGACTCAGATTAGAATGTTTAATAAAAACAACAAGAAACCCGATAAAACACTAATCCAAATCATCTGTCATCTGTATGTACGAAAGATTGATTTTATATCATCGACAAAAGGTTTAGATGATACAATCTTCTTTTTTTGCCACAATGTTTTGATTTTCTTTAAGCTCATTTTGTTTATATTTATATAGATAGATAAAAGTTATTTTTCTAAATTAAAATGTTTTTTTCATCACATGAATTTCTCAAATAATGCAATTTTTTTATCATACCATTCTAATGGCTTATCCACAATTTTCAATTCTGAATGATGTTCATGGAAGAATCCTATCATTTCATTTGACTCCTCATAGTCCTCATCCAAAATCGCTAATTGAATGATATTGTACAACACTTCTGCATCCAAACAATCCTGTTTAAATGCCATCTTCAAGAGATCTCTTCACTTTTCACGATTTCCATACCGATACTCACTCAATCAATAACAACGAATTATTTCATGATTTTCTGAGTTGGTTAATTGCATCGCTTTTTTTAGATGAGAACGGGCCTCTTTCCGATTATTTTTCTCCATCTCTAGTAATCACTTCACATAAAGTCCAAGCGGATCATCTTTCTTTCTAGAATTCAAGAACGTTACAGCCTTATCAGCTCATTCCATATTTCATTGACGATATTTAATATCTGTAATCATCAAAAGAGCTTGCTCATTTGTCGGATCTTTAGCCAAAATATTATTTACCAATGATATTGCCTCATCATATTTACCTGATTCAGCAAGCTGAAGAATCTGTTTTTCTAGTTCTTCTGGTATATATGTATTCATATCATAGAAAATCGGATTAAAATCATTACATTACCAATTATACTCCAAATAAATAAAAAAATCAAAAAATTAGGCCATTTCACATAAAATTCTACTTTACTTTTTCCTATAAGAGTATGTACAATTACTTGCAGAATCGCAACCTTTTATAACAACACGCTTGACAAAATATTTGAAATTATTATATATTGAAAATACAATCGAAAATTTTTAATTTTATGATACAATTTTATGTCTTCTTTGCCGTGATTTATAAAATCAGTATTGGAGCATGTTCAAGATGTATGAAGTGATATAAAAAAGCTTCCACAAGACGTCATAGATTCCGTTCGTAACTGAATTTTGAGACAACCTCAAACTCTAATGAACTACAATATTACTACTGATTTAAACACAAGAGAATTATATGACACCTTAGAATGATTTCATACCAGTAATATACAAAATATAAAAAGCTGAATCGCCGAAGATTTAATACTCGCTATGGATAGAAAAAATTTTCCCATTAATGTAAATAAAACAGAAAAAATTTACCGAGAGTCCATAACTATAGAAGCCATCTATAAAAGCGAATGAATCAAAATTATAGAAAAAATCACAAATCTTCTAAGACAAGACATACAGTCACTACCAAAGGAAAAGATTATAGAAAATATCAAAAATATTTTTAAAGAATCTTATAGTGATGTACTAAAATCCACTAAACAAAAAGCCATACAGCGACTCTCAGAATACAATAAATATGATGCATCATACATGGAAAACGAAAAAAACGAATGGATGGAATCAATAAATGAAGCATATGAACTTATCGCATACAAATTTGCTCTCAGGACTTATCAACTACTTTGCCACAATCAAGATAGCACCGAAGAAACTGTCAAAACAATCATCACAAATGCAAAAGAATTTGCGTATGAACAATCAAAAAACTACACAAGACAGAAACTATCTCCCCAAGATATATTCAGCCTTCAAATATATAACTACAACACCAACTTTTGGAATACTCATGTAAAAGATGGTAACAACCCCAAAGATTTGATATTATTTAAACCTCATGCTCCTAGGCCTCCAAAACCAGACATTGAACGACCTCAAAAACCAAAAACTCACAATTTTGATTGTGTTGAAGACTATGAACATGCAGTACAAGACTGGAAAGCTAAGGTGCGGCAATTAAAACGAAATCCAAACTATAGGAAACGAAATGAATGGACGGAAAAAACTGAATGGATGAAAGATATTTTAAAAGCTGTCCTAGACATATGACCTCTTAACAGACTATCAAACGGTATAATCAAACGTATTAGCGCAGTACTTGAACGATGATGATGAGCTTGAGTTCAGCATACTATTGAAATGGTATTTCGCCCAAATATACTTGAAATGTCTCCAGAAGAAGAAGAGCTTTTGAAACATATTCTAGTAGATGTGTACTACTGAGGGAAAAAGTGCTTCATCGTGCTAAATCATGAGACATTCGCAAATATACCGATAACTATCGTAAAGTTTATGCAAGTGGCTCATAAAATGAATATGGAAAATATCAATGAATATTTTACCACAATAATATGACCTTTACTTGCCACACACAAAAAACAAAATGCACTGCTAAACTCACTTTCAAGTATACTAGTTACACATCCAGCTGATAATAGAATTCCTTGAGCGAAAACAATTTCTCGTCATCAACAACAAAATGCATGAACTCAATTCCAAAAAGATCTAACTAAAGAAAATCCTAAATGACAAATATATTTCTGTGCACCAAGTGGAACAAGAGATATCGTACACTATTGAGATGACTGAATTCCTCAAATGTTCATACCAGATGCATCATGGTGATCAAATATAACTACTGCAAAACTGGTAAGACTATTACATTCACAAAACCCTGATTTAAGAATCTATGCTGTTTCAACTAATACAACAGATTTGAAAAAGCCCAACCCAGAAAAAAACGTTTCCCCAAACAATAATAAGCGAAACAAAAATGCCACAGTATCTATGCATCTTCAAGAAATAGATAAGGATAATCTTTCTTCAGAAAATATCATATCAACAATTTTAAATGGTATAGATTATCCGATCCCATCATTACAGGAGAGAAAGCCATCAAGAAGTTTCATAAAAAGGCATCGAAATAAATGAAAAAAATATTATGACTACGATGAAAATGGTAAGATAGACGAAGTACAATGTGCCACAGCCATCCCACCAATAGTTTTCCAGTATTTAAAGAAATTTACAAAAACTCCTGAATATAGCCAAACCTGAAAGCTACCAGAAATATTTTTCAACAAACATGGTAAACTAGATTTAGATAACGAGGTATTTAAGTTATTACAAGAATTTTCCAAAACTAACGAATATTCAAGAGGTAGAAAAATACCTTCAAGATTCTTTGATGAAAAATGATTTATAAAATTAGATGTATTAAAATCAGAAATTGGTAAAAAGTACTCATAATTTTATAGTCTGACTTGTAATTCCCATAAATATTTTTATACAATATCGAGAGATTTATTTCTATTTCGAGAATGAACTTAGAGAAACTTTTTTGAAGCAAAACCAAAGTAGACATATTGAAATACCTAGTTTTTCGTAGACAATGAGTTTCAATGAGGGCTCTTGAAAGCGAGATATGATGGACTTTTCCTGCCATCAAAAAACAAGTAGATTCCCTAGAAGAATCATGAATTTTAGATATACAAAAAGAAAATTCTGGTTTTTCTATCTCTATCAAAAAGGAATATTTTGAATTGTTTAAGGAAATATTTTTTACTGCATTGAAATCTAACTTAATACAGTTATTTGGTACATACTCTGTAATGATTAATAAATATTTTATGTGAAAAATATTTGGAATACCTCTCGACATGGACTTAATCATAATTTACCAAAACATGGAGAAACCTCAAATAGATGGATTAAAAAGCTGAATCGCTGACTTATTTAGAGAATTTTTTATTGAAAATGCTTCAGTAGTTTTTATGTCTGCAGAAGAACGAGAAAAGAGGTACAGACTCGCAGATAAATTTGTTCTACAAGTAATTAGATATTTCCCAGATATTAAATAATTTATGTTTTTATTGAATAACATGGATAGCCATCAAAAGAAACTTATGGAACAGCTTCCAAAGAAAGACCATAAAAAAATGCTACTAGTGGTTTTGTTAATAGTTTGTAGTGTAGCTTTAGCCGCACATTTCATCAGAGCAGATAAACAATCATCACTACAAAATTACAACACTGATTACTTCATCGAAAATGCCATTCATCAGCATGAAGATTGCGGGATAACCACAAAAGACAATAAAACATTCATTAATTATGATTTACTTTGAGCCGCCATAAACGATAATGGAGAATTTGAATTTTATGTAAACGCCAATTGACAATGATACTTCGTAGACGAAAGAGGTAACTTAAATAGTAGCTGTTCTTTCCAATCACTACCAATTATCATATCATTAACCGAAAGTAAATACTGATATTTTGTTTCTAACTATTATAGTATAAATTCATGAAGTACTCGTGAATTATACATAAAATCAATGTTCTCAGATAATGCCTATAGAAACTGGAGACTTAGAGAATACGGATGAATACATGAAAAAATTAGCTTTTTGGATGAAGCAGAACAATATTTTTGAGTAAAACTAGATCAGAAATGAGAGTTCGATTGTAAATTCTGTGACAAACCACGATTCTTCTATGAAAAGATACAGAACAAACAATGAGAAGATAGAAATCTATATGGAAGTAAAGAAATCAGCAAACAAAGCTTCACCTTCAACTCTAATGGTTCTCTAGAAAGAGTATGAATTACCGGTACTAAATATTACAACCGATACTTTTGAAAAGATGACTCTACCATCATTATAAAGGATAAAGATAATCCTAACCTAATAGAAAGATTTCTAATTGAAGATTTAAAAGACTACGAAATGGTTGCATTCTCTGAATATATTCAGATTTAGTAATTTTTAGCAGTTACATTTTATTTTTTATACATTGCATGGTACAGAAAAAAAAGATTCTTATCACATGAGGACTAGGATACATTGGTTCTCATACAGCCACAGTTTTTATCGAGAACTGATATGATGTTATCATCGTAGATAACCTATCCAACTCTCATGAATCTGCCTTAGATGGAATCAAAGCTATCACATGAAAAGCTCCTAAATTTTATGAATTAGATCTTAGGAATTATTCAGATTTGGATTCTGTCTTTGAGAAACATGCAAGCGACATAGCTTTAGTTATTCATTTTGCAGCAAAAAAAGCCGTATGAGAAAGTTGTCAGGATCCTTTCCTATATTATGACCATAATATCCTAGGAACAATAAACCTATTAAAAGTTATGAATAAACACCATATAAATCAGATTATCTTTTCTAGTAGTGCTACAGTCTATGATGCAGAGAACCTACTCCCCCCATTCAGTGAAACAGATAGAACAAAAACAACTAATCCATACTGAACTACAAAACTTATAATTGAAAACCTACTCCGCGATATGGTAATGCAGAAATGATTTTCTGCGATTGCACTTAGATATTTTAATCCAATCGGAGCTCATCCATCTCATATTATATGAGAAAATCCAAAATGAGTTCCTACGAATTTACTCCCATTCTTACTCAAAGTTGCAAAATGAGAAATTGAAAAATTGAACATATTTGGAAATGATTATGAAACAGAAGATTGAACTTGTATTAGAGATTATATACACGTAATGGATGTTGCAGAAGCTCACTACGCTGCTGCAAAATACTTATTCGACAGAATCGAAATCAATGAAACTAGCGAAATGTATACAGCAGAACCAATATTTGAAATATGCAACATTTGAACATGATACTGAAAATCTGTAGCAGAAATGATATGAATTGCGGAAACAATAGTTGATAAAGAAATCCCTTATAAAATAGTGGCTAGAAGACCATGAGACGTTGCAGTTTCTTTGGCTAATCCATTGAAAGCAAAACAGCTCCTAAATTGGGAAGCTACTAGAACTGTAGCACAATGAGTAGAAGATGCTTGGTTATATCTAAATAATGAAAAAAGAAAATAACTGAATCGTTCAAAAAATCCACAACCATTTAGGAAGTGGATTTTTTATATTATATGAATCAAAATAATATATTAATTCTCGTTATTCAAATCATCAAACAAATGTGTTACTTGACCTCACTTATTGCTTGATGGTCCTGCAGATTTATGATTTTCTTCGACTATATTTACAATTCTAGTCTTTTTACTTCATTTACTTGAAATTTTTCGAAGAGAAATAAAGCTTCGAACCAATCATCATAACAATAACAGTCAATCAATAGCTACTTGTCCATTTAACAATCAGATTTTTTGAGTTACTCCACTAGCCATTGCAATATTAGCTCAATCCATTACTCACATAAAAACACTAACTATAATCCATAATAATAAGAAATCTACTAGTGGTTCATCTTCACGTAAAGCACACAATTTAGTAACCCAATTTTTGAAAGACACACTCAAATTCCACAAGAATAATCAGACAATAGCAAGCAACATCACTAATGTTGATTTCCATAACATTCATCCAAACAAAAAGAACCAAGCTTTAGATCAATTCGCCTCTATTACTGGAAAGAAAAATAGACAAAAAGTCAAAACACACAGATAAAGGACAAACCACTTTTTAGTATTTTTATAGTTAGTAAATCTAGTATACAATTTGGAAAAGAAATTTTTTGTCTTTTTGAGGTAATCTTTTGCTTTTGCCATCTTTAGATTAATTAAAAAATAAAACTCTTTACAAAACTAGTAACAAGATATAAATATTTTTTGGTTTATCAAGTGATATTTCATAAAAAATTAAATTCCAAAACCATATTGAAATTAAGCCGAGAAAAAATATACTTTAAATCAGCGAGACATTATCCCTAAGCCAGGGTGATGGAATTGGTAGACATGCTAGACTCAAAATCTGGTGACTTCACGGTCGTGTGGGTTCGAGTCCCATCCCTGGTAAAAATGTCTTACTAAAAAATAAAGGTCAATTCCTTTATTTTTTGTTTTCCCAAATATTTTTAAATTTCTTCTATATCAACCTCCACTTTTTTTCATCTCTGCATTAACCACATTAATTGTTTATTACGAGTCAAAAATATTGAAGGCTGATTTATTCGCACTTTAACTCAGTACTTTCAATCTGGTTTCAACTCTGTTAAATCTTTAAAACACTGCTCTACTACACCAAAATCATGAAATCTAATCTTATGAAAATTGAAAAAAGATTTTATCGCTCTCTGCATACGAAAGTAATGGTAATGCATCGGCAAAATTGTGTCTACATACACATCCTTAAAATAACGTAAATCATTTTTCATAGTACGAATCAAATATGGATTATGCACTCACAAATCATTTATATTTGTAGTCCAAGAGGAGACGCTTTTTACTCGATAATGAAATGGATAACTAAATTTTTTAATTGATTTCTGTTCATCTGTTGGTTTGTAATTTTTTTCCTCATTTTCCAAAAACTTTTGCACATTTCAACCAGATCAAAAATCTGATAAAATTCAGATTTTACCTACTAATGAATGTTTAAATACATAATCATATAAATATCTCTCAAACAACGGCATAATCTTAAATCAAAGTTTTTTACCAGAATATTTTAATGCTAATTCATAAACTGAATCCAAAATAATTACTTCAGCTCATTTTTTGGTTAAAAACTCTCCTGCTTTTTCAATACGGTCTAATGCAAAGTCTAATGATTTTTCTCAATATGGAAATCACTCTTGATCACAATAAACAAAATACTCATTATCATAACGAGTCAAAAACTGAAATACCGCCAAAGTATCTCCCCCTGAACTTACTATCCCTATATTCATCTCAATTGCTGCTTTAAATAAATATATGATGACATAACATCCATAATGTCATCCAATTTTTTTGCATTTAACACATGAGAAACATTCCACATTTGTTGTCCTATTTGTTCAATTTTGATGGAATAATTATATGGGCGTAATAATACATCCTGATTAATCATAATATAATATTGAGTCTCCAAATCTGAATAATACACTTTCATATAACTTTGCAAACTTGCATAATATTTATCAAATATTGCCGATTCAAAATTATCTATCATAGATTTTATTTGAGCCCTATAATTAACCAATTGAAGAAATTCAGACTGTTTTTTCTCTAAAATATTCTTCCAATAATAAACATCATCTCACTGATCTATATATGAACGAATTACTTGCACCTCTTTATATTTATCTATAGCTAATTGATACAAAGTATCCATATAAGTCTGACATTTGACAGTTCATTCCTCATTTTTCATAAAAATTGTTACATTCTTACCTTTCAAATTACAATAGACTTTACTTTCTAAATATCAAAAAGTCTGACTAGATACACTAGTCACAAATACTATCAATATAAATATCCAAATTTTACGCATTAATTCCTATTCATATAAAACAATACATCAACTTACATTAAATATATTAACTGATTACCTATAAAAATCAAGTAAAGGCTTATTTTTGTAATAATATCTTTTTAATGATAATGAAATAATTTTCTGCCTGTGCGTTTCCATTCTTAATATCATAATCAATATCCACCATACTCTTAAATAAATTCTGAAGCATATCTCTTTTTTCTTTTAATTGTGGGAGTTTTTTCACAATATTAGAAATCACCCATGGATTTTGTTTAAGTTCACTTGCAATTTGTTTAGAATCTGTGATTCAATTATCTGCATAATCTACTACAAATAAATAATTTCTCAATCACCACACAAAAGATCCATTCAAAACATTCCAATCTATTCCACTATCTTGTAACGATTGAATGGATTTAATTGCAGATTCTGGTTTCGTTACAGCTAAATCCAAAAGTTTAAATACATCCTCATCTATCATTCAGAAGCAAACCTGATCTACAACTTCTGGAGTAATTTCTTTCTCATAATATTTCCTCCAATAACGTAATTTATCTATTTCTGATAATAGACGAAATTGGTCATTTCAAACTTTTTTTATCAATGTATCAACTACAGCACTGGTCAGATTTAAATCTTTTGATTCTTCATTTACAAAATTTGGCAATTCACGCTCATTCAATGCCGGAAATGACTTTACTGTTCCATTAGAGCCAAATCGCTTATAAAAGCGAGAACGTTTATCAGGCTTATACGATACGCAGACCAAGAGAACTTCGCTAGGAAGCGAATAATTCATAATATCATCAGCCAATTTTTCTATTTCATCAGCTTTTATAGCATTTGATTTATCTGTGTCTAATGGAACTCATTCCAATATTACTAATTTATTCGTTACAAAAAAACCTCCACTAAAAATAATCTGCTTTATTTGACCATAATCCCAATTTTCACGATTAAATACAAAAATACTTTCAGATCCACTTTTTGCAGCAAATCAATCTTTTCGCCTTTTAAGTTCTTTAATTAGTGTATAACTATTCTCTCACATAAAAAGAAAAACTTTTTTGGGAGTTTCCTCTGACATTCAAGCAAAAACTGGAAATAAAAATCTGACTTTTTTAATTTATTTTTTTACTAAAAATTTTCAAGTAAGCATTATTTTCGCTCAGTAATTCCACTCATCATTTCATATCAATTTTCTGTGATTAAGAGCATATATTCCCATTGAGCACCCAAATCTCAGTGCTGAGTATACATTCATTCATCTCAATATTCCATATAGAAATCATCACTCATTACTGCCGTAATTGGCTCAAAACAAAGAACCATTCATGGTTTAAAAAACTGTTTTTTCATATCTGGATGTCCATAATTGAAAACATATGGTCTTTCATGAACTGCATTTCCACATCCATGTCCAGTTAAATCTTTTAAAATTTTGAATCATGCATTGCGAACTGTAGTTGCTACTATATTTCCATAGTCATACATAGACTTTCAAGGCTGAATAGTTGCGATTCAATTATCTAAAGCAGATTTAGTTACTGTTATCAATTCATGAGCTAATGGATTAGCCATTTCTCATCAAATCACAGTCGCAATAGCAGAATCTGAATATCATTTTTCATAAATAACTCACGCATCAATTTTTAATAAATCCCCATTTTTAAGAATATAATCATCTGGGATTCAATGGACTACACAGTTATTTACAGATAAACATAAATTGGTAGGATATCCGTCATATCATTTAAAAGCTCATTTTAAATTATGTTGTTGAATAAAATGTTCTGCTATAAATTCAAGCTCAATTAAAGCTACTCACGCTTTAGCTTTTTCTCTAAGTATTAATAGCATTTCATTTAAATATTTTCAACTCTCTCTAATATTTGCAATCTGTTTTGGTGTTTTAATTGCTCATTGAACTATCTTCATATTATTCAATTACAAATATAAAAACCTGACACTTAAATTAAGCTTTTACATTAAAAATTCAATATAGATTTTTAATTGATTAAAAATAAGCTCATCCTATTTTCATTGCTTTGCAAACTAATCGTTATCAAAAAGCATACAAATAAACATATTGTAAATATATAAAAAGTTAGATTTTCATAACGTAAGATGATTAAAAGTCAAAATTATAAAAATTTTTGCATATTTTTAATTTTACGAATATAATTATATCGTCAAACAAAAAAACAGACTTTTATTCCCTCTATTATTTAAATCATGGAATCAATAAATTCAATTCAATCAAATGAAAAATTATCTAACTTAATGGATAAAATTAATGAAACATGTGATGCTCTAATCTCAGCCCTTGAAGTAAATGCCCAATCAGTTGGCGAATATGGTGGATGAGTAGCTCATCATATTAGTACTGAATATGTTGATATCCTAATAAAGAATATTCTTAAAATTAAATATCACCTAGTTCGTTTAGAAAAAGAATTAAATAATGGTCTAATATCTTCTCAAGAAGAATTAAAATTCATTATTGGATGATTGCTAGACACACTTGATACAATTGATACTGTATGTGCAAATGATGGATATCTTAGAAATCAATTCTCATTTGCTACAGATGAATTAAAAGATTTAATCACAAAAATGCTAGATGGAATTACTATTTCAATAGCAGCTTAAAAAAGCTTTCGTACAAAAAGGAGTTGAAATAAAAAGTCACACAGATCCAGCCTGTATTTCTTGTCTGGATTTTTCTTATAAAGAATTTTGTTCAAATTTTGACAAATTTATTATTTTGAATATACTATTAGTGATTTAAACTTAAAAAAGTTATTATGAATATTGAACAGAAATCAATAAAAGAAAAACAATGAGAAAACAAATGTCAGATACTATCTGATAAAATTTCTAGTGAAATTTGAGAAATAATATCAAACCCAGATGAAAATCTAACAAAAAAACTTGATTCAATCATAAACAAATCATTTAAATTAATATCCAAGAATGATTTAAAAAATCCAGAAACACAAAAAAAGATTTTTTCACAAATTATAAAATTTTTAAACGACTTGTTTTGAAAAATTGATGTTAAAAAATTCTATAATAACATACCAAAAACTAGT
>FLNW01000018.1_pt1 | contig 15770 bp, 12 predicted proteins | sample 1140371 | NCBI WGS metagenome assembly FLNW01 (sample SAMEA3878170, study PRJEB12797) | bioreactor metagenome | biome: Moose rumen | place: Sweden | collected 2011-10
CGCCTTTTTCGTCCGGGGCGGCAACCTGCTGGCGGGCGTTTTCAACTTCAAGTACCTGACCACCCCGTTCTACCCCATGCAGGGCCGCAATGTGGCGCTGGGAATCACGTGGAGGTTCTATGACTAATTAACAATTGAAAATTGAAAATTGAGAATTATAATTGACCAACGCAAGTATCATGCAATATAGAATTGAAAAAGACACGCTCGGCGAGATGAGGGTCGAGGCCGACAAGCTCTGGGGGGCGCAGACACAGCGCGCCTTGGAGAATTTCGTCATCGGCAAGAAGAAAATGCCGATTGAAATCATATATGGCATCACCACGGCAAAGAAGGCGGCGGCGTGCGCCAACTTCGACCTCGGCGTGCTGCCGGAGGACAAGCGGAACCTCATCGTGCAGGCCTGCGACGAAATCCTCGCCGGCAAGTGGGACGACCAATTCCCGCTGCACATCTGGCAGACCGGCTCCGGCACGCAGACCAACATGAACGTCAACGAGGTCATCGCGCACCTCGGACAGCTGATGAACGGGGGCAAATTGGACGACTCCCCCCTATATCTTTCGCCCAACGATGACGTGAACAAGTCGCAGTCCACCAACGACATCTTCCCCACGGGCATGAGAATTGCCGCCACCCGGATGCTGCTGGAGCACACCATCCCCGCTGTCGAGTCCCTGATGGGAACCTACCGTGTCAAGATTGAGGAGTTCGCGGACATCAAGAAGATTGGGCGCACACACCTGATGGATGCCACGCCCCTAACCCTGGGACAAGAGCTTTCCGGGCATCTCTCGCAGTTGGAACACGGGCTGGAGGCCATTCGCGGAAGTCTCCCTCACCTCATGGAGCTGCCCATCGGCGGCACAGCGGTGGGCAACGGCATCAACGCGCCGGAGGGGTACGACAAATTAGCCTTACAATATATAAATATGTACACGGGGCTGGCGTTCACCAACACGCCGAACAAGTTCGAGGCCATGGCCACGCACGACTCGCTCGCGGGGATGTCGGGCAGCCTGAAGCGACTGGCGGTGTCGCTGATGAAGATCGCCAACGACTTCCGGCTGCTGAACTCCGGACCGCGCTGCGGACTGGGCGAGGTCGTACTGCCCGCCAACGAGCCCGGATCGTCCATCATGCCCGGCAAGGTTAACCCCACCCAGTGCGAGGCCCTGTCGCAGGTGTGCTGCCAGGTAATCGGCAATGACGTGGCCATCACCACGGGAGCCATGCAGGGGCACTTGCAGCTCAATGTGTTTATGCCACTTATCGGACGCAACCTTCTGCAGTCCTCCCGCCTGCTCGCCGATGTCATCCACTCTTTCAACGACCACTGCCTGAAAGGAGTTGTAGCCAACCGCGAACGTATCACCATGCATCTGAACAATTCCCTGATGCTCGTCACCAAACTCAGCCCGCACATCGGCTACTACAACGCCGCCAGCATCGCGCAGCACGCCCACGACAAGGGCTTGACACTCAAGGAGGCGGCGCTGGAGCTGAAGCTCGTGAGCGAAGAGGACTTCGACGAGTGGATGAGGTTTCAATAAATTGAAAATTGATAATTGAAAATTGAAAATTAGAATATAAAATACGCTTCACAGATGTCCATTATTCTCATTGCGTCGCTTGCGCCCGTCCTCCTGCTGATGATTTACATTTATGCCAAGGACCGTTTCCAGAAGGAGCCGCTCCCCCTGCTGATGAAGGCGTTTTTGGGCGGCATTCTGGCCGCCGGGCTGGACGTGCTGCTCATCCAAGTTCTGCACCTGGAGCAGTACGCCAACTTCAACGACCCCCTGCGCCAGGCCCTGTTCCAGGCCTTCTGCCTGGCCGGCATACCGGAAGAGTTCAGCAAGCTGGTTTTCCTGTACCTTTTCATCTGGAACAGCCGGTATTTTGACGAGTACTACGACGGGATCGAGTACGCGGCCTTTGTGGGGCTGGGGTTCGCCGGGCTGGAGAACATCATGTATGTGATGCAGGGTGGCATGGGTGTGGCGGTCAGCCGCGCCCTCTTCGCGGTGCCCGCGCACTTCTTCTTCGCCATCATCATGGGCTATTTCTTCGCCTTCGCCAAGTTCCGGCCCCGGAAGAAGACACTCTACCTGCTGCTCGCCCTCATCTGTCCGGCAATCCTGCACGGCATCTACGACTTCGCGCTGATGTACGCGGAACTGATCCAGAGCACCGACACCGTCACCGCCTCATTCCTCAACATCGGCTTCTTCATCTTCTTTATCTTCATCTGGAAATTAGCCCAAAGAAGAATTGACAACCTGGTTGGACGATGACCGACATCCCTTGCATCTTGAACTGAAAAAAGCACATACAATGAACGACATTCTTTCTTTAGACCACATTGAGGAGCTGTTCCCCTCAGATTTCACAGAGGAGCAGAAGGCCAAAGCCAAGACTTTGTTCTACAAAAAGATGTCTGTCGCCGCGCACAAGTTCTACAGCGGCAAGATGCAGACTCTGCCCAAGGCCCCCATATACGGGTTCAACTGGTTCAATGTGTGGTACACGCCCGGCGTTTCGGCAGTGTCCACCACCATCCGCGACGACAACGACCAGTCGTTCCACCTGAGCAACCGCTCCAACCTGGTGGCCGTGGTGAGTGACAGCACCCGCGTGTTGGGCGACGGCGACTGCACCCCTCCCGGCGGCCTGGGCGTGATGGAGGGCAAGGCCATGCTGATGAAGTACCTCGGCGGCGTTGACTCCGTGCCCCTGTGCGTTGACAGCCGTGACGAGAACGGCGAGCACCAGGCCGACAAGCTGATCGAGTTCGTGAAGATGGTGCAGCACAGCTTCGGGGCCGTCAACCTGGAGGACATCTCGCAGCCCAACTGCTACCGTGTGCTGGACACCCTGCGCGAGGAGTGCGAGATTCCCGTGTGGCACGACGACGCGCAAGGCACGGCCTGCGTCACCCTGGCGGGCCTCATCAACGCGCTGAAGATTGTGGGCAAGAGGATGGAGGACATCAAGGTGGTGCTCTATGGCGCCGGGGCCGCCAACACCACCATCGCGCGGCTCATGATTGCCGACGGCGTGAAGGCCGCGAACCTCATCATCTTCGACACTAAGGGCACGCTGCACCGCAACCGCACGCAGTACCGCGACGACAAGCGCTTCTACCGCAAGTGGGAGCTTTGCGAGACCACCAACCCCGGCTGCATTGAGACGCACGAGGAGGCATTCAAAGATGCCGATGTGCTTATCGCGCTTTCCAAACCCGGCCCTGACACCATCCGGCCGGAATGGATCCGCCTGATGGCGGAGAAGGCCATCGTCTTCGCCTGCGCGAACCCCGTGCCGGAAATCTACCCGTACAAGGCCAAGGAGGCGGGCGCCCACATCGTGGCCACCGGGCGCGGCGACTTCCCCAACCAGGTGAACAACTCCGTGTGCTTCCCTGCCATATTGAAAGGCACCCTGTTGGTATCCGCCAGCAAAATCACCGACCGCATGGCGATATGCGCGGCGCACTCCATCGCCAGATACGCGGAAGGCCAGGGCATCACCGCCGAGCGCATCATGCCCACCATGATGGACAGCGGCATGTTCCCCACCGTGGCCGCCGACGTGGCCATGCAGGCGATGGCGGACGGCGTGGCGCGCAAACAGCGCACCTGGCAGGAGGTCCATGACATCGCCAAGCGCGACATCGAGGAGACGCACGCCATCGTGCGCCATTTTGAGGAGAACGGCGTCATACGGGAGTTTCCGGAAGCGGAAATCCGCGAAATCGTACGGCAGGTCCTCGCTGAACTATGAAAAAACGCATTATCATATCGCTTTTCTTCGTCATCAGCATCACCTCGATACTGCTGATCCTCTCCATCTTCAAGCTCTACACGGAAGCCGAGAAGGTGCAGCGCAGCATCTTTGTCAACGAGGTGCTCACCGCTGGGGACGAGATCGTGAACAAGATTGACGCCACCATCAAGAATGACACGGTACCCCCCCCGGGCATTGACAGCGCCAACAGCCTGCTGCCCGACACCACCGCCGTGGTGTCCGTGCAACGCGCCCGCCGCTTCCTGCTGGACACCCTCTCGTTCGAGCCCGTCGGCATCATCCAGACTGTGATATTCGTCAAGGAGAACAACTCCCGGGTGGTGGAGAACGACACCACCTACTTCAGCGACGCGTACCGCAAGATGTTCCCCCTCAACAACGACCCCTGGTCCCCCAAAAAAACAAAGGTCGCCAATTCGTCCATATTAGGCAATCTGGATGCCAACCTGGTGCAGCTGGACAGCAGCACCATGCAACTGCTCAGCCCAGAACACCTCTACCACCTGATCAAGTCCTGTCTGGCCAATGAGAACATCGACGCCCGCTTTGACTTCGCCCTCTACAACGCCTTCACCACCGACTTCGCGGTCGCCCCGCAATTCACGGATGAGGAGACCATGCTGAAAAGCGAATACGTGTTCCGTTTGAAATACAACGAAAAGGTGACTACGCCCAACTATATCATCCTTTATTTCCCCTCCGAACGCGGCATCTTCCTCCAACGAATGAGCACCCTTGTCGGATTAATCATCTGTCTGCTAATCGTCTGCATCACCGTTGCCTTTGTCGCACTATACTCCCTCTACCGACAGAAGAAGCTCTCGGAAGTCACCAACGAGTTCGTCAACAACATGACGCATGAGTTCAAGACGCCGATTTCCACCATCTCACTGGCGTGCGAGGCCCTGTCAGACCCCACCCTGCACAGCGACGCCACCATGCGGGAGACCTACATCGGAATCATCCGCGATGAGAACGACCGGCTCAAGGACATGGTGAACAACATCCTGCAGACCGCCCAGCTCAAGAAGGGGCAGGTGAAGATGGACGTGGAGCTGATAGACATGCACGAGCTCATTCGCAGGGTCACCGACAGCGTGTCCCTGCAGATCACCTCCGCCGACGGTGTCCTCAGCCTGGCGCTCAACGCGGACACGTACAAGGTTTTCGGTGACCGGCACCATCTGGGGAACGTCATTGTCAATCTGGTGGAGAACGGCGTCAAATACTCCACAGAAAAGCCTGAAATCCTCATCAACACGCAGTCCGACAAGAAAAATTTCATGCTTTCCGTCACGGACAAGGGCATAGGAATCCCTAAAAAAGCGCTTGCCAGCATTTTTGAGAATTTCTACCGCGTGCCCAAGGGCAACGTACACGACGTGAAAGGATATGGACTTGGGTTAGGGTACGTCAAGAAAATCGTATCCCTGCACCACGGACATATAGAGGTTCAAAGCGAGGTGGGCAAGGGCAGCACGTTTGTGATATTCCTGCCCCTGAAGAGCACAAAATAGGGCTACATCACAAACTTGAAGCCGATGCCGTGAACATTGATGATCTGGATGCTCGGCTCGCTCTTGAAGTATTTGCGCAGTTTTGTGATATACACGTCCATGTTACGGGCGTTGTAGTAGCTGTCGTCGCCCCAGATCTTCTTCAGCGCATAGCCGCGCTCGAGGACTTCGTTCTTCTTTTCGAGCAGCATCTGCAGAAGCTCCGCCTCCCGGGTGGTGATTTTCTTCTCCTCGCCCTGGATGGTGAGGGTCTGGCACTTCCTATTGAACACGATGCTGCCCAGCTGCACAATCTCCGCCTCCGGCTCCTGCTGCGTGGTCCGGCGCAACAGCGCCTGTATGCGGGCCACCAGCACGTCAATGGAGAACGGCTTGGTGATATAGTCGTCTCCCCCGATGGAGAGACCCTTAATCATGTCCTCCTGCAAATTCTTGGCGGTAAGAAAGATGATCGGAATCTTCTTGTCCAATTTCCGGATCTCCTGCGCAAGCGTGAAACCGTCCATGAGCGGCATCATCACATCGATGATGCAGATGTCAAAGTCGCCCTTGCAGAACATCTCGTAGGCGATTTCGCCATTAGTGGCATGACGGATTTCATAGCCCTTGCCCGTCAGGTAAGTGGTAAGCACTTTACCCAGATTGACATCGTCTTCTGCGAAAAGAATTTTAATTTGCTCCATAATATAACGATTAGAGATTAGCGATTATAGATTCGCAAAATGTGTCGCCCGTCGATAATCGGTCCACTATAAACGCCAATCGTTCCCATAATATTATCCCCTGTACGGGAAATCTTTTCCCGGAAAGTAGGCCTGGCCACCCAACTGCTCCTCGATGCGCATCAGCTGGTTGTACTTGCAGATGCGGTCGGTGCGGCTGGCGGAGCCGGTCTTGATCTGGCCGGTGCCGAGCGCCACGGCAAGGTCGGCGATGGTGGTGTCCTCCGTCTCGCCGGAGCGGTGCGACATGACTGCGGTATAGCGGTTGCGCTGCGCGAGAGCCACGGCGTTGATGGTTTCCGTCAGCGTGCCGATCTGGTTCACTTTCACCAGAATGGAATTCGCCACGCCCCTCTCAAGGCCCAGGGCAAGCCGGTTCGTGTTGGTCACGAAAAGATCATCGCCCACCAGCTGGATCTTTCCGCCGATGGTGTCGGTGAGCAGTTTCCATCCGTCCCAATCGTCCTCAGCCATGCCGTCCTCTATGGAGATGATGGGGTACTTGGCGGTCCAGTTCTTCCAATAATCCACCATTTGCGCGGGGGTGAACTCCTCGTTGGTGGACCATTTCAGCTTATAGACGTTCTTTTCCGCGTCAAAGAACTCCGAGGCGGCGGGGTCCAGGGCGATGCAGACCTCGTCGTACGGCTTGTAGCCCGCTTTTCCGATGGCCTCGATGATCACCTCCACGGCCTCCTCGTTAGACTTGAGGTCCGGGGCGAAGCCGCCCTCGTCGCCCACGTTGGTGGAGTAGCCTCTGCCTTTGAGCACCTTCTTGAGGTTGTGGAATATTTCAGAGCCCATGCGTACGGCCTCACGGAAGGTGGGCGCGCCGACGGGCATAATCATGAACTCCTGGAAGTCAACGCGGTTGTCGGCGTGAGAGCCACCATTAAGGATATTCATCATCGGCACGGGCAGCACATTGGCATTGCAACCACCCACATAGCGGTAGAGGTCCTGGCCGGTCTCCTGGGCGGCGGCCTTCGCCGCTGCGAGGGAGATGCCGAGTATGGCGTTTGCCCCCATTTTGCCCTTATTATCTGTCCCATCAATCTCAATCATGCGGGCGTCGATCTCCGCCTGCTCGCTCACTTCCATGCCTTCAATTTGCTCGGCCATCACGTTGTTCACGTTCTGCACGGCCTTCAGCACGCCCTTGCCCAAGAAGCGGTCGTCCTGGCCGTCTCTCAGTTCCACAGCCTCATGCACACCCGTAGACGCGCCGGAGGGCACGGCGGCGCGGCCCATGGCGCCAGCTGCGGTATATACATCCACTTCCACCGTGGGATTACCCCGGGAATCTAAAATCTCTCTTCCTAAAACTTTAATAATCTGACTCATATCTTTTGTGATTTAAAAACGCGCAAAGATAATATTTTTTTTGTGTGGTGGGTTAATTGGGGGGGTATGAACTATGAGTTCTTGATTTCCCATTACCATTACTCTTTACCCTCTATAATAATAACAAACTCCCCTTTCACTTCGGACTGGCTGAAATGTTCAACGGCTTCGGCGAGGGTACCTCTGAAAGTGTGCGCGTGGATTTTGGAAATTTCCTTGGAGACGGATACCTGGCGGTCAGGCCCCATGATCTCGCGCATTTTCTCCAGCGATTTGATCAGGCGGTGGGGGGATTCGTAGAAGATGACCGTCTCCTCCATTTCGGCCACGCGCCTGAGGAGGGTCTCCTTGCCTTTCTTGTGAGGCAGGAAGCCATAGAAGTAGAAACTGTTGCACGGGAGTCCCGACTGCACCAAGGCGGGCACGAAGGCCGTGGCACCGGGCAGGCACTCCACCTCAATGTCGTTGGCCACGCACTCGCGCACAAGGAGGAAGCCGGGGTCGGAGATGGCGGGGGTGCCCGCGTCGCTCACGAGGGCGACCTGCTCATGGGTTCTGATTTCGGCAAGAAACCGCGCCATCTGCCCATGCTCGTTGAAGATGTGATAGGCCATGCAGCGTTTCTCTATCTCATAATGTTTCAGCAGTTTGGAGGTGGTGCGGGTGTCCTCGCAGAGGATCAGGTCCACAGAGCGCAACACATTGAGCGCCCGGAGGGTGATATCCTCCAGGTTGCCGATGGGGGTGGGGACGATGAGGAGTTTCATTAGGGTCGCATTTGGAGCGCAAAGATAAAAAAAATGTGGGGACGAGATCATCCCCACATTTTCGTGGTGCCCGGAACAGGACTTGAACCTGCACGCCTTTCGGCACACGCACCTGAAACGTGCGCGTCTACCACTTCCGCCATCCGGGCAGTCAGTATATGCCCTCCTTAATGATATCGTGGAGATGAATCACTCCAAGGTACCGGTTCCCGTTGTCCGTGACGAAGAGGTTGGTGATGTTTTTGCTCTTCATCAGTTCCAGCGCGTCCACAACGAGGGTCTCTTCGTGGACGGTTTTGGGTTGTCTGGTCATCACATCCTGGGCCGTAAGGCTGCTGTAGTCGGGGTTCCTTTCCAGCATCCGGCGGAGGTCGCCGTCGGTTATCGCGCCCACCACTTGGTTGTCTTCCACCACGGCTGTCACGCCGAGGCACTTGCCGGAGATTTCCAGGATCACCGTTTGCATCGGGTCTGTGGGGGCCACCATGGGAACGTCGTTGAACTTGTACAAGTCCTTGACTTTCATATAGAGGCGTTTCCCCAGAATGCCGCCCGGGTGGAGCTTCGCGAAATCCTCGGAGGTGAATCCGCGCAGTTTTATCAGGCAGGAGGCGAGGGCGTCGCCGAGGGCCAGCTGCGCGGTTGAGCTGCAGGTGGGGGCCAGGTTGTTGGGGCTGGCCTCGCGGTCCACCGTGCAGTTGAGCACATAGTCGGCCTCGCGGGCGAGGTGCGACTCCGTGTTGCCGACCATCGCAACCAGGATGTTGCCGTTTTTCTTCAGAAAGGGCGTCAACAAGGATATTTCAGGTGTGTTGCCGCTCTTGGATATGCAAAGAACCACATCGTCGGGCTGAATCATGCCCAGGTCCCCGTGTATGGCGTCCGCCGCGTGCATGAAGACCGCCGGTGTTCCCGTGGAGTTGAGCGTGGCGACAATCTTTTGTCCTACTATCGCGCTCTTCCCTATTCCGGTTACGATGACCCGGCCTTTTGAATGCAGAATCGTTTCCGCGCTTTTTGCAAAATCATCCGAAAGATACTGTTGGAGCTTCTGTATGGCGTCGGCCTCCTCCTGCAACACCTTTGCGGCGTAGTTGATGATGCTTTCCTTCTCGTTCAAATCCGCGATTCTATATTCCGAATTTTCAGACTTTTTAGCATATATGGCACGTCTAAACCTGTCATACTTCCCACGTGCCAGGGCAGTGTCTCCAAAATAGGTTTTGAAATCCTCTCGCGTGAGGCTTTCCATCCCCTCATTTTGGAGCCGCAAAAATAATGAACTTTTCAATACCTTCGGACGAAGGATGATATTTTTTTTGTTTTTCGGGCAAACTTCCTGGCAGCGGTCGCAGCCAAAAACCATCGGAGCCTCTGCAAGCACTTTGTTATCAGGGTTTTTATTCTCCACCGTATGGTAGGCGAAGCACTTGTTCGCATCCACCTTATAGGGCAAGAGCGCCTGAGCGGGGCAGCCGTCCACACACAGCGCACACGCCCCGCAGTCGGAATTTTTCGGGGAATCGTAGTGGTCGAACTCGCAATTCGTCAAAATGACGCCCAGCACAAAATAGGATCCGCCGTCGTTATGCACCAGCCCGTTCTTGCCATAGCAGCCCACGCCGGACTCCACGGCCCAGCTCTTCTCCGAGATGCAGGAGCTGTCGACCGTTATCCGGCACTGCGCCGCGGCATCCTGCCCCACTATCTTGTCCGCCACCCTTTGCAGCATCCGTTTCACTGACACGTGATAGTCTTCTATCCAAGTGTAGCGGGCCATGCGATATTTGTCGCTGGCGGGCTGCCCGGCGATACGGTAGTCGAGGGCGGCCACGATGACGCTCTTGCAGCCGGGAAGCAACGCTGCGGGGTCAAACCGCTTATCGGTGTCGCGTTCCAGGAAGCGCATGCCGGCGTGCCGTCCCTCGCGCAACGCCTGCTCGAACCGGGCCTTGGCCTCATGCAGCACACGCGAACGCGCGATGCCGGCGCAGGCGAACCCTTCGTCCAAAATCCACCGCTTGACCTCCGCCGACCGCATCCCTCTACCATTTAAGTTCCTGGAACTTCTCTGGAATCCTTATGCCCGTGGGGCCCGGCACGTCAAAGCGCACGACCTTGACATGGGCACGAATCTCCACCAATTGGTACAGGTCCTTCAGGATCAGCTCGGTGAAAAAAGATCTGGCGGAATCGGCGGCGGCGTAGTCGTGGTATTCGCACGAGAACCGAGGGCCTTGCAGGCGCTCATCCCCATATCCGCCGAAGATGTCCTGCACCAGAGCAAAGTCCACCGGCCTTTTCAGCAGCACCTTCAGCGGCGCGTAGGTACCGCAGTAGTACTGGTACGTGAGCTTGTTCACATACTTGATGCTGTCGGGCGTGAGCACCGCGCGCATCACTTCGATGCCGTATGCACTGACATTCAGGTACAGGATGCTGTCAACCCGGTTCACAAGGAAGAAATTGCAGGTGCGTGTGCCGCCGGTGTCCACTATGTCGGCCTTGCCCCGATAGGAGAGCCACCGGTAGCCGGAGGCCATGGGCGGAAGAGTGTCGGCGGCAGAAAGGGCGGCGCCGGGCAGCCCCGCCTGCGACGTGTCCGTCACCGTCTGCGAACCGGCGAGAAAGGGCATCCCCAAAAACAGGAGGGCCATGAACAGTTGGACCGTATGCGGTTTCCGGGCGGACATTATCGTATCAGGGTTACGCCGCCACTGACCACAGGCTGTCCTGCGCCCCGCAAATCATCCATCTGGGTCCAGTGGCGGATATAGTACGTATAGACACCTTGGGGGCAGAGTTGTCCGTTCAGGTCGCGTCCGTCCCACCCTGACGCCAAGTTGGTGGACTTGAACACTATGCGGCCTTGGCGGTCATAAACCAGCATCAGATACTGCGTCAACTCAACACCTTCGTACACAGGGACGAACACATCGTTCAAACCGTCATCATTTGGGGTGAAGGCATTGGGGACAATGAACGAGACGGGCACATACACGCGCACGTGCTCAGTCACCGAGTCGCTGCATTCGTACTCGTTGGTGGCCGAAAGAGTGATGTCGTAGGAGCCCACGTGCGTGAACTCGTACGTGACGCTTTGCTGGCCCTCCACAATGGAATTCTCCGGATTGTAGCGGTCGTTGAAGTTCCACACGATGTTGTAGTTGGGGTCGCAGTCGGTGTGGCATGTCAGCGTGCCCGAACCCCGCTCAATCACGACCGACTCGGGTGTGTAGGTGAACGAGATTTGCGGAATGGGCTTCACGTTCACCGTGAAGGTGTCCGTGGTGAAGCACTCCTCGTCGGTGGGGAGCACGGCTTTGATGGTGAAGGTGGAGGTATCCGACGGCTGCACCACCAGCACATCCGTCTCCATGCCGTTGCCCCAGCGCAAAATGTAGGAGGGGTCATCCACGGTGGCCACCATCCTCACTCTCTCGCCGTAGCATATCGACGAGTCACCCGTAATGACGGGCACTGCCATAGTGTCCACATGGACGATGGTTCTGGCCGTGCGCTGGCAGTTGTTGTCGAAAAGGACTTTCAGCTCGTACTCCTGGGTCTCACGGGCTATAATGCTGATGGTATCGCTCGTGGCGGATGTGCTCCAGAGGTAATCCTGAGGATGCACTTCGGAGGTGTCGCCGAAAATGGGGATCAGTGTCACCGTCTTGCCCGGACATACCGTAAAGGTGTCCAGACTCAAATCAGGCACATCCACAATCACATGGATGGTGTCATACAAATCAAACAAAGAGTCGGAAGCGTTTGTGAAGTGGTATTTGACAATGTAGTCGGTGGTCTCTTGCGGGTCAAGTACGATTTTTTTTGTATGCCCCACAGAAGTGGCCGGCGAAACCGTATTGGCGAACCATTCAATCTCAGCATCCTCATCCATGGGTGTGATGGGCGTGAAACGCCAGGCCTCGTTATTGGCCGTCCAATTTGGGCTAAAATCCCGACCCGGCGCAATGACCATCTGTGCAGAAGTTGCATTCTGAATACCCACCACACCGTTTCCGTTGTTCCAACTCTCACAAGGTTCCCTGTGCCGTATAAACACATCTATTATATTAGTTCCTTCATAAATCACCATCTGGTATGAATTATAGGCGCCGCTACTCCAACAACTAAACAATCCTATATTATCATAATTAAACACAAAAGTCCGACAGGGATAAGCCCCCATCACCCCGTATCGAATGGCTCCTCCATTTTGCACATACGAGGGGTAAACGTCTTCCATCACCCCATAAATACAATTTCTATAAAGATAGGGGACGGCAGCATACGGTGGTGTACTTTGGGAGGTAGGGCATGTTCTAGAATCCCATGCACAATATGTGCTATTCGGATTCGAAAAAGAAATAAGTCCGTTGGCTCCCGGATATACACTTGAATAAGTTTTGCCAAAAAAAGAAAATATAAAGGGTAACTGCGTAGCAATGGCTTGAGTTTGTCCGGATGAATAGGGGACCCAGTTATCGTCAACATCAGCGGTTATCTGCGTTCCCTGATTGAATGGGAACGGGGGGTTATACGCTATCTGTCTCACCGTATAGTCGTTTGTATATCGGCCAGTAGCGGTCACATGCGCGGACACAATGACCGGGACACCACACAGGTGGTGGATAGTATCCGGCATTTCCACGCCGTACTCGTCTTCCGAAACCACCTTGGGGCATGCCGACCCGTCAGGGCTTTCAAAAAGTTCGGGCACGCAGGTGATGGTGGCTTCCCAACCCGGCTTGCTCACATCGCCGGCCGCACTCACGTATTCCACCGTCAGCGTCGAGCCCGACGAGAACAAAACCGGAGGTTTGCTGCCAATGGTGGCATCCACCGTGGTGGAGTGGAACTGGCCGATCAGACGCCGGTTGGGGTCGTTGTACGAGCCGTCGTAAATCTTCATCACACCGGCCACGTTAAACGACTGGAATTCCATTTTGACATGGGACACCGGTGAGGAGAACTCACACCAACGGGTGCCGCCGGTGTAGGTCATGTTGCCGGTAGGCCCGCCGGAATCATAGAACTTGGCGTTGCACGACATCACCGTTACCCCCAGCCAGTCGTCCGTAAGCGAGAGCACCTCCGGCGCGCTGGGCACCACGTACACGCTCGCGCTCCAGCCGGACTTCAGTATGCCATAATCGTCAATGCTGTCTGAATGGAAGACAAATGTCAGGTACCCGGCGTACGTGGTGATCTCTTCCGGCGAATAGACGGAGTTGTAGTAGCCGATCAGCGAGGCGTTGTCGCATCCCTGCCCCTCAAAAATGTACAGTGTGTCGCCATAGCCCATGGCAAATTCGTTGAACGTGACGACCAGCCGGCCCGGACCCGTGACGGCGTTGCGCATGGTCAGCGTGTCCCGGATGCCAAGTCCGAAATCGCCGTTGGGGCCGCCGGGGTCATAGAAATAGCGGACATCCTCCGTCACCTCCTGTATCGTGGAGGTGTTGCTCATTATGATGGGCTGCGCGACAGCGGAGAGCGCCCCTTGCAGGAGCGCCAGCAGTACAATCAATGAGAACCTGTTCATAAATAAGAGGGATAGGATTAACGGATCAGCACTATGTTCCCGGTCTTGACCTCCAAGGCGTCCTTGCTGACATTTTCGGACTTCCTCGTGTTTCGCAGCTTGTATTTTATGACATACGAATAGACCCCTGCGGGGCAAAGCGCGCCGTTCTTGTCCTTGCCGTCCCAATAGGCGGTGGGGTTATAGGTCTTGAACAGCACATTTCCGTAGCGGTCGCAAATCATCATAAAGAAAGTGGAGAACGTTTCCTCCGGCGCGATCTCGTACTTCAGCATGAAGCACTCATTGATGCCGTCATGGTTGGGGGAAAAAGCGTTCGGCACATAGAACGGGACCGTATCGCCCGCCGCCACGCACGCCCCGGCCGGGGACGTGGCCGTGGAGCCATCCCGGGGTGCGGCGTACGCACACAACCCCGCCAGCAAAAGCACGTATAAACAAACTGTCTTTTTCATCTCTTGGAACAAATGTTAAAAAAATATCTCATATAACGAAAGAACATCCTATATGTTGCAAAAAAAAATCCGGCTCACCCCTTCAGGGCCTCCATCACCACCCCGGCGGCCCTGGCAGACGCGGACCCGTCCCCCAAGCGGGAGTACAGCCTCCGGTAATCCTCCCTCATGGCCGCGACGCGGTCGCCGTCCTCGGTGATGCGCCTGAGCTCCTGGCTCAGGCGCCGCCTGTCGCAGTCGTGCTGGATGAGTTCCGTCACCACCGGCTTGTCCATGATGAGGTTGGGCAGGGAGATGAAGCGTATGCCGGTGATCAGCTGCCTGGCGATGAGGTAGGAGAGCTCGCTGCCCGCGTAGCAGACCACCTCCGGTGTGCCGATCATGGCCGCCTCAAGCGTGGCCGTGCCGGACGCCACGATGGCGGCCCTGGCATTGGCCAGCAGGGGGTACGCGCTGCCGCCGACTGTCCTCACCGGACATTTCCTCAAATATTTGCCGTACAATTCAAAAGGCTGCCAGTCCACCACAGAGACCACGAACTGGTATTGTGGGAAGAGGGGGGCCATCTCGAGCATCCGGGGAAGGATGGCGGTGATCTCCTGCCTGCGGCTTCCGGGGAGCAGGGCGATGATCTCGCGGTCGTCGAGGGAATTCCGCCGGCGGAACTCCCGGACCTCCTCGCTGTCGTGCAACTCGCGGCCCACGGCGTCCAGCAGCGGATGCCCCACATAGTGTACCTTCATGCCGTTTTGAGCATAAAACTCCTCCTCGAACGGCAGGATCACCATCATCTCATCCACATACTTCCTGATTTTCCGGATCCGGCCCTTCTTCCACGCCCATATCTGCGGGGATATGTAATATATCACCTTAAGGCCCTGTTCCTTGGCGAACTTGGCCATGCGGAGGTTGAAGCCGGGGTAATCGACCAGGATGACGGCGTCGGGCGCGTACCGAAGCATGTCGGCGCGGCATTGCCCCAGGTTGCGCAGAATGGCGCCGAGGTGGGCGAAGACCTCCCAGAAACCCATGAAGGCGAGTTCCCTGTAGTGTTTCACGAGGTGTCCACCGGCGGCCGCCATGCGGTCGCCGCCCCAGCAGCGGAAATCCGCTTCGGGGTCGCGCTCGCGGAGGGCCCTCATCAGGTTGGAGGCGTGAAGGTCGCCGGACGCTTCTCCTGCTATGATATAGTATCTCATGGGATGACGACGGGGGGGGTAGCCCTGGAAATTGCAGCGGCAAAGATACAAAAAAACGATGTTCGCGGGGCCTCACCCGATTTTTTGTATCTTTGCCGCCCTAATTTCACGTTAATGGAAAACACTTCAGAAGAACGCAAACATAACAGACACCGTCACAAACGTCATTTCAAACCCCGCCAGAGCCCGCAGGACCCCGCGCCGGAGGGCCTTGAGGAGCGGAACTACCTTGACCTCCCCCAGGAGGACCCGAAGCCGGACCCGGACCGCCCCGCCATGCCGGAGGACGACGACCCCGACGACATCGGCCACGTCTCCGACCTGGAGCCGAAGAAGAAAGTGAAGCACGCCAATGAGGACGACAAGGACCACACCCAGGCCGAAGACTGGGAAAAGTACCTTGACATG
>FLNW01000019.1_pt1 | contig 15730 bp, 8 predicted proteins | sample 1140371 | NCBI WGS metagenome assembly FLNW01 (sample SAMEA3878170, study PRJEB12797) | bioreactor metagenome | biome: Moose rumen | place: Sweden | collected 2011-10
GACATTGAGGATGTCAAGGCCGTGGCGCACAACATCCTGCGCCATCGCATCATCAAGAACTACAAGGCCGAGGCCGAGGGCGTCACGGTGGAGCAGGTCATCGACAAGCTGCTGGTGGCCGCCGAATAACCCCGCCATGTCCCCGTCACCTTCCCATAACGCCCGTTGGAAATGGCTGCTGTTCGTGTCGGCGGCCATAGTCTTCGTGCTCATCATTGTCTATTCCAACCGGCTTATCAGCAACATCGCGCAGGAAGAGCGCAAGCGCATAGAGATCTGGGCCGGCGCCATCTCCTACAAGGCGCAGATTGTGAATGAGACGGAGAACTTCTTCAACTCCATCAAACTGGAGGAGGACAACCATGCCACGATTTTAGCCACCGCCATCAAGAAGATTATCGAGGCCCCGTTAGACGAGGACCTCACCTTTTATCAGAGCATCATCGCCGCCAACAAGACCGTCCCGCTGTTGGTGACCAGCCGAACCGGCAGCATCGACGCGTCCGTCAATGTGCCCGACAGCGTGGCGCGTATGCGCAATATCCGGGAGATGGGCGAGGAGGACCTGGCCAAGTACAACAGCCTCACCATCCCGTACATGGCCAACCACTACCTGACCATCTACTATCAGGAGGCCCCGGCCTACGCGGAGTTGCATGTGGTCATTGACAACCTGGTACACTCGTTTTTCCAGGAGACGGTCATCAACTCGGCCTCCGTGCCGGTCATCATCACCGACAGCTCCCAGCAGGTCATCCTCAACACCGGCAACATCGACTCCTCCGCGATAGCCGACCCCGTGCTTTTGGAGGAGACCCTGGCCAGGATGAAGGCGTCCAACAGGCCTATTGAGATAAACCTGCTGGACCACGGCACCTGTTACGTCTTTTATGAGGAGTCGCCCGTGTTGAGGCAGTTGAGGATCTTCCCGTTCATAGAGATGGGCTTTATCTTGGTGTTCCTCATCATCGCCTACCTGCTGTTTAGCACACAGCGACGTTCCGAACAGAACCAAATCTGGGTGGGCATGTCGAAGGAGACCGCGCACCAGCTGGGCACCCCCATCTCGTCGCTGATGGCCTGGAACGAGCTTCTGAAAGGGATGGACGTGGACCAGTCCATCCCCGATGAGATCGGAAAGGACGTGAGGCGGCTGGAGACCATCGCGCAGCGCTTCTCCAAGATAGGCTCGGTTCCGGTGCTCGATGACTGCGACCTTGTCATGGTCATCGGTGAATTTGTGCCCTACTTGCAGTCGCGTCTCTCCTCCATGGTGAGCATAACGTTCCACAAGCCCGACCGCGAGCATATAACACTGCCGTTGAACCGCCACCTCTTCGAGTGGGTGATTGAGAACCTGTGCAAGAACGCGGTGGACGCCATGGACGGGAAGGGCAGCATCGACATACGCGTTTCAGAGGACAAGAGGAGGGTCTTTGTGGACATCGAGGACACGGGCAAGGGAATCCCGTCCAACATGCAGAAGAAAATCTTCTCACCCGGCTACACCTCCAAAAGCCGGGGGTGGGGGCTTGGCCTCACCCTGGCCCGGCGCATCATCAACGAATACCACCGGGGCAGGCTCTTTGTGAAGTCGTCCGTTATAGGACAGGGCACCGTGATGCGGATACAGCTCCGTAAAGGATGATCCGGATACAGGAAGCTTTTTGCGGTTGTCAGAATTTCAACCTCAAGCCGCATAGGAAGTTGATTCCGGCCTGCGGGAAATAATACGGTTCATACAGCTTCTCGCCACCGTAGTAGCCCGTATAGACCGCCGCGTTGGTCTCGTACTTCGCGTTGAACAGGTTGTTGACGTTCAGGAAGAGCTCCAGATCCTTCAGACTGTTGAAGTGGAATGTGTAGGAGAGGCGCAGGTTGGTGTAGCTGTAGGGCTTCAGGATGTACGTCTCGTCGCCGGAGTTGTCCAAATACTGCTTGCTGACGAACTTGGTGATGAGGCTGATGTTGAAATCCTTGAGCGGCGTGAAGGTGAAGTCGTTGCCGAGAACGACGTTCGGGGAGTAGGCGATGGGCGTGTTGCCGAGCTTCTCCGCCACGTATCCGCCGTTCTCCCAATCCTCGGTGTAGTGCGTGTAGTCGAGAACCTTGTTGAGGCTGAAGCCGCCGTTGAGGTGCCACGTGAAGAAGCGCACGGGACGGTAGGCGAACGAAAGCTCGATGCCGGCGCGGTAGCTTTTGTCAACGTTCACCATGAGCGGGTCGCCGGTCTGGTCAAGCTCGCCGGAGCGCACCAGCTGGTTCCGGTAGTACATGCCGTACAACGTGGTGTTGAAGAAGAACTTGTCGGTGTAGTTCATATAGCTGAACTCCACGTCGTAGAGGGTCTCCGGCACGGGCTTGCGGTCGTCGGGGGCGCCCGTCAAGTCGTTGCGCGTGGGCTCGCGGTTGGCCGTGGCGAAGGAGAGGTCAAAGCTGTGTTTCAGCTTCTCGCCCTGCAGGAAATAGTGCAGCGCGACCTTCGGGTTCACAAAGTTCCAGTTGTACGACTGGGGAATGGGCGCCAGCTCGTCATTAACGCCATCGATGGTATAATTCACGTTGCGATATTGCAATTCGCCGGTCACACTGAAGTTCCCGACCCAATAACGCACACTCCCGAATACCTTGGACTGTAGTTTGTTGCCGGTGCCGCGATACCATTCGTAGTTGGCCGGGCACTCCACCACCCTGTTGGGCTCCACCCACACAATGTCGCCGTAGTGCCTGCCGTTGTAGTTGCTCACGTCCGCACCGGCCACCCAGCGCAGACCTTGGTTGGCATGGTTCTTAAACACTTGTGAGCCGGTGTATTGCGCGTGCAGACCGTAGAAGTAGTTGTCCAAATATTTCCGGGTGACAAAATCGGCTTTTCTGGCTGTGTCGTATATGCCGTAAACCGTATTGGTGATGCTATCCATTTCGTAACCCGTCATACGAATTATACCTTCCAAACCGTATTTGTAGATTTTCTTATCATCTTTATATTGCTCGTAATAGCCGTAGCCGCGTGTCAAATAAGGCATCACCTGTAAAGTGTGATGCTGGAGGCCGCCCTGCCGGATCCAGTCCTTCACATATTCCAACTGGTAGAACGTCTGGGTGTAATGGTCTTTGGCGTCGTCATAATAGTGGAGATTTCCGTCCGCATCGTAGTACTCGCCGCAGGAGTTGTATTTGCGGTTGGTGGAAAGGCTGTCGTAGGGCACGCCGTTCCACGCGAGCCCGGTGTGCTCGGTGCCATAGAGCAAGTGGAAGCGCAGTTTGCCGTTGTCCTTGTTCTTCTTGAAATTATAGAGGTTGAGTTGCGCCGTGAGAAAGCCGGAGTTGAGGCGCGCGCCGGAGTGGTCGATGTAGCCGTCGCTGCGGATGTCGGAGAAGGAGGCGAGCATGGAGAACCGCTTGCCGATGAGGCCGGTGCCGGCGCTCACCATGTTGTGGAAGGTGTTGAACGAGCCGTACGCGCTGCGCACCTCGGCGAAGGGCCTGGTGGGGATATCGCGGGTCTCGAAATCCACACGGGCGCCGTAGGAGGTGCTGCCGTCGGAGGTGTTGGCGCCGCTCTGCACGCTCACGTTCCGGATATAAGTCCCCATGTCGGGCAGGTTCACCAGCCAGGAGCCCTGTGACTCGGCGTTGTTGATGGTCACGCCGTTGAGGGTGGTGTTGATGCGGGTCTGGTCGATGCCGCGGATGAACATGTAGGTGGCGCCCAGGCCGGTGCCCGACTCGGAGGTGACCACCACGGAGGGCATCAGCTCCAGCAGGTTGTTGACGCTGCCGTTGCCCTGTTGGGCGCGGATCTGCGGCATCGACATCGTGGTGACGTTCGCGGAGGTCTGCACCGTGGGACGGGTGAACTCGATGGTCACTTCCCGCACCTCGCCGCGCTGCACCGTGTCGGGCGCTTGCGCGAAGAGCGCGGCGGGCAGGCCAAGCAGCAGTAAATTGAAAATTGAAAATTGAAAATTGAAAATGCCGCGTTTCCGTTTGAAATTCGCGGAGTTTTCCCCACGCATTGCGTTTTGTGCATTTTTTAACATAACTCAGTCAGTTTTGGTTTAGAAAAAATTAAACTACACTGAAAGAGGAATTGTGAAATGAAGAAGCGTTTGACTCCCTACGGCGGCATTATCCGCATCAGGTTCAACGGGTCTGATCTCAGCCTTCCGGCACCCCTTTCAAAACGGCGGCAAAAATAGAAAAAAATCGGAATGGTTTCACAAAATATGTATTTTCGCGCCCTCAAAGGCAAATTCTAATAATAAATAATACATCAATATGAAACGTAACTTTTTCGCAACTCTGCTGCTGGCGGCCTTCAGTCTCATAGCCTCCAGCTCCTTCGCGCAGAATTACCACAAGGAGACCTATCAGAACGACCCGATGAACGTGGTCCACTACACCTTGGACAACGGACTGCAGGTCTTCATGTCCGTGAACAAGGACGAGCCGCGCATCCAGACCTACATCGCGGTGCGCGTGGGCAGCAAGAACGACCCCGCCGAATCGACGGGCCTCTCCCACTACCTGGAGCACCTGATGTTCAAGGGCACCACCCACTTCGGCACCCTCGACTGGCCCAGGGAGCAGGAGCAGCTCAAGAAGATTGAGGCGCTCTACGAGGTCTATAACCACACCACCGACCCCGCCAGGCGCAAACAGATCTACCACGAAATCGACTCCGTTTCCTACGAGGCCTCCAAGTACGCCATCCCTAACGAGTATGACAAGATGATGTCGATGATCGGCGCGCAGGGCACCAACGCCTTCACCTCCAACGACATGACCGTCTATCAGGAGAACATCCCCAGCAACGAGCTGGAACGCTGGCTCAAGATTGAGGGCGAGCGCTTCGCCAACCCGGTTTTCCGCCTCTTCCACACCGAATTAGAGGCCGTTTATGAGGAGAAGAACATGAACATGGCCAACGACAGCCGCACCGCCTACGAGAAGCTCAACGAGGCCCTCTTCCCGCACCACCCCTACGGCACGCAGACCACCATCGGCACCATCGAGCACCTGAAGAACCCGTCGCTGACCAACATCAACAAACACTTCTACACCTACTACGTGCCGAACAACTACTGCATCGCCATGTCGGGCGACTTCAACCCCGATGAGGTCATCAAACTGATTGACAAGTACTTCGGAAAAATCCAGCCGCGCTATATCCCCGATTTCACCTACGTGAAGGAGAAGCCCATCCGCGAAGTGAAGACCGTTGACGTGTATGGCTTGGAGGCCGAGAACGTGCAGATCGCATTCCGCATCGACGCCGGCACCGGCTCCCGCGACGTGCTCCTCGCCGAGATGGTGGACGCCGTGCTGATGAACGGCTCCTGCGGTATCATCGACGAGAACATCAACCAGAAGCAGCTCGCCCAGTACGCCGCCTCCGGCGTGAGCGACATGAACGATTACGCCTACTTTCGCCTCATAGGTAAGCCCAAGCAGGGCCAGACCCTCGAACAGCTCAAGGACCTGCTGCTGCAACAGATTGAGGTGCTGAAGTCCGGCAACTGGGACGCCGACCTGCTCACCGCCGCCATCAACAACCGCAAGCTGCGCGACATGACCTCCCTGGAGAGCAACCAGAACCGTGCCATGTCGATGGCCTTCGCCTACCTTGCCCACCAGAGCTGGCAGGACGTGGTCAACGAGACCGAGAACATGAGCTACGTGACCAAGGAGGATGTCATCGACTTCGCCAACCGTATGTTCAAGAACAACAACTATGTGGTGGTCTATAAACGCCAGGGCGAGCAGCGCGACGTGCATAAGGTCGATAAGCCCGAAATTACCCCCGTGGTGATGAACCGCGACGTGGAAAGCCCGTTCCTCATAGAGGTTAAGGATATGAAAGTGACCCCCATCGAGCCTGTATTCGTGGATTTCAACAAGGACATGAAAAAGGGCAAGGCCAACGGCAATGAGATACTCTATGTGCAGAACACCGACAACGGACGCTTCAACCTCGTGTATCGCTACAACTACGGCTACCGCTACGACAAGAAGGCCAGCGTGATGAACGACTTCATCGACCAGTTGGAGAGCGAGCACCGCACCCTCAGCCAGATTAACCGCGAGATGTATGACCTCGCCTGCAACTACAACATCCGATTCCGCGACGAATACACCACCGTCAACATCAGCGGCCTGAGCGAGAACATGGAGAAGGCCATCGCCATCGTGGAGGACATCCTGAATTATCCGAAGATTTCCGACGAGTCGGTCACGAACGCCGTCTCCGACATCATGAAATCCCGCGAGGACGCCAAATCCCGCCAGAACAGCATCTTCCAAAAAATGCTGACCTACGTCTCCTACGGCAAGGACAACGTGCGCAAGTACTTCGTCACCAATGAGGAGTTGCGGAAGCTGAAGGCGCAGGACATCACCGGCCAGATCCGGACCATGACCTCGCAGCCGCAGCGCATCCTCTACTACGGCGACCTCAGCCTCAACGACGTGCAGAAGGTCGTCGCCGACAAGCACAGCGTGCATCCGGCCAAGAAGCCCGTGAAGATAGGCCCCGACTACGACCGTCTGGCCACGAAGGACAACAAGGTCTATTTCGCGCATTACGACGCCAAGCAGTCGCTGTGCCGCCAGCTCACCACCTCCATTCCCGCCAACTGGGCAGTCAGTCCTCAAATCGAGATGTACAACGAGTACTTCGGCGGCAGCATGAACTCCATCGTCTTCCAGGAAATCCGTGAGAAGCGCTCCTTGGCCTACTCCGCCGCCGCCTACTACGTGGAACCGGACGAGAAGGGCAAGCTCAACTACAACATGACCCACATCGGCACGCAGAACGACAAGCTGATTGACGCTATGGCCGCCTTCACCGACCTGCTGGACAATATGCCGGTGTCGGAGCTCAACTTCGACTTGGCCAAGACCGCCCTCATCTCGCAGTACCGCACCAACCGCACGCGCAAGTTCTCCATCATCAACTACTACCTGACCTGCGAGAAGATGGGACTCAAGGCCCCGCTCGACCGCACCCACTTCGACGCCATCCAGAAGATGACGCTCAACGATGTGGTGGACTTCAACAAGAGCTACATCAAGGGGCAGAAGCGCGTGGTGGTCGTGCTCGGCAACAAGGACGAGGTGGACCTGAAGGGCCTCGAGAAGTACGGCAAGGTGACGACGCTGTCGTTGGAGGAAATCTTCGGGTACTAACCGGCTTGTGGTTCGCGAATTGCGCATGGAAGGCCGACGGTATGAAATCCAACCATCACCGATTGAGGGAAAGGCTGATTTAGAACCAATTCATACAATCAATTAGGCAACCCGAACGAAGGTAAGAGTTAGTCCACGTTTTATTACGTGCCCGTGCGAAGAGCGCCCTGGCGAATGTTGGGGCGCAAGCCGTCCGGTGAGCTGTCAGGGGGGGCTAATTGCCGTACGACGAGCCGTCGAAGCAGTGCGTGCAGATACGTTCTTTCGGCAGGCCGATGGCTTTTGCGATGGTGCCAAGTGTGTTGAATTTCAGCGTGTCCACGCCAAGATGTCGGCGGATAAGTTCCACCATGGCCGCATACTCTTTGGTGGAATCGTCGCAATAGAGGTCTATGTTGCGGACACGTCCGCCCTCAAGCTCCTCGATTGTCCGTCGCGTAATCAGCTCCATTTCGGATTTGGAGGCCGAGAAGTTCAGGAACGGGCACCCGAACGTCAGGGGCGGGCAGCTGATGCGGATGTGTACCTCCTTGGCGCCGTATTCGTAGAGTTTCCTAACATTGTCACGCAGCTGCGTGCCGCGCACGATGGAGTCGTCACAGAAGACGATGCGCTGCCCCTTCAGTATTTTCGTGTTCGGAAGCAGCTTCATGCGGGCCACGTGCTCGCGGGTCTCCTGGTTCACGGGCATGAAGCTTCTGGACCAGGTGGGTGTGTACTTGATGATTCCGCGCTTGTAGGGAATCTGCTTGCCCATGGCATAGCCCAGCGCCATGCCGATGCCGGAGTCGGGGATGGCGGAGACCATGTCGGCTTCCACATCGTCATGGGCGCCCATCTCGTAGCCGTACAGGTAGCGGGTGTTCTCCACGTTCACCCCCTCATATTCCGAGGTGGGGTAGCCGTAGTATATCCACAGGAACGAGCAGACCTGCATCTTGGGGTTAGGAGCCAGCAGCTGCCGCACGCCTTCCGCCGTCACCTTGACCACCTCACCGGGGCCCACGAACCGCTCGATGGAGTAGTCCAAGTTGGCGAAGCTGTGGCAGTCGAACGCCAGTGCGCGGCCGCCCTCCTTTTTGCCGATGACAATCGGGGTGCGCCCGTAAAAGTCACGGGCGGCGATGATGCCGTCATCGGTCAGGATCAGCATGGAGCAGGAACCTTTCACCCTGCGAAACACGTTCCGGATGCCGTCCACAAAGTCTCTGCCCTGCGTAATCATAAGGGCGACAAGTTCGGTGGGGTTGGTGGCGCCGGAGCTCAACTCTGTGAACTGCTGGTTTTTGTCCAGACAATCCTGCTCCAATTCAGCCATATTGTTGATCTTGGCCACCGTCGCAATGGCAAAGCGGCCCAGGTGCGAGTTGACCACGATGGGCTGCGCGTCCGTGTCGCTAATCACCCCGATGCCGAGACTTCCCACAAACTTATACAGGTCCTCCCCGAACTTGGTCCGGAAATAAGAGTTCTCTATATTGTGGATTGACCGGTGAAACACGCCGTTCTCAATCGTGACCATACCTCCGCGTTTTGTGCCAAGATGGGAGTGGTAGTCAATGCCGTAAAACAAATCAGGATTACAGGGCCCGTTGGAGGCCACACCGAAAAAACCGCCCATAATAATTTGAATTTTAAATAGTTGAATAAATGTACAGATGTATTTTTTTTAAGCCGCAAAAATAAATCTTTACCCGTTTCCCGGGAATGGGTTCCAGAACAAGTTATCATTATTTATGAACAACCCGACAAAGGGTGCCGCAATTGCCATACCTCAAAAATTCGGGTGATTTTTTGCGGAAGGTGTCAAAAAAAGTGTACATTTGCCAGCAAACAATCATTCATTATTAACCTAAATTTAAAAGAAATGAAAAAAATAGTATGCGTCTGCGCAGTGAGTTTACTGCTTGGTTTCTTCAGCACGTCCTGCAACAAACAATGCCAATGCAAGACGTACGTCAACGGGGCCCTTTCGGCCACAGGCGATCCCTTCGAGGTTGAATCCGGGAAAAAATGCGCCGATTACAACTCCACCACCACATTCTTTGGTGTCACCACGGAGGTTAAATGCAAAGCCACCATGTAATATCTTGGCATGATGGAACGAAGCCCCTTTTGTGAGGGGCTTTTTTTGTATCTTCGCCGCCTGAAACCCGAAGTTTATGACCATCAATATCATTACGTTAGGCTGCTCCAAAAACATTGTGGATTCGGAGGTTATGGCCGCGCAGCTGCACCGCAACGGGCACGAGCTCTACTATGAGAGCGCACAGAAGTCCGACATCGTGATCATCAACACGTGCAGCTTCATCCACGACGCGCGCGAGGAGTCTGTGAACGAGATCCTGTACCAGATTGAGCGCAAGAAACGCCGCCAAGTCAAGAAGTTGTACGTGGTAGGTTGCTTGGTTCAACGGAGCATGTCGGAACTACAGGAAGCATTGCCCGAGGTGGATGGCTTCTTCACCTTCGCGGAACTGCCGAAACTGTTGGAATCCCCTAACTTCCAGCTGCTCAACACGGCGGACCGGATGCTCTCGACCCCGCGCCACTACGCCTACCTCAAGGTTTCCGAGGGCTGCGACCACCAGTGCTCCTACTGCTCCATCCCGCTCATCCGCGACCGGCAGGTCTCCAAGCCGATCCCCCTGCTGGTGGAGGAGGCGCAACGCCTGGCCGGCCAGGGCGTGAAGGAGCTGATGCTCATCGCGCAGGACCTCACCTACTACGGCATCGATCGCAGCGGCAGGCGCGAGCTCGCCGACCTGATGGACAAGCTCGCGCAAGTGAAGGACATCCAATGGATCAGGTTGCATTACGCCTACCCGCTGAACTTCCCGTACGAGATTTTGGAGGTGATGAAGCAGTACCCGCAATACTGCCGCTATTTGGACATTCCGTTCCAGCATGTGAGTGACGCGATTCTGCAAAGTATGCGGCGCGGCGGCACCTCAAAATACATCTACGACCTCATCGCCCGCATCCGCGAGACCATTCCGGGCATCGCGCTCCGCACCACGCTCATTTCCGGCTACCCGACCGAGACGCGCGCGCAGCACAAGGAGCTGGTGGAGTTCGTACAGCGCAACCGTTTCGAGCGGCTCGGTGTATTCGCCTATTCACAAGAGGAAGACACGCCCGCCTACGGCCTCGGCGACCCCATCAAGGCCTCCGAAAAGAACAGACGGGTGAACGAAATCATGAAGCTGCAGGAGAAGATCTCCCTCGAAATCAACGAGACCCGCGTCGGCGCCACGATGAAGGTGCTCATCGACAGCGAAGAGGAGGATTGCTACATCGGGCGCACCGAGTTCGACTCGCCGGATGTCGATAACACCGTCTTCATCGGCAAGGAGCAGCCGCTCACCGTGGGCGAGTTCTACAACGTGAAAATCACGGGCGCGGCGGAATACGATTTGTTCGGGAATGTTTGCCCGCAGGCCGCCAGGTCTGCCGGACTTGGTAGGAACTGCCGGGGTTGGTAGGGAAAGGCGGTCACGACGGGGTTCGCGCGCCGTCAGGTGTGCGGGGAAATTTTATTCCCGAAATTCAACTGTAAAGAATATCAGATAAATAATTTTGTACTTTTGCCGCATGATGAAAGGACGTAACGACAAGCCGCACATCGGCATTTTCGGGCGGCGCAACAACGGCAAGAGCTCGCTGATCAACGCCATCACGGGGCAGGATGTCGCCATCGTGGACGCCACCGCCGGCACCACCACCGACCCCGTGCGCAAGTCCATCGAGATTTTCGGCATCGGACCTTGCATCGTCATCGACACCGCCGGCATCGACGATGAGGGAACTGTGGGGGCAAAGCGCGTCCAAAAGTCGTTGGAGGTGCTGAAGACCATCGACGTAGCCATATTGGTCACGACCGCCCACACTTGCGGCCAACCGGAGCGCGCGCTCATCGACCAGTTCCGGGCCTACGAAATCCCCTACCTCATGGTGAACAACAAGGCCGACACTGGCAGTCAGGCCCTGGCGGACGGCGTGCTGGAGCACAATATGATAGAGGTCAGCGCGAAGACCGGCGCAGGGATCCCGGCTCTGATAGAGGCCGTTGTGAAGGCCATGCCCCCCTCTGCCTACATCTCCCACTCGCTGCTGGGAGGCGTAATTGGGGCGGGCGACACCGTGGTGCTGGTGACCCCCATCGACTCGGAGGCCCCCGAGGGGCGCCTCATCCTGCCGCAAGTGCAGATGATCCGCGACATCCTCGACAACGACGCCGTGGCCGTGGTGCTCAAGGAGGACAAGGTGAAGGAGTGGTTGAAAGCCAATCCGGCTCCGAAACTGGTGGTCACCGACAGCCAGATGTTCGGGCGCGTGGCCAAGGACGTGCCGGAGGAGATTCCCCTTACCGGCTTCAGCGTCGTGCTGGCGCACCAGAAGGGCGACTTTGAACACTATCGGCAAGGCACACCGCACATAGACAAACTTCAGGACGGCGACCGCATCCTGATGCTGGAATCTTGCACGCACCTCACCTCCTGCGAGGACATCGGTCGGGTGAAGTTACCCCGCTGGATCCGGGAGCACACGGGCAGGGAGCTGCATTTTGACTTCGTGTCCGGGCTCAACGCCATCCCCGACATCCGGCGGTATGCCATGGTCATCCAGTGCGGCGGCTGCATGATCACCCGCAGACAAATCCTCAACCGTCTGAAGCCGGCGGTGGACGCCGGAATACCTGTTTCCAACTACGGCATGGTGATAGCCTGGCTGAACGGTGTCTTCGGGCGGGCGGTCAGACCGTTCGCGAAAGATTAGAAGTCGGTCCCGATGGAGAACAGGAACATGCCCTTCTTGTCTGAAATCTTGAAATCCTCCACTCCCCAGGCATAGTTGAAACGGAGGAAATAGCTGAGCAGGCTGCAGCGCAGCCCCGCGCCGAACCCGCCCACAAAGGGGTCCACCTGCCGCTTCACCATGACGGATACCGGACCGCTTGTGACATATCGCGTGTAGAGGCAGTTCTCCTCCGAGTAGGGCGTTGTCCCCGTCCAGGCTGTGCCAAAGTCGCCGAAGAGGTTCAGCTGGAGGGAGTTCAGGAAATTGAGCGAGACCTTGTGGCCCATGATGAGTTGCACGAAAGGCACCCGCAGCTCGCCGCTCAGAAGCACGAAAGAGGTGCCGTTCCGGATGTTCTGCGTGAAGCCCCGCATGTTGGTGGCCAGTGTCTGGTAGGCGTAATTCTTCGACTGGTCAACCCAGATGTCGCTGTTGAACTTGGCGTTTATCCAGTTGTCAACCCCTCCCATGTAGTAAACAAGCCGCGCCGAGCCCGTGTTGGCCGAGGCCGCAAGCCGCAGGGCGAAGGTCATGTTCTTGTACAGCTTGAAGGACTGTCTCGCATCCAGGCCCACCACCAGCAGGTTCCGCGTCTCCTTCTCCACGCGCTGGTTGTACTCGGCAAAAATCTTCATCTTGGTGCCGCGCCACAAGTTGGTGTATAACTCCTTGGAGGAGTCGAACACGTACTCCAACTTCACGCCCGCCCACACATGGCGCTCATCGGGCATCCGCAGGGAGTTGTCGCTGAGCGCGCCGGTCACGTTCGACTCGTAACGCCCGCTCAATGTCAGCCGCACGCTGTGGATTTTGTTGAACGGGTACTTGAGGATATAGAACAGGCTGTTTGACCGCTGTTTATAGACATAGTCCCGGATATCGGAGGTGATGGACTGGCGGTAAATCACCACCTGCCGGTCCAGGCGGCGGGACAGGTTCTCGTAGCTCATCATAAACTCGTAGCTGTTCAGGTCCACACCCACCCGGAAGCCTCCGCTCACGCGGTAATCCTCAAACAGGTCGTTGATGCCCAGCATGAACAGCGCGTTGAAACCGGTGTTGAGATAGATTGGCGAGGTGCCTCCCTCGAACTGCTGGTAGGTGGTGTTCAGGAAGCTGAAGTCGGCCTGCGTGATTACTTTGTTGATGGAGTACTGCACCTTGTAGCCACTTCCCACCGGGATGTGGAACTCCTCCTTCGGCGCGATGGAGTCGGCGGACAGGCTGTCGCTAACCACCGTGTCTGCCCTCTGCCGCCTTTCATCACGCCGCTTGTCCAGCAGCACTTTCTGATGGAAGAAGGAAGGCGTCACCTCAGGGGTGCCGTTGAGATCCATGTCTCCGGTAAAAATGCCCATGACACCGTTCTTCAGGGAAATCTTGGCCGTTTGCCGCCGCGCCGCGTTGTAGTCGTGCTCCAGCACGCTCACCCCCATGTCGGTCAGTGGGCGGGAGGTCGCGAACGACAGGTAGTGTACCGCCGTGTCGATGCGGCAGACGGAGCTGTCAAAGTTGGCGATGTATTGGTTGGCATAGACGCTCCCGTCGTCAAGGTAGATGATGTTGTCCTGGTCCACGCGGCGCGCGTCATACGCGTTGCCCGTCTCCGTTCCGGGCACGCGGAGCAGGGCCGGGTCGTCCTGCGCGTACGAGTACAGGAACAGGTCGTAGTGGCCCTGGGGGGCGGCCTCCGTAAAGGAGTCCTTGAGCCGTATGGAGTCCCGGGGGCGGTTGGACGAGAAGACTATCTGCCGCTGGTCGCGCACGAAAACGGGCGCGTAGTCGTCGTAGAAGTCGTCGGTCAGGTTCTGGAACGAACGCGACAGGAAACTGTAGAGGAAGATGTCGGACTGGCCATTCTTGAAGCCCGAGAACAGCATCATCCTGCCGTCGTCGGAGTAGCACCAGGAGGTGATTTTCTCCACATCCACGAGGAAACGCTTCCGCCATTTCCTCCGGGCCACATCGTAGGGGTAGTAATAGCAGTGCCCCTTGGATTCAAAGGTCATGCCGAGTATGGAGTCTTTCGGGTGCCATGCCAGAAGGGGGTAGGAGAGGTCGGGGTTGTCCTCAATCTTCGGGAAGCGTTTCCGGATGCAGCGCGGTTTTTTGTCACCGGCGGTCTTGAGCCACACGCGGACCTGTCCCGACTCGTTGGTCACGAAGGCGTAGCCGTTTCCGTCGGGGGCGAAGCGGAAGCGGGTGTACTCGCGCCCCGGCCGGGGATGGCGCACAATGCCGTTCCCCTGGGGAATCTGCCGCTCAAGGTCCGGGTAGTACATCACGCAGTAGTACTTGTACCAGTTGTACAGCAGCGTCTGGTACGGGACCTGCGTGACGTGGCTGAAGGCGCGGGACACGCTCTTGAACGCCCGGGTGGCGTACAGGATCCGGTACACGGCCTCCTCGCCATACGTGTCGGCGACATATCTCCAGAGGGAGTGTCCGGCGTAGGTGGCCTCGCGGGGCGACAGGTCGTCGAAGTCGGCGTAGCGCTGGGTGAGGATGCCGTCTTTCACATGCGCGTCGATATCGCTGTTCCAGGATTCGCCAAAATAGGAGGCGAGGCCGCTGAAATACCAGTTGGACACGTCCATCAGATAGTCGTACGTCATATTGGAGCCGACCGTGGCCCCCTGCACAAGCCAGTGGGCATAGACGTTCATGACGCCGCTGCGAATCATCCGGTCAAGGTGGGCGCGGTTGCCGTCAAAATAGATGTAGATCTTCGTGCCATAGACGTTGGTCACGCCGCCCTGGTTGTAAAAATCATCGTCGTCGTATGCGAAGTTCGACTCGCGGAAGTCCTCCTGTGTGTTATACACGATGAGTTGCAGTTTCTTCTTGGAGGCATACTGGAGTTTCGCCTCTATCTCGGCCATGACCTGCGGGGCCTTGAAATAGACATACTGCGCCAGGGACCTGCCGGTGGGGTAGTAATAGACGTCATACCGGTCGGCGCGCAGGAGCTGCCAATTGTAGTTTTGGTGCTGCACGCGGCTCTTGCCGAAGCTGAGCTGCGAGCCGTTGTAGAACTGGGCGGCCGCGCGCTGGGGCGCCACAACGGCGGCCAGGCAAAGCCACGCCATGAGCAGCAGTGTCCTGTTTGGATGTCGGATGTCCTTTCCCATGTTTTTTAAGAGGGGCAAAAATAATAAATTTGACGATTCAAAAAAAAATGTATTTTTGCCGCCCCAAAAAAGAACGAGTTTCTGAAAGGGTGAAATTCATTTAACTAACATCAAACCAAATTTTATGGCAACAAGAATCAGATTACAGAGAAGAGGTAAAAAGAACCAGCCTTTTTATCACCTTGTAATTGCGGATGGTCGTGCACCACGTGACGGACGTTTTATCGAAGATCTTGGCACATACAACCCACTGACCAATCCCGCAACGCTCAACATCAACTTCGAGCGCGCCTTGTATTGGGTGGAGAACGGTGCCACACCTTCCGACACCGCCCGTGCGATTCTGAAACGCGAAGGCGTGTACATGATGAAACACCTCAAGGGAGGCGTGGCCAAAGGCGCCTTCTCCGAGACCGAGGCCCAAAGACGCTTCGAGGCCTGGAAGCAGGAAAAGAACAGCAAGCTCCACAACGTCATGCGTGAGGAGGCCGACAAGAAGCGCGATGTCGTGAAGAAGCGCATCGCCGAGGAGGTGAAGGTGAAGGAGGCCATGTCGGCAAAAATTGCCGCCCGCAACGCGGAGATTGCAGCGGCAGCGGCCAAGGCCG
>FLNW01000020.1_pt1 | contig 15708 bp, 18 predicted proteins | sample 1140371 | NCBI WGS metagenome assembly FLNW01 (sample SAMEA3878170, study PRJEB12797) | bioreactor metagenome | biome: Moose rumen | place: Sweden | collected 2011-10
ACGCCGTGGACGCCGCTGACGCCACCGCCGACAACTCCATCGCGCCCGGCCAGAGCGCCGGGAATGCCGCAGGGACGACCGCTGACGACGAGGACGAGCTGGAAGCCATGACGGTTTCCGAACTGAAAGCCTACGCCGAGACGGTCGGCATCGATCTCGGCAAGCTGAACAAGAAGTCCGACATCGTTGCCGCCATCCGCAAAGCGGAAGCGGAATAAGGAGGGCGTCGGCATGGCTGTGACAAGACCGTGGGTAACGCCGCAGGAGGTCAGGGAGTACAGCGACTACGCGGACGTGCAGGAGCGCAGCGACAAGAAGCTGGAAGTGGACATCACCCGCGCGGAGCAGGTGGTGATTTCCTACACCAACAACAAGTTTGACGACCCGGAGCTTGAGGAGATTCCGGTCAACGTCAAGACCGCCGTTATCCTGCTGGCCGAGCGGTTCGCCCACACCGCCTACAAGGTGACGCGCAAGTACGCGAGCGAGACGTTCGACGATTACAGCTACACCGCCAACGATACGGAAGTATCGCTGGCAGAGCTGGGCTTGAGTTCTCTGCTGGATGAGTACGTCATCGCGGAAGCGAGCGGCAGCGTGTTCATGCGCCTGCGGAAGTTGTAAGGAGGGCGCGCTATGGCATGGGAAGATTTCTTCAACCACAAGTGCAGCCTGTACCATGCAAAGGAAGCCGCCCAGACACCCGGCTACGGCCTGCCGACAAGTCCATCGTTCAGCTACCCGGACGAGCCGGATGTGGCTGACGTCCCTTGCCATTTCAATCAGGGCGGCAGCGGCGGCACGATCAACACGCTGGTGCAGAACCTGCCGGAGCACGCCTACGAAGATCGTATAAAGCTCGCGCTCCCCATCGGAACCGACGTTCGCGTAAACGACAAGGTTCTCGATCAGCGCACAGGGCTTTTCTTTATCGCTGAAATACCGAGAAACATCCGCGACCACCACCTGTATGTGTGGGTGAAGCGGGAGGGAACGGAAGTGGCCTTGTAATGGCAGAGATCACGATTGATATGTCCGAGTACGAAGCCTTCTTCGCGCGAATGAAGCAAGCAGGAAACGGAGCCTTTGAGAAGGAGATCGGCCTTTTCTTTGAAGGGCTTGGCGAGGAGTTCCTGCGCGTGGTTCAGGACGAGATTATCTCCGCAGGAGCGGTTGATACTCGCCTGATGCTGATTAGTTTCAGCAGAGGCGGCGGCAACAATGTCTGGGAAGTGTCTGACGGCGGCTTGACGCTGACGGTCGGCTCCACGCTCGACTACGCCCAATGGGTGAACGACGGGCACTGGGCCAACCCCGGAGGCGTGCAGGTGCGCTTTGTTCCCGGCTCGTGGTCTGGCGACCGTTTCATCTACTCGCCCGGCGCAAAGGGCGGTATGGTGTTGCACCAGCAGTGGGTAGAGGGCTACCACTTCTGGGAGAGCGGCCTGCGCATCATCGAGAAGATGATGCCGAAGCTGCTCGAAGCCAAGCTGCAACAGTGGCTTGATAAGTATTTCAGCGGATTCTAACCCAAAGACAGGAGGTGTCGCCGATGCACGGGCTTGAACAGGAAGTCGCCAGTGCGGCGAGGTTCATCATAGCCGCGCTCGACGGCGTAACTCCCTACTATTGGGAAGTCCCGGCGAGTTTTGCCGTCCCCGCAGTATTCTTCCCGACCCCGGAGATCGAGACGAACGGCGACGCGCTGGACACCTACGAAATGGCCTACACATGGTTTGTGAAGCTGTTTCACAAGACCGACGGCGAGGCGCAGAACCTCGCGCAGACCGCGCTCGTTGCCATCAAGAACGCGCGGAATTGTCTGCCGCTCTACAACGAGGACGGCAGCGCGGTCGGCAAATGCTTTCGAGTGCTCGACCCATCCATCAAGAAGGTCGAACGCGGCGCGTGGCAATTAGAGCTGCGCTGGCACAGCCCGCGCTACTTCGAGGAGGCAGACAAGATCAAGGCCGCAAAGCTGAAATTCAGCGTGAACGGTCTTGGCGACATCATCCCCTCGAAGGAGGTTCTGGAACACGACGCGGTGGCGTCGGTGGAGATCGCCCGCAGCGGCTATGACTACACCCCGTCCGGCGTCCGGCCAGAACTGGGAATCGAGAGCGATTGAACGAAAGGAGGATTGTGGTATGAAGAAGGCACAGCCGCCCGTTGAGGCGGCAACCGCCAAGACGGAACAGGTCGGCGAACAGGCAGCGAAGCCCGCAGAGCCGACTTTTTCTGTTGCGCAACTGCGCCCGTCGGCAAGGGTTTTGTTCGGCATTTCGCAGAGCACCTACGACGGCGCGACGTGTGGCATTGACCCGGAGCAGCAGTTCACGGTCGAGGCCATGCGTGAACACATCAACAACTGGTTGAAGGAGGAATATTGATTATGGCTGGTGGAACTTTCACCCTCAGCGGCAAGAAGGTGCGTCCCGGCACCTACATCAATGTCAAGTCTGGCAAGGCCAGCTCCGTCGCCGTCAATCTGGAAGGCGCTGTCGTGCTTCCCCTGATTGGCGCGGTCTACGGCCCCGGCAAGGAGTTCATCAAGATCGACGCTTCCGCGCCCGACGCGAACTTCGCCAAGCTGGGCCTGTCGGTCTATGACGACAACGCCATGATGCTGCTCATCCGTGAGACGCTCAAGGGCTGCGGCACCGTGTACGCGTTCATCCCCACCGAAGGCACGAAGGCGACCGCCACCATCGGCGAAGTGCTGACCTGCACCGCTAAGTACGGCGGTTCTCTCGGCAACAAGCTCAAGGTGGCTGTCGTTGCCAACGCCGAGCTTGGCAGCGGCTACTTCAACGTCTCCGTCTATCTGGACGGCGCGCTGGTGGAGACCCACAGTGCCGTGAAGCTGGTCGGCGATCTGGCTGGCGCGTCCGACTACATCGACTTCACCGGCACGGCCACGACCGCGCTGGTTGCCAACGCTGGCACCAACCTGACCGGCGGCGCGGACGGCACCATGAACAACGCGGACTTCACCGCGATGCTGGACGCCTCCGAGACGCTGGATTACAACGTGCTGGCCTTCCCCTACAGCGCCACCACCTACAGCGCCCTCGTGACCGCCATCCGCAGCAAGGTGCGCTACTTCAACGAGGACGCGGGCAAGGACGTGTTCGCGGTGCTCTCCGGCGTCGCCGCCGACTATGAGCGTATCCTGAACGTCACCAACGGCGTCATCCTGTCCGATGGCACCGAGATCAGCGCGGAGCAGGCTGCGGCCTTCATCGCGGGCATCACGGCGGGTGCGAGCTACACCGAGAGCAACACCTACCGCCAGTACCCCGACGCCGCCAGCGTGCTGAACCCCAAGACCCACGATCAGGCGGTCGCCGCCATCAACAACGGCGAAATCTTCTTCTCCTACGACGACAGCTACAATGTCGTGATCGAGTACGACATCAACAGCCTCGTCACCTTCACGGAGGAGAAGTCCGAGGACTACCGCAAGATGCGCGTGCAGCGCACCCTCGACGCCTACAAGAAGCTGATTCGCGCCAACTTCCCGCCCAACAAGTTCGACAACGACCCGGACGGCTGGGACGTGATGGAAGGCATCGGTCGCGGCATCCACGCCGACTTGCAGGAGGAAGGCGCGATTCACAACTACGACCCGGAGGGCGACTTCCTCGTTGACCGCAGCCGCAGCGAGGGCGACCAGACCTACTTCAACGTAGCCCTGCACCCGACGGACAGCGCCGAGAAGCTGTACTTCTCCGTCACCACCCTGTAAACCCAACCCCGAAGCCTCCGGCCCACGCCGGAGGCTTTCACTTTAACGAACTGCGAAGGAGGCAACGCATATGGCAGTGAATAAGCGCAGAATTTCCTTGCGCGAAGGTTCCCTGTATCTGGACGGCACTATGGTCGCCGACGCCGTGAAGGTCGAAGCGGTCTACACGCCGGAGGTCGCCGAGAGCCGTGGCTTGAAGGAGAAGGGCCTGTCCCGCCGCTGGATTGGTCACGACATCACCGGCACCATCACCGAGTACCGCACCACGCCGTGGATGTACAACGCCATCAAGAAGTACATCAAGGACGGCTCCACGCCGGAGTTCACCCTGACCGGCATCCAGAACGACAAAAACTCCGACTACTACGACAAGAACGGCAACATCAAGGTCACCTTGAAGGGCGTCGTCCTCACCGGCGACCTGTCCCTGCTGAACCTCGACGCCGAGGGCGAGCTGTTGCAGGATGAGATCGAGTTCGGCGCGCACGACGTCGTGTAATCCGGCCCGGCCTCAAAGCACCACGTGGAGGCGCGCTTTGCGGCGCGCCTCCCTTTTCGCACATCTACCAAAATATTGAAAGGAGCCAGGCACAATGGCAAGCAGCATCAAGGCTTTTATGAGGAGCGAACTCAAGGAAACCCCCATCATCGAGATTCCCGGCATCAAGACCTTCTCCGACGAGAACGGCAACCCTATCCCCCTGAAAATCAGGGCCATCACCACCAACGACCTGTCCCGCATCCGCAAGGCGTGCCACACCCGCAAGCTGATGCGCGACGCCAAGAATAAGCCCGTATTCCAGAACGGCAACCCCGTCTACGACGACCAGTACGACGGCAACGCCATGAACGATCAGATGATCGCGCAGAGCCTCGTTTTCCCCGACCTGCACGACAAGGAGCTGCTGGCCTTCTACAACTGCAACGACGCGGTTGAGCTGGTTCACGTCCTCTTTGCCAAGCTGGACGACTACACCTACATCACCGAAAAGATTCAGGAGGCCTCCGGCATCAGCAGCGACGGTGACGAGATCATCGAAGAAGCAAAAAACTAATGGACGAGGACGGCGAGTTCTACTCGATGTGGGCGCACATCCTCTGGCAAAGGCGCGGCCTGCGCATGGAGGAGTTCATGGCGATGTCCGACGAGTTGAAGCTGCTGTACGTCGCCAGTGAGCTGCTTGCAAACGAGCAGCCCCAGAACATGACCGACGTAATGGTACACTCGCTGTCTAAGTTGAGAATCAAGAAGCACTGACAACCGGGCTGTTTCGGAAACGGAACAGCCCACTCATTTTTGCAGAAGGGAGCGATGCGCTGTGGCAACGTTGACCGCCATCTTTACGGCCCAAGACAACTTGAGCAAGGCGATGCAGAACGCTGGCAACGCTGGCAACAAGACCAGCGGAATCATGCAGAAGCTCGGCAAGATCGGCTCGGTCGCCATGAAGGGCATCATTACTGCGGTCGCCGCTGCCGGAACGGCGCTGCTCGCGTTCGGCAAGAAGGCCGTCAGCGTCGGTATGTCCTACGAATCGAGTATGTCGCAGGTCATGGCGACGATGGGCCTTGACAAGAGTACGGATGAGGGTGCAAAAGCCTACGAGACGCTATCCGCAGCCGCAGAGCACATGGGCGCGACCACGGCATTCTCCACGACGGAAGCCGCCGACGCCCTGAACTACCTCGCGCTGGCCGGTTACGACGCCGAGAAAGCCGCCGCCGCGCTGCCGACCGTCCTGTACCTCGCCGGTGCGGGCGCTATGGACTTGGCTTCCGCTTCCGATATGCTGACAGACGCCATGAGCGCCTTGCAGATCGAGGCGACGCAGGAGAACTTGACCGAGTTCTCCGACAAGCTGGCAAAGACGGCTTCCTCCTCCAACACGTCCGTCGCACAGTTGGGCGAGGCCGTGTTGGCCGTGGGCGGCACCGCCGCCAACCTGAAAGGCGGCATCACTGAACTGACCGCATCACTCGGCATTCTGGCTGACGCCGGTATTAAAGGCGCAGAGGGCGGCACACATCTGCGCAACATGATCAACTCTCTGCAGTCCGGCAGAAACAAGGCGGCGACCCAGTTGTTCAAGAAGATGGGCTTCTCTGCGTATGACGCAGAAGGCAACATGCGCAGCTTGGGCGACCAGTTCAAGGACATCAACGCATATTTGGAGGGCATGGATGCGAAGGGCGTGGACGACGTTCTGCGCACGATCTTCAAGCAGACCGACCTCGCCGCCGCCCGTGCGATGTTGGCCGCGACCTCGAATACCGTTGAATCGCTGGGTGCAATCGTCGATTCCTCACTGGCTGAATCCGGCACGTCCCTCGAAAAGATGGGCGTGAACCTCTCCGAGTTGGCAAAGACCTTTGACCCTCTGGCGACGCAGGAACAGTTCGCCGCACAGATGATGCAGCAGTTCGGCATGGACGCCGACACGGCTGGCATGATCTTCGAGGGCTTGAGCTCCATTCTGAACGGCACCGGCACACGATTCGACGAATTGACCGATAAGATCGACGACAGCGCGGGCGCGTGCGAGCAAATGTACCGCACCATGCTGGACAATCTGCAAGGCGACATTGACATCTTCAATTCTACGGTTGAAGCGCTGTACATCGAAATCTTCAAGGCTACCAGCGGCACGCTGCGCGACCTCGTGCAGACCGGCACCGGCTATATGCAGCGCCTGATCGACGCCTTCAAGGAGGGCGGCTTCTCCGGCCTCGCCTCCGAGCTTGGCAACGTGCTGGGCGACGCGGTGGGCGTGCTTATGAGCTACGCCCCGAAGCTCATTGGAGCGGCTGTAGAGGTCGTCTCCTCCCTCGTGGATTCCCTCGGAAACAACGCGGACACGATTGCGAACGCGGCGGTGGAGATCGCCATGCAGCTCGGCTCCGCGATTCTGAAAATTGTGCCGAAGCTGGCGGCAGCGTTCGTGAAGGTCATTGCAGCAGCAAGCAAGGCGCTGGTCGGCGCGATTCCCAACCTGTTCAAAGCTGTCCCCGACAGCATCTACAACGCGCTCGGCCTCGACAAGAGCAAGGTCGTCGGTCAGGTCAGCCGCTTCGCCACCTACATGAAAGCCTCTTTGAGCAGGCTGTTCAAGGGTGATTTCCTCGGCGCGGCGGACTGGCTTGGCAAGGCCCTCAACCTCGACGAAGGCGCGATGAGCACCATCAAGGGCATCCTGACGGGAATCGGCAACGCCTTTACCACCATCAAGAACGCCGTCGCGGGCGTGCTGCCCTACGTCACGCAGTTTCTCGGCAAGTTCGCCAATGCGGGTGGTGTGGAAGCCACCATCGCAGGCATCGCCGCTGCCTTTGCGGCGTTCAAGGTCGGCAACGTAGTCAAGAACATCTCCAAGTTCGCCACCGGCCTCAAGAAAGCGGGCGGCATTGGCAAGAGCTTTATGAAGGTTCTTGCGGCCAACAAGATTCTGCTGATCGCTGCGGCCATCGCGGCGGTCGTCGCCGCTATCGTCCTGCTGGTGAAGAATTGGGACAAGGTAAAGGGCGCGCTCAAGGGCGGCATCGACAAGGTGTTCGGCGCTGGCACGTTCGACAAGATGTCCAAGTCTCTCAGCAAGGTCGGCGAGGGATTCAAGAAGCTCGGCGGCTGGGCGAAGGATTCATGGGGAAAGATGAAGTCCGCGTTCAGCGAGGGGTACAAGAACGGCGGCTTGTTCGGCGGCATCAGCGCCGCGTTCAGTTCTTTGAAGGAAAGCCTGAAAGGTGTCAACTGGTCGGGCATCTGGGACGGCATCAAGAACACGGCATCTGACCTCTGGGGCAAGCTGAAAACCGTAGCAAGCGGCGCATTCAACAAGGTCAAGGCGTGGTTCCAGTCCGTTGACTGGAAGGGCATCTGGAACAAGATCAGCTCCACAGCCGCCGACCTGTGGAACAAGCTGAAAACGGCGGCTTCCACCGCCGTCGCACTGGTTAAGGCTTGGTTCCAATCCATCGATTGGGCTGCGATTTGGAACAAGATCACCAGCACTGCGTCGGCCCTATGGGGGAAGATGAAAACCGCTGCCACGACCGCCGTCGCGCTCGTAAAGGCTTGGTTCCAGTCTATCGATTGGGCGGCAATCTGGAATAAGATCACGTCTACCGCTGCGGCGCTCTGGGGAAAACTGAAAACTGCAGCTTCGACCGCCGTTGCTTTAGTCAAGGCTTGGTTCCAGTCGATTGATTGGAGCGCGGTTTGGAACACTGTTTCGACCACGGCAATCACGCTGTGGAACAAACTCAAAGGCGCTGCTTCGGCGGCGGTGGCACTCGTCAAGGCTTGGTTTATGAGCATTGATTGGAGCGCTGTTTGGACAACGATCTCCAACACCGCCGTTGCCTTGTGGGGGAAGATGAAAACTGCCGCCTCCACGGCAATCGCAGCCGTCAAGGCATGGTTCAGCTCCATCGACTGGTCTGCAATCTGGAACGGAATCACACGGACGCTTGGTGCGCTCTGGGGCAAGCTGAAAACCGTGGCCTCTGTGGCTTCCACGATGCTCAAGAGCTTCTTCACGACGAAGTTCAGCGGCATCGGTGAGAAGTTCGGGGAATGGTTCGGCGGCATTCAGACCGCGCTTGAGCCTTTGCAGCCTGTCTTTGAAAGCATAGGACAAGTGTTCTCGGATTCCTTCAACGGCCTGTCCGAAGCGATTCAGACCGTCAAGGACAAATTCGCGGAGATCGGCCCGAAGTTCTCCGAGATCGGGCAGAAGCTCGGCCCGGCCATGCAGACCGTCGGGCAAGTTTTCCTCGCCATCGGCAAGGTGATTCTCGGCGTGATGGGCGCGGTCGCCACCGTGGTCGTCGGCGTCGTGAACGGCGTCATCAACGCCATTGCGCCGCTTGCGCAGGCCATCGCGGGCGCTTTCGGCGTCGTGCTCGATGTTGTCTCTGCTGTGCTTTCGGCACTCGGCGGCGACTTTCAGGGCGCGTGGGAGAGCCTGAAATCAGCCTTCACGGGCTTGGTTGGCGTATTCCAGAGCGTCGTGAGCGCAATCACCGGCTTCTTTAGCGGCATTTGGAACGTAATCTCGACCGTGGCGAACTCCATCGGCACCACGTTTGCGAGCGTGTTCTCAAGTGTCAGATCGTTCATTCAAGGTATCTTCACGGGAATTTTGAACGGCATCATCGGGTTCCTGAACTCCGCGATTGCGAAGTTTGAATCGTTCTTACAGTGGGCGGCTGGCGCTGTCAACTGGATTCCCGGCGTAGATATTCAAGTCAACCTGCCCGAAATCCCGACCATTGAAGCAGAAGGTGAGATCAACTGGGGAGACGAAAACGCGCCGGAGGGCAGCACTGGAATCTCGGTCGGCGCAGACACCAGCGCCGCAGACGCGGCGATTCAGGCGACCATCGACCAAGCGAACGCCATCACGTTTGATGAACCTGAACTCACCTGTGATACAAGCAGCATCGACGCGGCGCTCGAAGCGACATCTGCCGCCGCAGACACCGTGAACGAGAAGCTCGGCAGCTTTGAAGCGCCGGACACCAGCGCGACCACCGCCGCGCTTGAAGGCGTATCAAGCACCATCGACAGCGCAAGCGAATCCATTTCCGGCCTCGAAAGCAGTGTGTCCACGTTGCAGACAACCTTTGAAGGTATCGACTGGACATCCTCTGGGACTGACGCCATCGGAACCTTCACTGCTGGCATTGAGGCAGGCAGCGCGGAGGCTGTCACCGCCGCGACCACCGTAGGTACGGACGCGGCGACGGCCATCGGAGCCACGACGATGAACGCCGAAGGCACCACCGTGATCGGAACCTTCGCCGCAGGCATGACCGCAGGCTCACCGTTGGCGGTAGCCGTGATGACGGCACTGGGCGTGGCGATCAGGGCGGTGGCGCAGGCCGTCAACCTGACCGCACAGGGTTCCAATATGCTGCGCACACTGACCGCTGGCATGAACAGCGGCAGGAGCACGGCGATCTCCTCCGCACAGGCGACCGGCAGCGGAATCCGCTCCGCGTTCGCAAGCATCAACCTCTACTCCGTAGGCTCCAACATCGTCGCGGGCCTGCGCAACGGAATGAACGCCATGTTCTCAAGTCTGCTGGCAACGGCGCGGAGCATGGCCGCACAACTGAAATCGACCATCCAGAGTGGAATGCAGGTTCATTCCCCGTCCCGGTTCACGGATTGGGTAGGCCGCATGACCGGCGAAGGCATGGTCGAAGGTCTGGAAGGAGCCACGAAGAAGGTCACGGCTGCGGCTGCGGCGATGGCGGTGGGCGTCACGAGCGCATTTGCGCCGGTCGCGCTGGCTGCGCCCGAAATCACGGCTCCGGCACAGGTGGTGCAGGAGTACACCGCAGCCACGCCCACGGCGACGGCCTCGCCGTATGACACCGTGGCGGGCAACAGCGGCGATTTTTCCAGTTCCACCGACGAACGCCACATCGTGCTGGATATTCGCGGCGGCGGCAGAATCGAGGTAGACGGCATGACGAAGGAGCAGGCCATCGACCTGATTACCGAGCAGCTCAAGCCGCAGTTGCAGAATATCTTGGCCGAAGAAATCTTCACGGGAGGGAAGGGTTCGTATGAGTTCTAATTCCTGCCAGTTCTGGATGTCCAACGACACCGGCAAGGACAAGTTCCAGTTCCCCGTCCTCCCGGAATCGCTGAACGTCACCGCCGACAGCGAGAACGAAGCCGTAAAGGTTGCGGGTCTTGGTGAGATCACCATCATCCAAGACCCGTCTGCCGAATACTTCGAGTGGAGCTGTCACTTCCCGGCGGTCGCACATCAGGGCAGCATTTCCAAGCCCCTCGACCCGCAAACCTACATCGACAAGATCAAGTCTTGGCGGGCTTCCAAGAAGCCCGTCAAGTTCACCGTCACCGACCCGAAGATCAGTCTCTTTTGCAGCATCGAATCGTTCAGCTACTATGAGCAGGGCGGCGACCCCGGAACCTTCTATTACACCATCAAGCTCAAACAGTATATCGAGCCAGTCATCCGTAAGCTGGACAAGACCCCGGCGACGCCCGCCACGCCTCCGGCGTCCACACCGGCGCAGGCTGCGACCACGCCGACGTATTCCAAAGGCAAGGTCAAGACCAACGGAAGCCGCCTGATGCTGCGGCAGAAGGCGTCCACCAGCTCGAAGATTCTGGCGAAGATGCCGAACGGTTCCAGCCTGCAAATCAAGAGCAAGAGCGGCAGTTGGTATGCCGTGATTTACAACAATATCAATGGCTACGCCTACGCACAGTGGGTCAAGAAGCTGTAGCGGCCAGCCAACGAGAGGAGTGATACTGTGGCTGACAACGACATGATTATCACGCTATCCACCGGCAAGCCGCGCGTCAATAACTCCATCATGCCGACCACCTACACCTTTCAGAAGGGTGATTCCCTGTACAAGATCGCTCGGCGCTTCTACGGCGACGGCGCGCGGTGGGAAACGCTGTTCGAGAAGAACGCGGCGACGCTCTCTCACCCGCTGCTGATCGAGGTCGGCACCGTGCTTTACCTGTAAGGAGGCGGCGGCATGGCGACGAGACTTGCAGACACCTACAAGCGGGTGAAAATCCCGGATGGGAAGGGCATCGTGTTCCTCGTCACACAGGGCAGCGACACCTACGACATGAGCCAGCTCGTGCAGAGCATCACATGGAGCGGGAAGAAGTCGGCGATGCCCCGAACCCTTGAAGTCAAGCTGCTCGACAGCGACGGCCACGGCCACGCCCGGACGAACATCAAGATCGAGGACGGGCAGCAGTGCTTATTCCTCTGGAACGGCACCGAGCTGTTCAGGGGAATTTTTATGACATCTTCCCAGAGTTCAAACCGCACCGCCACCTACAAGGCATACGACGCGGGTATCTATCTGGCGAAGAACATGGACACCTTCGTTTACAAGAAAAAGACGGCCACCCAGATATTCGAGGCCATCTGCAAGCAGTTCGGTCTCGATTACACCAGCGTCAGTACCGGCTACACCATCGCCGATCTAACCATGCCGAACACCACGGCTGCGGACGCCATCTGGAAGGCCCTCTCCAAGACCTACAAGGCCAAAGGTACACGCTACTATGTGCTGGCCGATAAGGGTGTCCTCAAGCTGATTGCCCGCGCCGACAACATGGTGCAGCTCGTTGTGGAGGAGGGCGCGAACGCGATTGAGTACACCCGCTCGATCAGCCTTGAAAACACCTACACCCGCGTGAAACTGTATTCCGACGCTAACAAGCTGCTGGCCTCCGCGCAGGACACCGGCATCGAGGCGAACATCGGCATCATGCAGTACACCGAGCAGGGCGACAAGAAGAAGAAAAAGGCCACATTGCAAAGCGAGGCCAAGAGCCTGCTTGCCATCAAGAAGCAGACCGAGGAGACACTGGAAGTTGAACTGATCGGCGACGCCACCATCCACAGCGGCGTCGCCGTTTACGTGAACCTGCCTTTCCTCGGCCTCACGAAAACCTACTATGTGGACGAGGACGAGCACGAGTTCGTGGGCGAGAAGCACACCATGCGCTTGAAGCTGAACGCCACCAACGACGTGCAGGGCGCGGACGACGACGATTAAGGAGGCGAGCCGATGGGAAAGGAAACGAGCCTGCGGGAGCTGCTGCGCGACGCTGTGGGCGTACAGACGGCGACGATTGTCACGGGCAAGGTCACAAAGACCAGCCCGCTTGAGATCAGCGTGGACAACGACGCCAAGTTGATTCTCGATGAATCCAACACCTTTGTGCCACAGCACCTGACCGATTACTCCGTCTCCATCTACCTGTCCGGCACCATCGACGGCCACAGTATCGGAACCCGCAGCGGGAAGATATACAACGCGCTCAAGAAGGGCGACGAGGTGTATCTGCTGGCCTATGAGGAAGGCGCGCTCTACTACGTATTGGACAGGGTGGGAGGTGATTGACATGGCGGTTGTACCAGATTTCCCGATTGTAGCCATTCAGGAAGAAGTACAGATTCCAAACAGGACGTACAAGCTCGACCTCGACAAAGGCCGCATCGTGGGCTATGTGGACGACATGGACGCGCTGAACCAAGCGGCTATGAAGGCACTGTACACGCCGCGCTTCGGCTGCTACGCCTACGACGACCAGTACGGCAGCGAGGTCGCTACCCTGATTGGCAATCCCGACGCCACGCGGGAGTACATCGAAGCGGAGATGGAGTTCCTGTTGACCGACGCGCTGCAAGCGGACGGGCGCTTCTCCGGGATTGAGGATTTGAAGATGGCGTTTGACGGCGACGAGGCGCGCTTCGCGTTCATCGCCAACACGACCCTCGGAAAACTAACGCTGGAAGGAGCGACGGACAGTGTTTGAAGATAAGACCTATGAGGCCCTGCTTGCAGAGGCCATCGCATACGCGCCTGCCAACGTGGACACCCGGCAGGGCAGCATCTACCGCGACGCGCTCACCGGCCCGCTGCTGGCGCTGGCGCAGTTCTACGTCGATCTGGAAAACCTCGTCTCCCTGACGCGCATCGACACAGCGCCGGGCGAGTATCTGGACGACAAGGGCGAGGAGTACGCCGTGGAGCGGCAGGCCGCGACCTGTGCCAGCTACGAGGCCGTCATCGAAGGCACACCGCCCAACGACGGCGACGAGTTCATCATCGGCGAGCAGTTCTTCGACCTGTTCTACGACGACGATGGGAATCCCTACTTTGAGTGTGTGGAGCCGGGCGAGGTCGGAAACGGCGTGCAGGAGGGCGAGCCTGCCGTGCCGGTCGCCAGCATTGAAGGGCTGATTTCGGCCACGGTGGGCGCGCCGATCATCGCAGGCGCGGAGGCACAGAACGACGACGACTACCGCGAGCGCATCCAAGAGCGCATCAGCGGCCCCGCCGAGAACGGCAACAAGCAGCACTACAAGACGTGGTGCGAGAGCGTGCAGGGCGTGGGCCACGCCAAGATCGTCTCGCTGTGGAACGGGCCGAACACCGTCAAGGGCATCATCTACGGCGAGGACGGCCAGCCCGCCAGCGACGCCGTAATCGCCCGCGTGCAGGAGTACATCGACCCGGACAAGGACGGCGACGGGCAGGGCGACGGATTGGGCGACGGCGTGGCCGAGATCGGTGCGCATTTCACCGCCGTCAAACCCACGGTGCTGTCGCTGACCGTCTCGGCAAGCATCCGTCTGGCGTCCGGCTATACGCTGGACACCGTGCGCGAGACACTTGAAACCGCCATCGCCGAATACTTGAAGGAGGCCGTCATCGAGAACGACGACGACATCGCCGAACCGATCATCCGCTACAACACCATCGGCAGCATCATCATTGATTCCGAGGGCGTGCTGGATTACGCCAACCTGCTGCTCAACGGCGCGACGGCCAACATCCAACCGGGAACGGACGAGGTTGTGATTCTGGACACGCTGGACGTTTCCGAAGCGAGTTAAGGCGGTGACGGCATGAGACTATACGATAACTCGCCGACCAGCTACCATGACGAGCTGGCAAGCTGGTTTCCGGCATGGTACAGGGACGTCCGGGAAATGGACGCCATCTGGCACACATGGGGAATCCTGCTCGATCAGTTGAAGGCCGACATCCTCCAAGTCCTCAAGAACTATTTCCTCCTCACCTGCGATGAAGAAACCATCGAAATGTGGGAGGAATTTCTGAACATCACACTGGCGTCGCCGCGCGATCTCGAAAACCGGCGACGCTTTATTATGATGCACTTCGGCGGCTTCGGAAAGTGCAGCGCCGAGAAGATCAAGGGCATCATCAAGCAGTACACCGGCTCGGAATCCACCGTCACCTTTGAAACGGTGGACGAGGAGGGCAACCACTGGCTGAACATCCAGATGGAGCGCGGCGACGTGGAAACCCTCTACGTCGGCGACGTGCAGTTCGTCCTCGACAAGATCATCCCGGCCCACATTCCGCACTCGCTGCGCACCTTCGAGGACAGGAACATACGTTCGTCCACCAACATCACCCGGTACAAGTACGAATACGCGCCGACGGGCGTCCGGCCCGACACATCGACGCTCGGCAAGGCCATCCGGCTTACGGAGACCTACCTGACGGGAACCGGCGAATACCTCCACGAACCGCCGCGCACCGGCGAAGTGGAAGTTGCGGGCGTCTACCCGGACACCGCCACCATCGGGCATACCTTAGACCTCACAGAAGCCACCCAGACGGGCGTCACCGCTTACCCGCACGAGTTCCCGCAGACCGGCGACAACGCCGTGGCTGGCACCATTCCCGGCTCTCTGCCGCTGTAATCGGCGGCATGGCATAAATCCACAGCAAGGGAGGTGTTATCTATGGGATTCTGGCAGAACAGTTTCTTGGCAAAGCGTCGTCAGGAATGGATGCGGGACATCGGAGCCGTGCAGTATCAGGCCAACGGGACGTGGTACAACGGCAAGATTAACGACATGACGTTGAGTGGCGACACGCTCAAGATCAACTGGGTCACGACGGACAATCTGGCGCTGACCATCACCGCCATCCGCATCCTTGACCGGGACGGCAACGTTGCAGGCTACGCTACCGACAGCATCGCCAAGAGCGCGACGCAGGGTATGTTGTACTGCATCTCCGTCAAGATCATCGACGAAGCGGCAACCATCACGTAGAGAAGGGAGTGAATGAGCCATGTATGAACGGATTAACTGGAAGGACGAGGTTCGGAACCCCGACAAGACCTTTACCTACCGCGACAACGGCGACGGCACCATGACGTTCGCCCGCGCGGGCGAGCAGGTGCAGCAGGGCACCAACCAGAACGCCGTGAATCTCGGCGCAATGGATGAGGGCATCGAGGCCGCGCACATCCTCGCCAACCTGCTGCAAAGCTATGTCGGCATGAAGCTGGACTTCTCCGACTACACACTGGACAGCCTTGCGGCGGCGCTGGACACACAGATTGCCAAGATCACCGGCGGCGACACCGTGGCGGCGAAGGCCGTGACGCTGACGCAGGTTCT
>FLNW01001318.1_pt1 | contig 15657 bp, 10 predicted proteins | sample 1140371 | NCBI WGS metagenome assembly FLNW01 (sample SAMEA3878170, study PRJEB12797) | bioreactor metagenome | biome: Moose rumen | place: Sweden | collected 2011-10
GAATTTTTAGAAGTACCCTTAATTCTTAATTATGATCAAAGTCGCAATCTTAGGGTACGGCAACATAGGCCGTGCCGCCGAACAGGCTGTCAACGCCGCTCCGGATATGGAACTGGCAGGTATATTCCACCATAATGATTGTCTGGATTGTATAGATGCGGATGTAGTGTTAGTATGCACGCCGACGCGCGAGGTACAGAAGTTCGCAACGGTTTTAGCCGCAAGAGGTATCTGTACGGTGGACAGTTTTGACATTCACGGCCAGATTTTGAGCCTGCGTAGCGCGCTGGACGCCGTATGTACGGCTAACAAGAGCGTGAGTATTATCTCTGCCGGTTGGGACCCGGGCACAGACAGTATGGTGCGCGCCTTATTGCAAGCCATGGCACCGAAAGGGTTGACTTACACTAATTTCGGTCCGGGGCGCAGTATGGGTCACACGGTAGCCGCCAAGGCTATCAAGGGTGTGAAGAACGCCCTCTCCATGACGATTCCTCTCGGCACGGGTATTCACCGCCGGATGGTGTATATCGAATTGGAGGACGGCGCAGATTTCAAGACCGTAGAGGCGAATCTGCTCAAGGACGATTATTTCGCACACGACGAGACGCACGTCATTGCGGTACCGAGCGTGGATGCGCTCAATAATGTGGCGCACGGAGTCAATCTCATTCGTTCCGGTGTCAGCGGCGAGACCCACAACCAGCGTTTTGAGTTCAACATGGAAATCAACAATCCCGCCCTTACCGGCCAGGTGATGGTAAGCAGTGCCCGCGCTGCCTACCGGATGAAGCAACGCGGGTTATATGGTGCCAAAACGATGATTGAACTGGCTCCTGTGGATCTCCTTCCCGGAACAGTCGAGGAGAATGTAGCAGCGCTTGTCTAAGCCTGCTTCACAGCCTTGAAACTCATGTCAAGGCTCTTGACAGAGTGGGTGAGTGCGCCTACGGAAACGAAGTCCACACCGCATACAGCGTAATCGCGGATGGTGTCGATGGTGATGCCGCCCGACGATTCAATCTCTATATGACGGCCGTACGAAGCCTCCGCATCGCGGATGAGTTGTACGGCTTTCTTGGTGCGCTCCGGCGTGAAATTGTCCAGCATGATACGGTCAGGGATGCCGGTAGTAATCGCCTCGCGTATCTCCTCCTCGTTGCGCACTTCTATCTCTATACGCAGGTCTTTGCCTTTCGCCTTGCAATAATCGCGGGCACGGGTCAGCGCGTTGGTGATGCCGCCTGCGAAATCCACATGGTTGTCCTTCAGCAGGATCATGTCAAACAGACCGATACGGTGGTTCATGCCGCCGCCTGTCTTCACCGCCTCTTTCTCCAGATAGCGCAATCCCGAAGTGGTCTTTCTGGTGTCCAGCACATGGCAACCCGTGTCCTCGATGAGGCTCTGGTACTTATGCGCCGTGGTGGCTACGCCGGACATGCGCTGCATGATATTGAGCATCGTCCGCTCTATCTGCAGCAGGCTCAGCTCCTTGCCGTACACGCGGAAAGCGATGTCGCCGGGCTTGACCAGTGCACCGTCTTCCAACAACTGCTCCATCCGGCATTCGGGGTCGAAATAGTTGATGATTTCTTTTGCCACCTCTACGCCTGCCAGCACACCGGTATCTTTGATGATGAGCTGCTGGCAACCCATCTGCGTAGCGGGGATACAACTGAGCGAGGTGTGGTCGCCGTCGCGGATATCTTCTTCAAACCAGATTGCAATAAGCTTGCGGAGTTCTTGTTTGTCCATAGATGAAATAATGTAATTGATGTGATTTGCCTACAAAGGTACAACAAATTTCTGATTTGTGCAAATAAAAGTGCGGTTTGTCTGTATTTTAGGCGTTTACGGGATGGTATTTTGCAACAAAATCGTTTGCTTGTGGAGTGGACGCGCGTTTGGGACGCGTGTAATATACTCCTCAAGAATGTGACATACATGAATGACGACCTATAGACCTCGCGTTCGGCTACAAGGTCGCAAAGACCAAACCTCTCTGTTATCACCATGGATGTCTTGGTGAAAATTAACTGCTGTAGCAAGGTGTCCGGGATAATAGAGAAGCACAACATCAAGCCCGGTCAAGTCACGAATATTTATCCCTCAACTTTAGTTCGCGCACAGGTCTGCGCAAGAAATAATAAGGTGTCAAAGTGTGGAAATTGGTCGGAAAAGAGAAAAAATGTAATAATCGTTCGCCAGATAAGAAGAAAAATGCCATTTTTTTGACGTTTTTCTTTATCCACTCCCATGTTTTGGGAGTTTGATGTAGTAATTTTGTCGTCGGAATCGGAAATCAATGACTGCGTTACCTTGTAACTTGTATAATTGTTTCGCTTCCTCCTCTCCCCAAAAATTAAAATTGTTGGGGTCCCAAATAGAGGAAAACAAGGTTATTTAATGTCAAAAATTAGTACGATTATGGAAAAGAGTATTGTGAATTTGGTAATGGATACCATCAGTATCATCGGAATGTTTTTTATCGCAGCGGTGTTGCTGTGTATATAATATACTTGCTTTTCGTTTGTAAGTGTTATTGGTTTGAAATGACAATTTAGCACCCGTCGGCTCGTGAGAGCCGGCGGTGCACAAAAAACATTAAATGAAAGTGAATATGGAAGAATTGATAAGCCTTTTGGTTAGTTTAGTAGAAATCATCTTAGGAGTATGGTTTCTGGTAGATATGTTTATGAACATTTAGAAGCTCATATTTTGTGTTATATGCAATTAAATTTGCATATATTAAAAAAAAAGTAGTAACTTTGCAGGCAAATTTGCGTGCGCATGCACTACAAGGGCGCACACACATACACAGGAGCAGGTAAATTATGATAGAAACAAACCGCATAGAAATCACGTCTGCCGGACGACTACCTATCGGCATGACTAAAGAGGTGTTCTTCAGTGGCATTACCATTCCTACAAAGGACTTAAAATAGTGCAAGGCATATAGTACAAGCTTATAGTACAAGTTAGGATACAAGAACCGTAAAAAAGATACAAGAAAAGATACAAGAACGCGAAGAAGCCCCCCAGAAAACTATCCCATAGAAGGAGATGGCTCATGATATTACAATCGTTAGTCTAGGAGGAGTCAAGTACAACTTGCAAGTACTGCAAAAGAATGGTTTCCTTCACCGTATTGGTCCGGACAAAGGCGGTCATTGGGAGATAATTGAGAAATAAAACAAATAGATACAAACAGAAAAGTAAATATAAAACAGAAAAGTAATTAATTAACATACATAATCGCACATAGCGCAACAGGCATATACCTTTAAAGACAAGTCGGCACCCGCCTGCTTTTTTTGTGCAAAATCACCCCTACTCTTGCATATGTCAAGAAAAATTAGTATCTTTGCACACAATTTTGCGTGCGCATGCACTACAAGGGTGCACATACATACACAAGAGCAGGTACATTATGACGCAAGAATTCTTATCATTGATTGGTCAGCCGGAAGGCCAGACTGTCGAATACAAGTCAGCCAAAGGAGGTATTCCTCAAAGTTTGTGGGAGAGTTATTCCTCTTTCGCCAATGCCAACGGCGGTGTGATTGTGCTGGGTATAAAGGAGAAGGACGGCAAGGCGATGCCGGATCAACTGACGCATGATCAGGTTCTATTTTACAAGAAGCGTCTCTGGGACAACCTGCATAACAAGGATGTCGTCAACCTCTGTCTGCTCCGCGACGAGGACATCGAGGAGGTCGAATACCAAGGCTCTTGGCTGCTCGTTATCCGTGTGCCGCGTGCGCGTTTCGACCTGCGTCCTATCTACCTCACCCACAACCCGTTCGGAAACACCTTCATCCGCAATCATGAGGGCGATTACCACTGCACAGACGATGAAGTGCGTTTGATGTTCGCCGATGCAGAGTCTCAGAATCATTCTTTCGATAGCAAGATTTTGAAAGGTTTTAAATTAGTGCATCTTGACATGCAGACTATTCAAGGCTACCGCAACCGATTCAATATACACAACACCGATCACCCATGGTCGAAACTATCCGATATGGAGTTCCTTACCAAGATAGGTGCGTATAGAGTGGATATCGAGAAAGGTGAAAAAGGTTTCACCCGTGCAGGTGTCCTCATGTTCGGTAAGACCGAGTCCATAACGGATAACTCGTGTGCCCCGTATTTCTTCCCTGATTTGCAAGAATGGCACATCTTAGATCGAGGTGAACGTTGGTCTGATCGTATCTGCCCGGATGGTTACTGGGAAGCCAATCTGTTCCAGTTCTATTATCGCGCATATTCTAAGTTAGTGCAGCAATTACCTGTGCCATTCAAACTGGATGGCATCCAACGCGTAGATGAGACGCCTGCACATAGATCCATCCGAGAAGCGTTAGTCAACACGTTGGTGCATGCCAACTATATGCTCATCGGTAGTATCTTCATTAAGATTGAACCAGGGCGAATCATTATGCGCAATCCTGGTAGAATGCTCATTTCGGTAGAGGAGTTCTATGCCGGGAGCCGCAGTAAATGTCGTAACCCGCTCTTGCAAAACATGTTCCGTTTCATAGGCTTCGGAGAGAAAGCAGGTAGTGGCGCAGACATCATTGCTAAGGGCTGGGAAGAGAACCATTGGGATCGTCCTATGATAAAGGATAGTTATTTCCCGTCAGAAGAAACCGAACTCATTTTGAACTTGGTAAAATATGCTCAAAATGAGGGGCAAGAAGGGGGGCAAAATGAGGGGCAAAATGAGGGGCAAAATCCCCCCAAAGTTACACACTTGAAGCTAACCGAGAGGCAGGAGAGAATTTTGCGTGTTATTCGCAAGAATCCCACATTGTCTAAGGCCAAAATAGGGAAGACATTAAACCTCAGTTTTGATATAGTAAAACGAGAATTAGAGGCTATGTCTGGAATTGTGAAACACGTTGGCCCTTCGCAAACCGGTCACTGGGAGATAATTGAGAAATAAAACAAATAGATACAAACAGAAAAGTAAATATAAAACAGAAAAGTAATTAACATACATAATCGCACATAGCGCAACAGGCATATACCTTTAAAGACAAGTCGGCAAAATACAAAACAGAGAAAAAACAATAAATAAACATGCAAAACACACTGATTGATAATTCTGCAAGCAGTTTATCTATGACCAGCATCTTGCGTCGTTGTATTTCTTCTGCTGGTTTGAAAGAGATTAAAATTGCTACTGGTTACTGGGATATTCCCGGCATAGCTTTGGTTGTAAGCGAACTTCGTGCATTTTTAGAGCAGGACGATGCGAAGCTGAAGCTGGTAATTGGTCGTGAGATGTTTGTGTATGCCAACCAAGTTCTCACTCCCCTTGTTGATGCTAAGTTCCCGCAAGAGTTTATGAAGCAGGACATGGAACGGCTTAATGAAAATATCAAGCCAGAGTACCAAGACGCTTTGAGACTTTTGCTTAAGGGTTGTGAATCCGGAAAGATTGAGATACGAAAGTACGAAAAAGACGCAGAGGGAAAGCCTCAGTTCTTACATTCTAAATGTTATATCTTCAATGGCGTTTCTGCTGAAGGCGAAAAGTTTGCTTATGGCATAATTGGTAGTTCCAATTTTACTGAACAAGGCTTAAAGAATTATGATAAGGAGAAGGGCAATCGAGAACTGAACTATTTGGAGACCAATAAACAAATAGTTAATTTCAAGGATACCGAAGATGACTCTTGTAAAGGGCATAATCAGTGGTTCGATGAAATTTGGGAGCCGGCCTCTCCATGGGAGCAAGAATATCTGGAGCAAGTTCTAAAGCCGGCAAAGGCAACTCAGGAACTTCCACCAGAAAAACCAAAGGTAACGTCGCTTACTCCTTATGAGGCGTACATCCGCTTGCTGAATGATAAGTTTGGCGCACTTACTAATGACGATATGGAGGCTGTTCTGGAAAGCTATCTGCCAAAGAAGATTAAGCCATATAAGTTCCAGATGGATGCAGCCATCCTTTGTCATCAAGTGATGCACCAACACGGAGGTTTCTTGTTGGGTGATGTTGTCGGTCTTGGAAAAACAATCGTAGGTGTTCTTGTGCTCAAATACTATTTAGATACCGCGGAAGACGAAGGGCGCGCACGCAAAGCGCTTATAATTGTTCCACCTGCCATCAAGTCTTCTTGGGAGAAAACGATTGCGCAGTTTGACGAGGATAAGGAAGACAAGATTGCGCAATATGTAGATTTTGTCACAACAGGTAGTATTGGCAAACTGACAGAAGATGGCGATGATGACGTAGAGGAAGAATCCGAAGACTTCTCCGAGGAGCTGAAGCATGAGCCTTATGGTCTAATCATTATAGATGAGAGCCATAACTTCCGCAACAGAGGTACACAGAAATATGAGATGCTTGAAGATCTGATTGAAGAAATTAATCTCCAAGCCGGATATTATTCGTATATGGGTCTTCTTTCTGCTACTATCCAAAATAACTCACCGGAAGATTTGCGTAATCAGATATACCTCTTCCAACGACATCCGAAAGAGAGTTCACTGGCAGTAGAAGGGCATAATCTCGATTACTTCTTTGTCCAAGCCTGCGACCGTTATCGCAAGATTATCTCCGAGCACCCGACAGGAGAACAAGAAAAGCGAACCAACCAAAATGCTTTGATTCATCTCTCGCAAAATATCCACGACAAAGTCTTGGCAGAGTTGTTAGTTCGTCGTACAAGGACTGATATTAAGAACGATTACAAGGAAGACTTGGACTTTCCTGTTGTTAAGGGTCCGGTTAAACTTGAATACAAGATGAATCGCAGGCTCTCACAGTTGTTTTATGATTCCATGGAACTGATTGCTCCCAAACAGGAAGCGATCAACTTGGGCGAACCGGGCATTGTGTATATGCGTTATCGCGCTACTGAATATCTCAATTCGGAATTGCAGAAACGCTATTCAGGTCGCAATATGAGTCCTGAAAAATCATCTTCTCACTTGGCACGTATCATGCAGATGTTGCTTGTCAAGCGTTTGGAGAGTAGTATTACTGCATTCCGCGAGTCTCTGGAAAACTTGCAACGCTATACCAGTAATATGATTCAGATGTGGGATGATGATTGTATCTTTATCTGTCCGAGCATTGATGTAAATGCTGAATTAAACTTGAAAGTGAAGCAGACACGTTCCGGAAATACTCATTACACCAAAGAGCAATGTTATGAGGATATCCGCAAGAAGATAGCCAAACTGACCAAAGAGGGACGCAATGCCAAGCATCAAAATGCAGAGTATCGGCGTTCAGATTTCAACCCAAAGTATTACGACTTGTTGGTAGAAGATGTCCGTTATATTGATGAGTTGGTTATGCGGTGGAAAGATGAGCATACCGATCCGAAGTTAGATCGATTCAAATTGGCTATTTATACTGAGTTATTTGATAAGGAGAATAACCGTCCGCAAAAACTCGTAGTTTTCTCTGAAGCTATCGCTACTGTTAATGAGATAGCCGATGCACTGGAAGATGCCGGTAAGCGTGTGCTAAAAATCACGGCGGCTAACCGCAATGAGAAAGAGAAGACTATTCGTGCTAATTTCGATGCCAATTATGAGGGGGAATGGCAGAACGACTATGATGTAATTGTCACAACCGAGGTTTTGGCAGAAGGTGTAAACTTGCATCGAGCAAACACCATTCTTAACTACGATACGCCGTGGAACTCTACTCGTCTTATTCAGCGCATCGGACGTGTCAACCGCATCGGCTCAATAGAGAAAGAAGTATATGTATATAATTTCTTCCCGTCCTCAGAAGGTAACGACACTTTGAATCTCGTTCAGCGTGCGTTTACGAAGTTGCAGTCATTCCATACGCTGTTTGGCGAAGATAACCGCATCTACTCGGATGAGGAGCAAGTTTCACATATAGCTTATATGAAGTTGATTGACGGACAAGAAACTCCGTTCACCAAGTACATTACCGAACTTCATTCCTATAAACAGGAATATCCTGAGCGTTTTGAATACATCAATTCTGTGGAGGCTCCTATATATTCCTCGTTCCAATCGGAAGTCTGCGACTCGTTATTTGTTGTCAAGACCGATTTGAATATGGCGAGCAGCCAGTATGTGCGTATTTCATCAGACGCTCCGCAAGGAATGATTATACCTTGTCTGGAGATGTTCCAACAATGTGCATGTACTCCGGAAACGGTTTCTGCTAACATCGCCCGTAACGAAGCCAAAGAAAAAATTGCTTTAGACGCATATAATCTTTATGCACATAAGTTGACAAAAACAGCCGCTTCACAGAACAAATTCATTACTGCGGCAAGAGGCTTTATTCGTATTTTCATTAGCACAGACGGTTTGTCACAAGAAGCGAAACAGCGTTTGAATATCGCTTCTACCATCATCGGTAAAGGCGACGTAGCTCTTGCGCGCAAAGTCTGTCGTCTGGAACAACAGTATAAGGATATTCAACTTTCGCTCTTTGAGTCCTCTGATGAGGAGAAAATGGCACATGTGAATGCCATTGTTGAAGAAGAACTTAAAGCTCTCAACCGCCAAATGATTGAGCGTCATGGAAAACCATATATCTATTTCGGTCTCAACAAAGAATCTAAATAATAATGCAATATGCTTGACAAACAATTTATCCAAGATTATTTCAATGCTGATTTCCGCGACATTGAATCGTTGTTGAATGATGTGCTCGTTCCTATATTTGGCTATTATGAAGAGGGGTATGATGAGATAACTCTTTCAAGAGATGCGAAAGAGAAAGCTGCACAATCCCGCATTAAAAAGATTAAGCATGTTGCCACTTTGCCTGCTATGGGTTTGGACATCAAGGTTTTTGATGTAACGCTTGATAGCAGATGTCATATCCATCGCGCACGCAAAGGTATTCAGATGTTGATTCGTCAGTATGTGGAGAAATTTGAGGGCGCATTTATCGTATTCCACTATGAAGCCCCTGCTAATCGCTCATGGCGTTTCTCGTATCTGGAGAAACGCGAGTCTAATGTGGCTTCTACAAATGCCAAACGTTATACCTACCTTTGTGGAAAGCAATATCCGTGTCGTACCTTGGCGGATCGGTTTGAAGGATTGCAAAAGCAGGATCTGACCGCAATCAATTTGGAAAAAGCATTCTCCGTAGAAACGCTTTCGGATGAGTTCTTCAATGAATATCGTAATTTCTATCAAGACCTTGTGAACTTTGTTAAGTACGAGGATAATCTGATAGATGGTTTTGTAGAGTACGCAAAAGGCGATAAAGAGATGGCAGAGAAATATGCCCGTGATTATATCAAGAAACTGATGGGACGACTTGTCTTCATCCAGTTCCTCCAAAATAAGGCATGGCTCAAAGAGGATATTCATTATACCCATTCTCTCTTTGACTCTTGCTCTGAGAAACAAAAAGACAATTTCTTGGATAATGTGCTTGAGCCGCTTTTCTTTGGTGTCTTTAATACTCCAAAAGACGCCCGTGAGGCACTATTCCATCAAGAGCATTGGGATATGAATCTCTATAATGAATGGAAGGATTTCCCATATCTGAACGGAGGTTTGTTTGAGTGTGATGAATTGGACCAACTCAGCCTACCACTACCTTCTTATTTCTTCTCGAATCCGGGAAAAGAAGATAAAGTCCGCAAACCAAACGATGAGTTTTACAGCGATGCTTGTGGAATCTTTGACTTCTTCGATAGATACAATTTCACCATAGATGAATCCGACCCATTCGATCGAGAGATTGGAGTTGACCCCGAAATGCTTGGCAAGATTTTCGAAAACCTGCTGGAGGATAATAAAGACAAAGGTGCTTTCTATACTCCCAAAGAGATTGTCGATTACATGTGCAAGGAGGCTCTTACTGCATATCTGATTGATGAAGCTCGCAAGAAAAGTGAAGTCAATAAACAACGTCAAGAGAATTTTGAGGATGCAATTAGAGCATTTGTGAACGATCCTGAAATGACGGTCAAACGCATTCAGCAGTACGATGATAAGCAACTGATAGACTTGGATGAGTCGCTTCGTGATGTCAAGATATGTGACCCTGCAATCGGTTCCGGTGCTTTCCCAATGGGATTACTAAATTTATTGATGGCTTGCCGTACAGCTGTCAATGATGCCTTGCATAAGGGTGAACCTCGTTATTTGCTTAAAAAAGAAATCATCCAAAATAATATCTATGGAGTGGATATAGAACGCGGAGCAATAGACATTGCCCGTTTGCGTTTCTGGTTGAGTATAGTAGTAGATTTGGAAGAACCGGAAGCATTGCCTAACTTTGACTATAAGTTTATGCAAGGCAACTCACTTCTTGAGCAATACCAAGGAGTCGATTTATCTACGCTCACTCAAAACAAGAAAGAACAACATGAAGCATTGCAGGTCTCTATGTTTGACGATCAATTGGATGTTCTTAGAAACGAGTTGCGTGAGCATCTGGATAACTATTTCTTGACTACTGATCATCAAATCAAGACTCGATTGCGTCAGCAAATAAAAGATAATGTAAATCAGCAACTCCGTGAGCAGCATATCCGAGTAGATTTTCCAGCACAATATGATATTGCAGCTAATACGGATTTCTTCTTATGGCATACATGGTTTGCGGACGTGTTCAATCGACCCGCAAAACAAGGCTTTGATATAGTTATTGGGAATCCGCCGTATATTGATTCGGAGACGATGACAAAAGTGATGCCTGAATTGCGCGAATTATACGCTAAACGATTTAGTTGCGCTAAAGGCAACTGGGATATATTTGTCCTATTTATTGAGTTAGGGATGAGAATGCTTGCTTCAAATGGAGTATATTCTTTTATCATCCCTAATAAACTTATTGCAGCTAAGTACACAGAAACCTTACGCGTTTTTATAGCAAATAATACCATCTTTGAAATCCGGGATTATGGAAATGTGCCAGTATTCACTAATGCCGCTGTTTATCCAGCAACGATTGTTGGAGGAATTGGCACTCCATATGTGAATAGTATAAATTTCGCAGTAATGGAAAACGTAACTAATAAGTACATTGAAAATTCCATACAAACGAGCGATTTTTCCAATATAGAATTCTGGGACATTTGTTTCCAACCTGCCAAATATTATAACCTCTTTAGCAAGATTAATCGTCATCCACTATTAAAAAATGATGATTCTTATACACTCATTGGAGCGGCTACGGTATCTGAGGCTTATTTAATTAAGGATGTGCTAAAGGATGGAGATGAATCGAATAGAGGAATCAGGATGGTTAATACTGGCACTATTGATAAATACACGAATTTATGGGGCATAGTTCCAATGCAATATATAAAGGGCGATACCTGTATCCCATAATAGAAGATGTAGATTTAGCACAAATCAGCCAAAAGAGATTACAACAAGCAAGATCCTGCAAAATTATAGTTGCCGGAATGTCCAAATTTATAGAAGCTATTTATGATGAAGGCAATACATTAGCAGGTAAGTCCACAACAATAATTATAGGCGAGTCTAACAAACTGAAATTTTTATTAGCTATCCTTAATAGTAACTTGGCTTCATTCTTCACGCGTATAGCTTATAATTCGTTAAAAATGGCTGGTGGCTTTATTAACATCGGTAGCAGAGAAATGGAAAACATACCATTGCCTCTTACCACTTTTGCCAGGCAGCAGCCGATAATTGATTTGGTAGATACCATTTTATTGAAAAAGCAACAGAATCCCCAAGCGGACACATTAGCTGAGGAGAAGGAGATTGACCGCCTCGTATACGCTTTGTATAATCTAACGCCCGAAGAGATTGCTTTGATAGAGAAAGGCTAGTACTTTATTTTGAAATAATCTAATATCGCCTTGTACTCATCTTGCGCGGTGAGACAAGTGTCCGTCAAGTAGCCGTTGGTATGTCCCCAGTTCTGAATGCCACGATAATAGAAAAGACGCAGTTTCTCGGTAATGATAAAGGGCACAATGGATGCTTGCAAGCATTGCCAGAAGAGCAGCAACCGTCCTACACGCCCATTCCCGTCTTGGAAAGGATGAATGCGCTCAAACTGCACATGAAAATCAAGAATATGCGCTAACTCAATGGACTTGTGTTGATGATACTCCGACAATAGTTCTTTCATGCGCTTGTGTACATCTTCCGGGAGTACGGTCTCTTCTCCTCCCACCTCGTTCGCCAAGCGCTTGTAATCACCCACTGCGAACCATGACTTTTGGCTGTCGGAGGTATTGGATTTGAGGATAAGGTGCAGTTGTTTGATATGTGCTTCGGTGATTTTGTCCGTAGCATGATCAATGATATAATCCACACAGCGGAAATGGTTCACCGTCTCCATGATGTCATCAATACGCGTGTTCTCTGTGGTGATTCCGAGCGTGTTGGTCTCAAAGATATAGCGCGTCTGCTCTTTGGTTAGACGACTGCCCTCGATATGGTTAGAGTTGTAGGTAAGGTCAATCTGCGTGCGGTGGTAGATACCGCCCTTCAGTTTGGATTCTTTTTCCTCGCGCAACCGTGTGAGTAAAGGCGAAAGCTTGTTTTTGCCTTTGCGGGGCAGTTCTGCATCAGCAGGTATATTCCACGTCTTTCCGGTCAGAAACGCGCCTTGTATCTTTCCGGCGGCACAATAATTGCGTACGGTGCGCTCACTGACACCATATTTTTGAGCGAATTGGGTAACAGAAATAAAATCCATATCGGCAAGTTTTTATCAAAATCCGCTGCAAAGATACTAAAATTTTCCGATACCGGCAAAGAAGTCACGATTTTTCTATCAAATTTATCTCATTTTCATTCAAATCGTAGAGTTTATATACCAATTGGTCGATGGCTTTTTCCTCAACCGACGTGTCCGCTTGAGGATTTTGCTTTTTCTTGGCAAGGATAGAATCTACTAAATCAATGATTGGTTGTTGCTGAGCTGGAGTGGCTGAGGGGATGGGAAGTTTGCGGATGTGCTCCGGGTAGATATGATAATCACCACCTCGGATATCATCTAACAATATCTTTGTATAATTGGAATTAAGGAGGCCTAAAAAATAGCGTAAATCATATCCTGCTGACAAATCTTCCATCTCGTTGCGCGTCAGTGTGGAAAACTTTTTTGCGACACCTGCAATACTCTTGTTATCTACACCACATAAATCTTTCCATAAGACAGCACAATATATCGAATGGTTATGAAGATACATGTTGTCTCTATCCAAAGTAGTATTCAGTCCACCAAGACAATTCATTACCAATTTTTCTCTATTATATAGTTCCCGAAATGTTGGACGACTAAGTTTATCTGGAACTCTTGTGGTATCATACTCTAAATAACGTACCCGCTTAACCCGGTAACGTTCAATATCTTTTGCTTCAATATACTCGCGGCAATGAATACTATCTTTTGTCAAACTGATTAAATCCTCCTTCGCAAATTCACCTTTTGCTGTTTTCTCGTCAGCATTAAGTACCATACCTTTGCTGATATAACAAAAATCGCCAAGGATACGCATATTAGGATGACGATTGGTTTGACGCTGCTCTTGTGTTAAATTCCATACTTCCGATTTCTCGTCTTGACGGAGTTTGACTAATGGTTGTTTAAAGTCGGTAGTAATCTGCTTCTGTTCGTTGATATGTGCGATGGCAATGTACTCTTGTTGTTTGGCTTTGCACACAAAAGGAATACAATTACTAACAGTAGCGTTATCAAAGATTTTTGTCCCACTCAAATCAACCACTTTATAAAGGTTGTATTCGTGTGTGAACATCTTACGCAGTTTTTCTGCATACATCTGATTAGAAAGGGGATAAGGTACAATCATCGTCATTACACCTCCATCAGCACACATATGACTGATTCCAAGTTCCATAAACGGAATGTATAAATCCCACTTTTGATAGAGTGATTTATATTGTTTACTATCTATGATTCTCTTTCTTTGATTTGCTAATTTTGGATTAGCCACTTGTGTTGGAGCACTTATATACGGCGGGTTGCCGATGACGATATCGAAGCCTTGTTTTGCGGGTCATCAATGGAAAACACCGTACTTTGTCCAGCAGTCACGTGTACAGTGCTTGGGAGTATATAATCCTGTATATATCAAGTACCGATACAGCGTGCAGACGCTGACACGCAGGCGTTTGGCTATTTTGGTTTTTTCTACACCATTCCCTAATTGCTTTTCTATCCACTCATGACGAACCGCACATTTAGGATTAAGCCGCAAACGCTGCCCCTTGTCGTGCCACCATTTACCGCCTTCTGCACGTTTCCTTGCCAATGCCTCTTTTGTTCGCTGGCTAATTAAATTGCGTTCTATCTCTGCCGACAGCCCAAACGCAAAAGCCAGAACCTTACTTTGTATATCATCCCCAAGCCGATAGTTATCCTTAATCGTCCAAACGCGACACTCTTTTGTCATACAGATATTCAGTATCTCCATAATCATAAACAGGTTGCGCCCCAAACGCGACAACTCCGAGCAGATAATGATGTCATCTTTCTGCACCTTTTTCAGCAAGCCGCCGAGTTGCCGTTTGTTGTAATTCTTTGTGCCGGAGATCGTTTCTTCAATCCAACCGTCAATGTGCATGTTATCCACTTTGCAGAACCTATCAATCTCAAACCGCTGGTTCTCAACCGTCTGCTTGTCGGAACTTACGCGGATATAACCATAAATCATCGTTTTTGATACAAACATGCAAAAAAAATTGCATATCTGCAAAAAAAGTTGTACCTTTGCAGCGGATTTTGGTCAAAAATGTGTATTGAAGCATGATTTTAAGATGCTCTAAAATGTGTATTGAACGGTTGTCCACTCAGCAGATGGGCGCACAGATGAAGATTCTATACGTTATATACCGTTGTATATGACACCGCTATTGTAATATGCCTTATTATATAAGCCAAATAGAAAGATCTAAGTAGCATCCAGAACGGGTGCTACTTTTGTATAATCATTAACAATCTTCTTTATGACAAAAAAAATCCATTCAGTGGCAGGGTGAAACGCACGATTTCGCTCTGTTATTAGAGCAGGCCATCGAGCGGTTCGCCACTTCCAACAGTTCTATCATCATCAACATCAGCATTGCGGCTGATTCCGTTGCACCGCCTCCTTCTGCGCCTAACTCTCGGTTCTTCTCGCACATCACGCAGACCGCCTATGACAAAGGCGTAGCGCAAACCGTGGAGGACGAGCTACGGGAGGCGTGTTTTTCTGCACCGACGCTCATCAAAACGATTCGTATGAATGAAGCACTCGGGTATCTTGATACGAAATTCCTTTCTTCGGCGTATCTTTACCAACTTCTTCACGAACATTTCAATCTGACTTTTCAGCCGAGGTGCTTTCGGAAATACCGCAGCCGATAACCAGTGCCATTGAGTGCCACTGAGTGCCGCGATTTTGTGCGTTTAGTGCCAAAAAACGCGGTTGAGTGCCAAACGGAGTCCATTTTTTGCGGACTCCGTTTTTTGTATATACCTTTGTCGTCGGAAACGGTGATCCATGATTAAGTTACTGCGTAACAAATGTAATGGTCACGTTTCCTCCTCTTCGGTCTGCGTGCACTACGTTAGCGCGCATCCCGAGGGAAACAATACCTATTTATTAACCCGCGAAAGTTTGTGTGTCCGCACGTGCATTGAGTGGCCACTCGCATACAAGCCCACGCACAAAACTTTTTAACATTATGAAA
>FLNW01002315.1_pt1 | contig 15614 bp, 7 predicted proteins | sample 1140371 | NCBI WGS metagenome assembly FLNW01 (sample SAMEA3878170, study PRJEB12797) | bioreactor metagenome | biome: Moose rumen | place: Sweden | collected 2011-10
AGCGATGTTATTTTTTGCTTTTCTATTGTTGCGCTGTCGAGTATATGTGTTTGTTGTGCCGATAAAATTTTCATTTCATTAATTTTTAGGTTTGTAGAGCATTATTGTACCAGATCTTTTTAAAGAATTGCCGTCTTTGCCTGTAACTATAATGTCGTAAAAATAAGTTCCTGGAGGGCAATGTCGGTTTCCGTTGTTGTTTAGAGTGCCGTCCCATCCTGCCACAGCTTCTTCTATATTTTCCCATTTGCAAACGGTTTGCCCAAAAATGTTATAAATTTTGCCCCTGAATGTCCTAATGTTTGCTGGCATTAATGTTAGACCACCGTTAGAAAGGTATGATTCGTCTTTTTTGAAAAACGAAAAAATATCGTTTAACCCATCATCGTTAGGCGAAAATATGTTAACTTCTTCTACTTCAAGTGGGCGTGGAATTATGTTAATGTTTTGAGTGTCGCGGTCGGCACACCCAGATTTACTTGTGGCTTGCACAATTATTTGATAGTTACCTTTTTCGTAATAGGCGTGTGGGGCAGGATTGGTGTTGGCGAATTGGGTTTTGTCTCCAAAATTCCAAATGTATTCGCTTGCCCATGATGCTTGACAAGAAAACTCAATTTCATCACCGATGTAGTTTTCGCTACTTTCTTGCCATGTTATTTGCGGTTTTTCTACGTTAATGATTACAAATGTGTCGTGAGGACATGAAAAATTGTCGCTTACTACAAAGTCGTAACGATTGATGTCGTATTCGGGGGGTGTAACTTTAGTTATGCCATTTGATGTTGCACCAACACCTTTGCCAGACCATACAGCATGTGATATGTTGTATATTTGTTTGAAATTCCATTGGTTAGTTTCTATTATTTCGTCTTTTAGTTTAAGTTTACAATTGCTAACATATCCATCGCTGTTGTTGCTGTTGGAGGTTATAGTTATTTGCCATTCTCCATCAATGGGACAACCTTCTAATGCTGAAAAACTTTCTTGGCTTTTGTATTCTCCCTCGGGTATGATTGTGTTGTCGTCTTCTAAAATTGTTTCGTTTATGGTTGTGCCTATTTCTTTGAATATGTAGTTGTATGTTGTACCAACTGCTATGTCGGCTGTTATTCCAAGTTGGTAGTTGTTGCCACCGTAATCCTTTAGTATGATGAATTTTCCATTAGGACACTTAACGCTTATGTTTAAGTCTTTTATATTGTCGTATTCGAGATTTGTGCTTATGTATTCTATGTCATCGGCATTATTTATGGTAAGGTTTTCATAATTTTTTAAATCTATTGTTCCCGTCCAACTACTATTATAAATTGGTTGTGGAGTTTGTTCTTCAACGTAGTCTTGGGCTATGTATGTTATTGTGCGATTTTCTATTTGCATGGTTAATGTTGCGCTTTCGCCCATGCAGATTCCCGTTTGTGATTTGTCTATCGATGTTGTATAGTTGTTAAATAGTGGGGGTGTGCCTATTTCTACTATTATGTTATCCGACTCGGTGTTACCATTGTTATCAATTGCTATGGCTTTTACAATGTATGCTCCCGAATTTGTAAAAGTATGTGATAGCGAAGTTTTTAACTGAAAGTCTGTTAAACTACCGTCTTCAAAGTTAAACTTCAACTGTCTATCATTTACGTTGCTACATTCAAATGTTAGATTGGCACCTTTGCATGCTTTTACTGTATCTGTTATTCCGTTGCACATTATTGTTAGGTTTTGCGAAACGGATGTTTTTGGTAGTAGAATCCAAATAAGTGTTGATAAAAAAAATATTTTTTTTAATCTCATTTTGTTTATTTTTTTCGGTTGCAAATATAATTAAATTTTGTTCATAATTTTTTTTATTTTGCTATAGTATCTGGTTGTTTGATTTGATGTTTAAAAAAAATGATTACTTTTGCTTCAAATTTTTTAGTGGTATGGATCAGCAGAAAATTTTAAAAGATAGTCTTGGCTGTTATTATGCTATATTATTAAACACAATAGCTATTTATGTTATTTATTTTTTGTGTCGTGCAGTTTTTTTTGTTTGCAACTCCGATTTTTACGAAGGACACATCGGTGACGGAATTGTCTTTAATATAATTAAAGGTGGTTTGGTATTTGATACCTCAGCTATTATTTATACCAACATATTGTATTTTGTGCTTGCTGCATTGCCATTACATTTAAAAGAACCTTCTAAAATTTATTCCAATATTGTTAAGTATGTATTTATAGTTTTCAACTCTGTTGCTATAATTTCTAATTTTATTGATTGTGTCTATTTTAGATTTACAGGTAGGCGTACAACAGCAACGGTTTTTGGAGAATTTAAAAACGAAGACAATATATTGGCCATTATATTTAAGGAGATAGCCAATTCGTGGTATTTGGTGATTGTAGCTATTATTTTTATTGCAGCATTGATTGTTGTTTATCGTTGGTCAACAGTTTTTAAAGTTGAAAACAATGTCAAAAACTTTGCAATTTATTATGGTGTTCGTCTTGTAGGTATGGCAATATTAGTTTTGTTGTGTTTGGCAGGAATGCGTGGTGGAATCGACCGTAGTACACGTCCTATAACGCTTAGCAATGCTAATCAGTATGTTAATCGTCCTGTAGAAACTGCTCTTGTACTAAATACTCCTTTTACTATTATTCGTACTATTGGAAAAAAGACTTTTGAAACACCTAATTATTTCGATCAACAAACATTGCAAAACATATATTCGCCCATTCATAATCCAAATACGCCCGACTCATTAGCACGTGGTAGGGGAAAAAATGTTGTTGTTTTTATAATAGAAAGTTTTGCAAAAGAATATATTGGAGCACTTAATAAAAATCTTGAAAACGGTAACTACAAAGGTTATACGCCATTTGTAGATTCGCTTATAGAACATTCGCTTACTTTTGAATATAGTTTTTGCAATGGTCGCAAATCCATTGATGCGATGCCGAGCATACTAAGTAGCATACCTTATTTTGTTGAGCCATTTTTTGTAACACCCGCGGCTTTAAACGATTTGAGTGGTGTGGCTCGCGAACTTAAAAACGAAGGATATTACTCAGCATTTTTTCATGGAGCAAAAAATGGTAGTATGGGTTTTGAAGCTTTTGCCAATGCTACTGGTTTTGACGATTATTTTGGTCGTACTGAGTTTGACAAAGAACAAAAATATGGAGGAGAACGCGAATTTGATGGTTTTTGGGCTATTTGGGATGAGCCTTTTTTTCAATTTTATGCAGATAAAATGGCGGAGTTTAAACAGCCGTTTGTAACAGCTTTGTTTTCTGCATCAAGCCATCATCCGTTTAATATTCCCCAGAAATACAAAGAAATTTATCCTGAAGAAGGTTTGCCAATTCATAAGTGCATAAGATACACCGACAACGCATTGCGACAGTTTTTTAACACCGCAAAAAAATATGATTGGTTTAATAATACACTTTTTGTTATATGTAGCGACCATACTAATCAGTCGGATCATCAAGAATATCAAACAGATTTAGGTGTTTTTGCAGGTCCAGTTATATTTTATGCGCCCAGCGATAGTTTAATGATTGGACGAAGCAATAAGATTGCACAACAGATAGATGTAATGCCTACTATATTAAGTTATCTCGGTTATAATAAACAATATGTAGCTTTTGGATGCGATCTTTTAACAACTCCAGTGCAACAAACTTTTGCCGTAAGTTATTGTAATGGCGTTTACCAATATCTCAAAAATGGCTATCTTTTGCAATTTGATGGACAAAAAACAATTGCTATCTATAGCCTTGACGATACTATGATGATAGAAAATTTGTTAGGAAAAGTGGCGTGTCAAAGACAAATGGAAGATGAGATAAAGGCCATAGTGCAGCAGTATATGCAGCGTATGAACGAAAATAACTTGATAGCCAAGTGAATCAAATTAAAAAAAATAATGTTTTACAATATATTGATTTTTAGAATGTTGTTGAATGTTTGAAAAAAATTAAGAAAAAAATTAGACGAGTTTTGTACTTTTATTCATTTTTTTTTGCTTAATTTACCAAAAAATAAATGAGATTTTTTTAACAAAATATAAATAACGATAAAAAACAACATAAAATACACACGAACTTATGGCATCAACCGAAATGACACCCGATTATGTTTTTGAAACAAGTTGGGAGGTATGCAACAAGGTAGGAGGCATACATACCGTTGTTTCAACCAAGGCACAGACACTCAAAGCCCAATTTGGCGACAAGTTGATAATGATAGGTCCCGATATTTGGCGCGACGAGGAAAAAAATCCCGAATTTGAAGAAGACAAGACATTGTATTCTGATTGGAAACGTGTTTTTAATAAAATAGACGTTAGAGTTAGAATTGGACGTTGGAAAATAATTGGCTCTCCGATAGTTTTGCTTGTTGATTTTTCTCCGCTTATTTCTCAAAAAGACAAAATATTTGGTGGATTGTGGGAAACCTACAAACTCGATTCTATTTCTGGCGGTTGGGATTATATTGAACCCGCAATATTTGGATATGCTGCTGGCAAGGTGATTGAAAGTTTTTGCGCTTACAACCTTGACCCAAAAGACAGAGTTATAGCCCATTTTCACGAATGGATGACTGGTGCTGGTATTCTTTTTTTAGAAAAATTTGCACCAGAAATAGCAACCGTGTTTACCACACATGCAACATCAATAGGACGAAGCATTTCTGGCAACGGATTACCATTATATGGTCCTTTAAAAACATACGATGGCGATGATAAAGCACGTCAACTTGGTATGGTTGCAAAACAATCGCTTGAAAAAAATTCTGCTCTCGCAGCCGATGCTTTTACCACAGTTAGCGAAATAACAGCAGAGGAATGCTCACAATTCCTTTATAGAAAAGTTGATGAAGTTACACCAAACGGTTTTGAAGACGATTTTGTTCCCAAAGGTGCAGAATTCGACCAAAAACGTAAGACCGCAAGAGAAAAACTTATTGCAGTGGCTTCTAAACTTTTTAACAAAAAGTTTGACGAAAAAACAACAAAATTGCTCGGTACATCAGGACGTTACGAATATCGTAACAAAGGTATTGATGTATATCTCGAAAGTTTGAAAATTGTTAAAGAGCAAAACAAACTCAACAGCGATTTGTTAGCCTTTATATTTGTGCCAGCCAACAACTATGGCGCACGTCAAGACCTTAAAGAAGCTTTGGAAAAAGATACCATTGTTACTAACGATCGTTATAGCAAGTATTTAACACATGGATTGCATCATGTAGAATATGATGCAGTAGTTAATCGCGCTATAAACCTTGGTCTTGATAATGCTGATGATAATAAGGTAAAACTTATTTTTGTACCATCATACCTCAAAGGCGATGATGGCATATTCAATATGCCATATTACGATTTGCTTGTTGGTTTGGATTTTACCGCATTTCCCTCGTATTATGAGCCATGGGGCTACACACCGTTGGAAAGCATCGCTTTCTCTGTACCAACCATTACTACCGATTTGGCAGGATTTGGAAAATACACAGAGAAATTTTTGACACCAGACTCTAAACCTGTCGTAGTTTTAAAACGTAACGACGACAACTATTTTGAGGTATCGCAAGCATTGGCTAATCAGATTGTAGAATACGCCAATGCCGATAGCGACAAAATGGAAAAAGATCGCAAAGCTGCGTATGCATTGTCGCAACAATTCTTGTGGAAAAACCTCACAAAATATTATCTTTCGGCATATTCTACTGCCATGGCTAAAAGCAAGCCAAGGGTAGATGCCGCCGATTTTTCTAAATATTCAATAGAAGCGTATAACATAAAAGAAGTTAAAGTGAATAGACCTATTTGGAGAAACATTCAAGTGCAGCCCAATTTATCGGGCAAATTCAAAGGTTTGGAAGAAATGTCTTACAACCTTTGGTGGTGCTGGAACTACGAAGCCGAAGAACTTTGGCAGACCATTGGAGATAACGGCCTTTGGGAAAAATCTGGACACAATCCTATAACGCTTTTGCGTCAAGTGGATTTCAACCGTTTATCAGAATTGGAAAACGATCCAGAATTTTTGAAAAAATACGAAAAAGTTTACGGAGATTTCCGTAACTACATGGATGAAAAAAAGAATGCTAAAGGACCAAGTGTTGCATATTTCTGTATGGAATATGGTATCCATGATACTTTAAAAATATTTTCTGGTGGTCTTGGTATTCTTGCAGGCGACTATTTAAAAGAAGCCTCAGATAGTAACGTAGATTTTGTAGCTGTTGGTTTGCTATACCGTTATGGTTACTTCCAACAACGTCTTTCTAACTACGGCGATCAGTTGGCTACCAATGCACCCCAAGATTTCCGTTATTTGCCAATTCTCCCTGTAAAAGCAGATGATGGCAATCAAATGGAAGTGCAAGTTGCTTTCCCTGGTAGAATTATCAAAGCTAAAGTATGGAAGGCTCAGGTTGGTAGAGTAGATTTGTATTTGCTTGATACCGACCACGAAGGCAATCAAGAACAAGACCGTTGGGTTACTCACCATCTTTATGGTGGAGATCGTGAAAACCGTTTGAAACAAGAAATGCTCCTCGGCGTTGGTGGTGTTCGTGCTCTTAACAAACTTGGAATAAAAAAACAAGTTTACCACATGAATGAGGGACATGCTGCTCTTATGGGTATTGAGCGCATAAACAACCTTATTGCAGAACGCAATTTCACCCTTAACGAAGCATTAGAAATTGTTCGTGCATCAACACTTTATACTACTCATACTCCTGTACCCGCTGGACACGATACTTTCCCTGAAGATATGATACTTACATACATGGGACATTATCCACAGCGTCTTGGTGTAAGTTGGAAAGACTTCCTTCAACTTGGAAAGATAAACGTTGATGACCATGGCGAAGAATTTTCGATGAGTGTGCTTGCTGCAACACTTTCGCAAGAAGTAAACGGAGTTTCGTGGTTGCACGGCGAAGTTACCAAACGTATGCATCCATTTGATAAAATGTGGAGTGGATACTATCCTGAAGAACTTCATATTGGATATGTTACCAACGGTGTTCACTATCCAACATGGGCAGCAAAAGAATGGCAAAAGTTCCACAAACAAACTTTTGGTGAAAAATACATTTCAGATCAGTCTAATGACGAAAACTGGAAACCATTTGTAAGCGTTCCAGATGCAGAAATTTGGAAAATGCGTCAACAGAAACGTAAAGACCTTATCGAATACATTAAAAATCGTCTCGACAGTTCATTTATTCAACGTCGCGAAGATCCTGCGAGAATGTTGAAAATAAAAACTACTCTTAACGAAAACGTATTGACCATAGGTTTTGCACGCCGTTTTGCAACTTACAAACGTGGTAGTCTTTTGTTTAGACACTTAGATGTATTGGAAAAAATTGTTAATAATCCCGACCGTCCAGTACAATTCCTATTTGCAGGAAAGGCACACCCAAATGATGGTGGCGGACAGGCTATTATAAAACACATTGTTGAGATTTCTAAACGCCCAGAATTTGTTGGTAAAATTTTGTTCCTCGAAGACTACGATATTTCACTTGCAAAACGTCTTGTATCGGGTGTTGATATTTGGATGAACAACCCAACACGTCCTCTTGAAGCTTCTGGTACATCTGGTATGAAAGCTGTGATGAATGGTGCACTCCATTTCTCTGTACTCGACGGATGGTGGGTTGAGGGTTACCGCCTTGTAGAAGATGGTGGTTGGGCTTTGCCACAAGAAAAAGTTTATCAAGAACAAGATTTTCAAGATGAACTTGACGCTGTTACTATTTATCGTCTTATTCAAGACGAAATTGCACCTAAGTTCTACACACGTAATTCGCAAGGTGTTCCAACCGATTGGGTAAGGTTTATTAAAAATTCTGTTTCTAAAATTGCTCCTGCGTTTACAATGAAACGCCAGTTGGACGATTATTACGACCGTTATTACAACCTACTTGCTGACAGTGCAAACAAAATAAACAACAATGATTATGCACTTGCGCGCGAACTTGCTGCTTGGAAACGTAAAATTCAAGTTAATTGGGACAAGGTTAATGTTGTTAACGTTTCGTTTGCCGACATTGTTAAAGATCCTCTTTATATGGGTGAGGAATATTTTGGAGAAGTGGTTCTCGACCTTGGTGAACTTTCGCCCGACGAAGTTGGTATTGAGATGGTAATAACAGAAGTTGCTCAAGATGGTAATGCTAAGTTGCTTTCTGTTAACCCGTTGAACCTCCAAAAACATGCAGGACGTTTGGCTCACTACAGCGTAGAAATGTATCCTGCTAAACCAGGAAACTTTAACTATGGTTTCCGTTTGTTCCCGAAAAACGATAAACTCGTTCACAGAACAGACTTTGCTTTGGTTAAATGGTTGTAAAAAACTATTGTTGATATAAAGAAAAGGAGTGCTTGGTAAAGGCACTCTTTTTTTTGTAATAACAAAAAAATATTGCTACTGTTTAGTATTTACTATAATTATACAGTAGCAATTTTTTCATGTATCTTCAATTATAAGATATTTTTGATAAGATTTTATGCTTTTTTATAACATTTCCAAATTTCATTTACAATTTCTGCTGGCATTTTCTTAGTAAAAACACTCACTAATGGTACTACAACAAATCCGCCAATCATTGCGATTGCTCCGCAGTTGATTGGTGATATAGGATTACCCAAAAGCATATTTGCAACGGTTATGCCAACGCCCCATGCAAAACATGCCCAAACAGATGCTGTTGTTACACCTTTCCAATATAATCCGAGCATAAATGGGGCAAGAAATGCACCTGCCAACGCGCCCCAAGATATGCCCATCAGTTGAGCTATAAATGTGGGTGGGTTTAGGGCTATCATAAGCGATATTACTATAAAAAATACTATAAGTGTGCGCATTACAACAACTTTCCGTTTTTCTATTTTTTCGGCATTTTCTGCAATAATTTCGCCTTCTATTACCTCATTTTCTTCTGATTTTTTATCGCGATAAATAAGGTCGAGAGTCATTGTAGAACTTGAAGTTAATACCAACGATGCAAGGGTTGACATTGATGCCGACAACACCAATAATACAACAAGCCCAATAAGAGCATCAGGAAGGGTTTCTAACATCTTAGGAACAATAGAGTCAAAGTCAAGTCGCCCATTGGGAAGTGTTGCTGGTGTGCCAAATAGTCTGCCAAAACCACCTAAAAAGTAACAACCGCCAGCCACAACAAGTGCAAAAATAGTGGAAATTATAGTTCCGCGTTTTATAGCTGCTTCGTCGGTTATGGAATAAAATTTGCCGACCATCTGTGGCAATCCCCATGTGCCTAAGGAAGTGAGTATTACAACACCAAGTAAATTCCATGGGTCGGGACCAAATAAGGTGGCAAATTTACCGTTTTGGCTTGGGTCGGCATCTGATGCCAATAACGACATTTTGTCTATGGCTTGGGATAATCCGCCTTGTTGATTAAGTACTGCCATTATAACGGCTACTATGCCGAATAGCATTATTATACCTTGTATAAAATCGTTAACGGCAGTGGCTTTGTAGCCACCAAGTATTACGTAAATAGCAGTTAAAATGGCCATTATTACTGCGCAATATTCATACGTAATGCCAAAACCCATTTCAAAAAGTGTTGATATTCCTTTGTAAACGCCAGCAGTGTAGGGTATTAGAAATACAAATGCAATGATTGATGCGGCTACTCTTAATCCTTGTGAGTTGTAGCGTGTGCCAAAAAAGTCAGGCATGGTTTTGCTTTGTATGTGTTGTGTCATAATTTTTGTACGGCGACCAAGCAGTATCCATGCGAGCAACGAACCTATTATTGCGTTGCCAATGCCTATCCATGAACTTGATAATCCATATTTCCAACCAAATTGTCCAGCGTAACCAACAAATACAACGGCAGAAAAATATGATGTGCCGTAAGCAAAGGCTGTTAGCCATGGACCTACATTGCGCCCACCAAGTACAAATCCTTCTACACTTTTGGCCGTTTTACGTTGATATAGACCCACGCCCACCATTACGGCCAAGAAAACGAGGGTTAATAAAATTTTTATTAACATGATTTTTTATTTTGAATGTGTCTCATGTGTAGATGAATACACCGAGTGTTAGATTAATTCTTCTATTTTGTCCCAGTATTTTTTGTATAGTAATTCTTGAAAATGTTCTCTGTAACCTTTTGTAATGCATATTTTTTGCAGCATATTGCATCCCTCAAATATTCCAAGTCCTATGGTGGTTACTGTTTCGGGTATAAAGACAAATTGGAGATTGCTACAATTTCTAAACATATATGAGCCTATTGTTTCTATACCGTATGGTATTTTAAATGTTTTTATTGATGAGCAGCCATCAAAAGCTGATTCAAGTGTTGTTACTGTTTCTGGTATTTTTATTTCTTTTAGAGAGCAACAGCCGTTGAATGCAAATTTTTGTATTTTTGTAACTGATTGTGGAATAGTTACTTTGTTTAGCGAAGTGCAGTTTAAAAGCATGTTTTCGCTTATGGTTTTGGTTGATTGGGGAACATTAAATTGTGTTATTGATTCGCAGTTGCAAAAAGCATATTCTGATATTACTTTTACATTGTTGGGTAATTCTATGTTTTTTAACGAATTACAGCCAGCAAAAGCTTCTACGCCTATGCGTTCTAATGTTGAAGGAAAAATTATATTTTGTAATGTTTTGTTGTCGCCAAAAGCATAACCGCCTATGCGTTTGATGCCTTCGGGAATGACAACTTTGTCTTGTGAGCCAAAATATGATATTAAGCAATGTTTTTCGTCATCAATAAGCATATTGTCCTTTACTAAAAAGCGAGGTGAGTTGCTTTTTATGGTTATGTTTCTGCAGCCATAGAGTGGATTGGCTCCAATGTGTCGCAAGTTTTCGGGTAGTTCTAAGTTTTTCATTTTGAGACAGCCCGAAAATGCTTTTGAATCTATTGTTTTTAGGCTTGATGGTAACTTTATTTCTTCTAACGAAGTGCATAGACCAAAGGTGTTGCTGCCGATACGTTCTACTCCTTCGGGTATTTTTATGCTTTTTAGGTTTTGACAATCGTAAAATGCAGCGTTGTCTATTGCCAATAGTGAGTTGGGAAGTGTTATATCTTGTAAAGCATGGCACGATTCAAATGCTCCGTTGCTTATTATTTTTACTTGGTTGTTTAAGATTATTTTGCTAAGCTGTTTGCAACCATAAAATGTGCGTTGCTTGATATTTTGCAATTTGATTGGCAACTTTACACTGTGTAGATTTTCGCATTTTTCAAAAGCTTCTGCCATAATAATTTCTACGGTGTCGGAAATTTTTATGTCTTTAAGTTTTGAATTGCCTTTGTACGCACCATTTACTATTGTATTACTACCTTGAGCATCGATTATTTCTTCTGTTTGTATTTGTTCCGAGTCTGTACTCAAAACATTTTTTATTTTGTCTATTAAACCCATAGTTAAAAAAATTGAGACTATTCAAAAAAGTTGTTTGGTTATATTATTTGTAATTTGTAGGCAACTACCTACATTCCAAACAATTTTTTTTGTTCAGTCCCAAAAGTATATTTTTTTTTATAAAAACATATATCCTGTTGTTAAAAAAAACAACAGGATATATGTTTTTCGTGGTTTTTATTGAAAATAATATTTATTTATACTAAAAACCTACTTGCAATTGGAGTTGAATTTTGTCGTAGTCTGGTTGGAAATTTTTGATTATTGTAGGAGGCCCTGCAGGGTTTGGTATTACGCTAACACCACTAACCATATTGTCGAGCATGCAACGTGAGTATTGCAATTGTAGGCGGCAGTTTCTGTAAAACCAATATTGAAGACCAATTACAAGTTTGGTAGATTTGTAATCCTCGTCTTTGTTATAATTGATATAGTCGTAACTTGCTACGGCATCGAGGTATGAGGAGAGAGGAATGGCTGTTGTTACATATCCACCAAATGATTCAACATCGCCATCTTTGCCACCCATTACTTCGCCACGGATAGAGAACGGACGTTTTTTCCAATCGCTTGTGGGCGTTGTAGTAAATGTTTTGTATTCGGTGCCGAATGTCCAACGGTCGCGGTCGTAATCTTCGCCTGCTTTTATGGTTGGGTTGTATGGCGAAATGGTGTCGCGGCTACCTGTAAGCCAACAATAATCGGGTGCATTGCCTTTGCCTTTTTGTCCTGATACTACAAATCTTAGGTTAGGCATGGGGGCATATTCTAAGTTGGCAATATAATCTTTTTTGTTGTTTCTGTCGCTTATGTTTATACCTTGTCCGTTCATTACGGCAAGTTCGTATTTAAATTGACCTTGGGCAAGTTCTCCAAAAACTTTTAGTCCTAAGTCTCTACCATACATTACTTTATTTGCAAATAGTGGGTCAACTGTTCCTGCAAAAAAAGTTGTAGCTTGCGATGTAACATCAACAAGTTCAAGCGATGAGGGGCTGTATGGGTTTTCGAGAGAAAGTGAGTTTTTAAATTGACCAAGTCTTATGTTTAAACCTTTGCCTTGTGTTACTCTAAAATCGCTGTAAAACTCTTGTACTTCGGAGTTGAAATCGTGTAGAAAAAAGAAACTCCAACGGTCGGTAATTTGAGCAAATGCCACGAGCATAGCACGTTTAAAGTTAAACTCGTTCATATTAACGCCGTTTTGGTTGTTAAACTCATAGCCTGCTTGCATGTAGCCATGTAGTTGAATGCGTTTAGTAAGTGGACCAAAAAGGTTTTGTGTTGGAACAACCGATGAATCACCGTGGGGAGGTCTTCCGTGTTGGTTTTGCATGCCTTGTGGTGGTTGTGCTACAGCAAATAGCGATGCTGCAACAAACATAATGGTAAGAATTTTTTTTCTCATAGTTTTTTTCGTTTAATAAATTGTTGCAATGATAGGTATTTGGCTGTTAAATTATGTTAATTATTTTTTATAAATTTATTAAATCAACATAGGCGACTTTACGCTAACAATTTATGTTATCGTAAAAGTCGCCAGCGTTGATATTATCATGGCTAATTTTATGTATGAGAATGTTGTATATTCAAATATTTTAGAATAAAGTTTTTATAAAAAATGCTGCTAACCATGCCACTACTAAGGAGTATATTATAGAAAACGTAGTCCATTTTTTGCTGTTGGTTTCTTTGTAAATGGCTGCAGCTGTGGCTACACATGGGAAATATAGTAGTACAAAAACCATAAAACCAAATGCAGTGGTGTTTGTAAGTGGTGATTCTTGCGATGATAGTTTTTGCGATAGAGGGGCGGTATCGTCTTCATCGCCACCGCTGCGGTATAATACGCCCATGGTACTAACTACTATTTCCTTGGCTGCTACGCCTGTGAGTATGCTTATGCCGAGTTTCCAATCAAATCCAAGTGGCTTTATTATTGGTTCTATAAATTTTCCAAGCCGTCCAATGTAGGAATTTTCTTGTTTGCGGATACTTATTTCTTGTTCTATGTTGTTTAATATACTATCGCGCTCTATAAGGAGTTGTGCTTTTGATGCTTGGTTGTCTTCAAGGCTTATTTGACGGTCAAGGTCGGCTATGTAATGTTGTGTATCTTGTTGATATTGTTCTATTTCCGTGCTTGTTTGTGGAAAATAACCCAACGCCCAAATAATTATTGATGCTAAGAGTATTACTCCTCCCATTTTTTTGAGATATTGCTTAGCTTTTTCCCACATGTGTTTAAGTACGTTGCGTACGGTGGGTATTCGATAGGGTGGAAGTTCCATAACAAAAGGTGCTTCTACGGCTTTAAAACTTGTTTTTCGTAAAACTATGGCTGTAAGTGCTGCCACAAGTATGCCTATGCAATAGATGCTTAGCGTTATAAGAGCTTGGTTGTTGGCAAAAAATGCAGCTGTAAGAACAGTGTAGAGCGGTAGTCGTGCATTACAACTCATGTATGGGTTGATAAGTGTGGTTAATATTCTGTCTTTGCGGTTTTCGAGAGTACGCGTGGCCATTACAGCGGGTACGTTGCAACCAAAGCCCATTATCATTGGTATAAATGACTTTCCGTGTAACCCTATTTTATGCATTATTTTGTCCATCAGAAAGGCAACACGTGCCATATAGCCAGTGTCTTCCATTAGGGAAATAAACATAAATAGTAATACTATATTTGGCAAAAACACTATAACACCGCCAACACCACCTATTATTCCGTCTACAATTAAATCTTTGAGCATACCGTCGGGCATAGCACTTTTTATAACATCACCAATTAGCTCTACAAGTGCCTCTATCCAGTCCATAGGATATTGTCCTATGGTAAATGTTGTTTGAAACATGAGATAGATTATTGCCAAAAATATTGGAAATCCTAAAAATTTATGGGTTAGGATGTTGTCTATTTTGTCGGTGAGTTTTCGAGTGTTTACAGTTCCTCGTTTATATGTTTCGCGTAATGCTCCCGAAATAAAACCGTAACGTGTATCGGTTATTATGGTTTCACTATCTGATTTATATTCGGTTTCCAACGCCTTTATTTGATTGTTGGCACTTTCGATTATTTCTTCGTTATTGCCAATAATTGTTTTTTTTATGTCGGCATCTTTTTCGAGCATTTTTATGGCAAGAAACCTTGATGATACTTTTTGGAATAAATCGTTGTCGAGGTTTTTGTAAATTTTTTCTTGTAGAATGTTTATGGATTGTTCTATATTTTGTCCATAGTTGATGTGTATGTGCCTTATTGTTGGAGACTTATCTTCGTATGCACGTATTACTGTGTCGAATAGCACACCAAAACCTTTGCCTTTGCTGCTTACCGTTGGTACAAATGGTATTCCGAGCATCTTTCCAAGCGTTATGTAGTCGAGTTTGTCGCCACGGCTTTCGAGTTCGTCATACATATTGAGAGCGGCTACAGTTTTTACGTCCATGTCGATAAGTTGGGTGGTAAGATAAAGGTTACGTTCAAGATTTGATGCGTCTATCATGTTTATAACCACATCGGGACTTTGCTCGGTTATAAATTTTCGTACATAGATTTCTTCTGCAGAGTAGGCTGTTAGCGAGTATGTTCCGGGTAAATCGGTGATGTTGAATATGTAGTTGTTGTATTTAAATTTTGCGGTTTTTGCATCCACTGTTACTCCGCTGTAGTTGCCAGTGCGTTCTTTACTTCCTGATGCGTAATTATAAAAGGTGGTTTTTCCACAATTAGGGTTGCCAACTAATGCTATGTTTATTGTGTTGCCGTGTTCTTTTATTTGATTGTTTATAACTTCTTCAAATGTTAAATTTTTGTTTTCCTCGGCAGTTGCTTCGTCTTTTATGTGTTCTATGGGGATAACTTCCACCATTTTGGCTTCGCTTTTTCGTAGCGATACGTGATAGCCGAGTATTTCGTATTCTACTGGGTCGTTGAGTGGTGCTTGCTTTACTACGTGAACTGTTTTACCTCTTACAAACCCCATTTCCATAATGCGTTTGCGGAATGTGCCGCGTCCAAGTATTTTTGTTATTACGCATTGTTTGTCAACTTCTATCTCGCTTAAGTCCATTTCACCTTTGTTTATTTGATTTCCGCCACAAAATTACCATTAGCCTTAATAATATACAATCCCCAAAAATAGGGATTTTTGTGCAAAATAATCTCTCGGTTTTTAT
>FLNW01000021.1_pt1 | contig 15604 bp, 9 predicted proteins | sample 1140371 | NCBI WGS metagenome assembly FLNW01 (sample SAMEA3878170, study PRJEB12797) | bioreactor metagenome | biome: Moose rumen | place: Sweden | collected 2011-10
CCGTCCCGACATCCACGATGAAGTCCGCCGCCCGCATCATGTCGCGGTCGTGCTCCACCACGATGACGGAGTTGCCGATGTCGCGCAAGTCCTTGAGCGACTGTATGAGCAGCTGGTTGTCGCGCTGGTGCAGGCCGATGCTGGGCTCGTCCAGGATGTACATGACGTTCACCAACTGCGAGCTGATCTGGGTGGCCAACCGGATGCGTTGCGCCTCGCCGCCGGAGAGCGACGCCGCCGACCGGTCAAGCGAGAGGTACTGTATGCCCACGTTGCAGAGGAACTTCAGACGGAAGGAGATTTCCCGTATGATTTCGGAGGCGATACGCCTTTTGGCGGGATCCAGCTTTGGGGGCAGGAGGCTGATCCATTCAGACAGTTCCGAGATGTCCATGTGGGCCAGTTCGGCGATGTTCTTGCCGTCAAGACGGAAGTGCAGGGCCTCCTTCTTGAGCCGCGTGCCCCGGCAGTGGGGGCAGGTCCCCATATTGATGAACTGGCTAATCCACTTGCGCATGGAGGCCGGGATGTTGTCCGCGTTCAAGTTTTGGATGTAGTTCACCACCCCTTCGAAAGATTTCTTCATGGGCGCCAGCCCATCGTACTCGCGCTTCACATACAGCCATTCGGGGGAGCCGTACAGCACCATGTTCAGGTTCTGCTCCGACAGCTCGCCGATGGGTTCGGAAAGGGAGAAGTGGTATTTCTCGGCCAGCGCGTCGAGTTCCCGGAACAGCAGGGTGTTCTTGTACTCCCCTATCACCACGATACCGCCGTCCCGGATGGATTTCGACGGGTCGGGGATCATTTTGGAGACATCCACTTCCGACACCACGCCGAGGCCGCTGCAATGCTCGCACGCCCCGTAGGGGGAGTTGAACGAAAAACTGTTGGGCTCCGGTTCGGGATAGGAGATGCCCGTGGTGGGGCACATCAGGAATTTGCTGTAGTTCCTGACCTCCCCGCTGTCGTTGTCCGCAATCATGATGGAGCCCTTGCCGAATTTCATGGCAATGTGGACGCTGTTGGTGACACGCACTTGCGAGAATTGCGACACGTTGAGCGTGTCAATCACCAGCTCAATGTCGTGGATCTTGTAGCGGTCCACCTGCATGTTGAGGAGAAGCTTGCGCATGGTTCCGTCCACGCGCACGCGGGTGAAGCCCTGCTTGCGCAGGTTCTCGAACAGCTCGCGATAGTGGCCCTTGCGCCGCTTCACAATCGGGGCCAACAGGGTGATGGAGCGTCCGTCGTACCGGGAAATGACCAGCTCTATCAGCTCCTTCTCGGAATAGTGTACCATCTTCTCCCCCGTGTTGTAGGAGTAGGCGTCCGCCACCCGCGCATACAGGAGGCGCAGGAAGTCATACACCTCAGTGACGGTGCCCACCGTGGAGCGCGGGTTCTTGTTCACCGTCTTCTGCTCAATGGAGATGACGGGGTTGAGGCCGGTGATTTTGTCCACGTCAGGGTGCTCCAGATGGCCGATGAACTGGCGCGCGTAGGCGGAGAACGTCTCCATGTACCTCCGCTGGCCCTCCGCATAGATGGTGTCGAAGGCTAGCGACGACTTGCCGCTGCCGCTCAGTCCGGTGACGACCACCAGCCGCTGCTGCGGGATGGTGACCGACACGTCCTTCAGGTTGTTTTCCCGGGCGCCCGCAACAATCAGGGAATCTTCCGCATAAATATTATCTTCCATATAGAGTCCGGCTATCCAAAAGCGGGTGCAAAAATAGCATAAAAAATCCGATTTTTTTGTAATTTTGCGCCCAAATTTGAAATCCCCGTTTATGAACGACTTACTCGAAAAACTGGAACTTATATATCAGCGCTGGCTGCAGATTGGCGAGGACATCGCGCAGCCGGACGCCATGTCCGACATGAAGAAGTTCATCAAAATGAGCAAGGACTACAAGGACTTGCAGTCCGTGGTGGACGCGTACAAGAAATACAAAGACGTGATTGGCAACATCGCCAACGCCAAGGAGATTGTGGCCAACGAGAAAGACGAGGAGTTCCGGGAGATGGCCAAGGCGGAGCTGGACAACTTCACGGAGGAGAAGGCGGCGCTGGAGGAGGACATCCGGCTGCTACTACTGCCTTCTGACCCACAAGACAGCAAGAACGCGCAGATGGAGATCCGCGCCGGCACAGGCGGCGACGAGGCCAGCATTTTCGCCGGCGACCTGTTCCGCATGTATCAGCACTATTGCGACAAGAAGGGGTGGAAAATCGAGGTTCTCTCCATGACTGAGGGCACCGTGGGTGGCTACAAGGAGATTGACTTTGCCGTGAACGGGGAGGGCGTGTATGGCATCATGAAATACGAGTCGGGCGTACACCGCGTGCAACGTGTGCCGCAAACCGAGTCGCAGGGCCGCGTCCACACCTCTGCCGCTTCGGTGGTCGTGCTGCCCGAAGCTGATGAGTTTGATGTGGAGCTCAAACAGAGCGACATCAAGAAGGAGACCTTCTGCGCCTCCGGCCCTGGCGGCCAGTGCGTGAACACCACCTACTCCGCCGTGCGCCTCACCCACATCCCCACCGGCATCGTGGTCTCCATCCAGGATGAGAAATCCCAGATCAAGAACCTTGAGAAAGCCATGCGCGTGCTGCGCACCCGCCTGTTCGAGATGGAATACAAGAAATATCTGGACGAAATCGCCTCCAAGCGAAAGACCATGGTATCCACCGGCGACCGTTCCGCGAAGATCAGAACTTACAACTATCCACAGAACCGCGTCACCGACCACCGTATCAACTATACGATGTACAATCTCGCCAACTTCATGAACGGCGACATCGAGGAGGTGCTCCAAGCCCTGCAGGTGGCCGAGAACGCCGAGAGGCTGAAAGAGGATGTCGTCTAAACGTACAACAACCTCCCCTCCACATTCTCATACCCCATATTGCGCAGCAATGCGCAATATTCGTCTATTTGCTTCTGATATTGCGGATGCGGACTGCCGGTCTTGTAGTCGATGACCACCACCTTGTCTTCAAGGAACACCACGCGGTCGGGACGATGCTCACGATGCGCATCGTCGAGGATGTTGACCTCATTGAGCACCTTGACCCCCGGCGCGAAACAGGGACGCAAGGCCGCATCTTCCATGATATGACGATAGGCAGCCCGCAGGCGAGGCTTTTTCGCCTCCGGCACCTCAACCAAACAATGGTCAAACTCCTCCTCCGTCTGCGGGAACCCGGCCAGCCCTGAAAGGAAGTCGTGTACGAAAGTGCCTTCGGCGCGCGGGCCGTCCTCCGACAGCATAGGGCCGCAGGCCACCGGCACCTGCTCAAACCCGAAGTCCGACAACACCATCTCCGGCATTCCCCGCCCCTCCTCAGGTCTGGGGCTTTCCGGCCTGCTCCAGTCCGGGTCGCCGGCATAGAAAAACCGGGGGTCATCGGGGTCCTGCTCAAACACCATGTCCTTGTGTACCTCCTCGTCCGTGATGAACTTGTAAAGATAGTCGCCGTAGGCTTTGCCAGCGTTGGCCGTCTTCTTGGCGATGATATAGAGCACGTCGCGGGCGCGGGTGTGCGTCACATAGAGCACGTTCAGGTCGTCCATCGCCGCATTCCGCGACTCCTCGGCATACCGGTCCTCGTATGCGTTCCCACGGCTGTTGGCGTCGGTCAGCTCCACGAGGGCCACGGTGCGGTCGTCCACCTTGTCCCACACGGGCGGCAGCGTCTTCTTGGGAGGCGTGTAGGGGAATATCACCACCGGATACTCCAGCCCCTTGGAGGCATGGATCGTGCTGACCCGGATGGCATTCTGCCCGTCGGGCAGCGACAGGGACGGCAGCTTTTCCAAGCTCCGCTGCTGCTGCCACCACATCAGGAATTTGGACAGCTCGCCATTCCGGGTCCGCAGGTATTGCAGGACCAGGTTCTCGAACTCCACCAGGAACGGGTTTTGTTGCCTCTGCATCCCATAATAGAGCATGATGTCCTTCACCAGCAGGAACAGCGGTTCGGATATCCATCGGCGGCGGGGTATGGGGGCCTTGAACTCCTTTTTGAGCAACTTCTCAAAGGCGCCCTCGGTCCTCAGCGTGGGCATGTCGTTTTCCATTGTCCGTTCCCGTCCGCGCAGTTTGGACAAATAGTGGAGGATGGCGCTTTGCGACAGGATGTCCTCGGGATGCAGCAGGTACTGCATGGTGGAGATTACCAGGTTCACCTCCGGCGAGGCCCCGATGCTCAGCGATTTCTTCGTGACGACATTCCAGCCCAGCTGGAGCATGATGTCCGCGAGGCGTCCGCATTTGCTGTGGTTCCGGCACAGCACGGCGATGTCCCCGTCTGAATAGCCGCGCCGGCGGGCGTCCGCCACGGCCAGCAGCACCTCCATGTCCTGTACCCCGACGGCCTCGTCCTCCACCAGGCCCCTCACGAGGTCCGCGTCCGCCGGGCAGCGGGTCCGGGAATGATGTTTCTCCCCCTTGTCCGAGTAGAGGCAGACCTGCACCATACCGGGCTGCCGGTTGTGTACTTTTTGCCGAAGCCCCTCCGCATAGTATTTGTCCAATTGCCGCTCTCGGGAGTAGTAGTCAAAGAAGTCGTTGTTGAACCTGACCACGGCGGCGAGCGAGCGGTAGTTGGTGTCGAGCGGCTCCAGCCGGTGATGCGCGGGGTCCACCATCCGCAGGTCCGGGTCCTCCCGCATCCGGTCATAGTCCATAAGCTTGTAGAAGAGGTCGGCGTCGCCGTTTCGGAACCGGTAGATGGCCTGCTTCACGTCCCCGAAAAGCGACACCTGCCGATCGGACTGCGACAGCGCGTTGTTGATGATGACCGGCTTCAGGTCCTCCCACTGCATCTTCGATGTGTCCTGGAACTCGTCGATGAAAAAGTTGTCGAACTTCACCCGGTCAAAAAGTGTTTCAAACCCCCTGCGTCGAATCGTCTCATAGATGAGCGTGTTGGATTCGCTGAGGATAAAGAAGTTGTTTTGGATTTTGATCTCCTCCATCTTGGCTTTCAGGTCCGACAGCATCATCAGCTTGTCGGCGTTCTTATGGCGGATGACGCTCTCCATGTAGCGGCGACGCCAGACGTTCTGCTGCTCCACCACACGCCGGAAGCAGTCCTCGATGTGCGGCAGGCACCGGTCCGCGCGCGCCTGCTCGTCGGGGGTGAGCCGTGACTTCCCTATCAGCTGGCCGTTGGAGCCGTAGAAATCCTCTATGGTCTTCGCGAAGTTGGCTATCGGGTCCTCCTGCACGCGGCTGAACCAATTTTGGAAGGTCGGCCGCTTGAACTTGAGGTCAAGCTCGCGCACCCACATACCGCCCTCCTCGGTGATGGGTCTCAGCTTCTCCTTGAGAATGCCGGGTATGTCCTTGATGTCCCTGCGCAGGCTCCGGATGTACTCGCGCATCTCCTCATGGTCGGAGGCATTTAGTATGTGCAGGCAATCTATGTTCTTCTCCGCGTTTTCGTACAGAATCTGCAGCGAAGCCTTCAGGGTGCGGTCAACATCCATCCTGCCGGTGTCCTCCATGGTGTTGTCAAGCATGAAGATGATGCGGCGCGCCAGGTCGGTCTCGGCAGAAAGCTCGTTCAGCAGCTGGTCGATGGCCTGCAGGTAGAACTCGTCCATGTCGATCTGCACCGTATAGTTCAGGTTGAGGTTGAGGGAGAGCGCCGACGAGCGGATCACCCGTTGGAAAAAGCTGTCTATAGTGGTGATGGTGAAGCGGGCGTAGTCGAAGATAATGCGCCGCAGGAGCTCCCTTGACTCCACCTGGATGAAGCGGCGGATGACATCCGTGTCCGTCCGCTGCCGCTCGCCGAACAGCTTGCGGACCACCATGCCGTATATGGCGGCGGCGCGGGGGCTGAACGCGCCCGGATCCTCAAAGGCAAAGGTCCGCAGCGTGTCCACAATGCGGCTCTTCATCTCGCCGCTGGCGTTGTTGGTGAAGGTGATGGCCAGAATCCTCTGGTAGAGGTCGAGCTGGAACTCCGCGCCGGCCCGGTCCGGATGCCGGAGGTCGAACCGGAAACAGAGCGACAGGTAGTCAGCCACAAGGTTGGTGGTCTTTCCGGAGCCGGCGGAGGCGGAATATGTGGTGAACATGGGAGGGGCGATTAAAAATTATAAATTGAAAATTGAAAATTGAAAGTTGAAAGTTGAGAGTTGAAAGTTGGAGGTGCAAAGTTATAAAAAATCCCGCACAGGGAGGTGAACCATTCGTCATATTCCGTATCTTTGCGGCCCTAATCAAAAAGACATGCTGAAGATAAAAAACCTGCACGTTTCCATCAAGGGAAGAGAGATATTAAAAGGCGTGGATTTGGAAGTCAACGCCGGGGAGGTCCACGCCATCATGGGGCCGAACGGCACCGGCAAGAGTACCTTGGCCTCGGTAATCGCCGGGAAGGAGGGCTATGAGGTCACCGGGGGCAGCATCCTGTACAAGGGCAAGAACCTGCTGGACCTCAGCATTGAGGACCGCGCCAGGGAGGGTGTCTTCATCGGCTTCCAGTATCCTGTGGAGATTCCGGGCGTGAGCATCGCCAACTTCATGCGCACCGCGCTGAACGAGATCCGCCAGTACCGGGGCCTCGACCCGCTGAACGGCGCCCAGTTCCTGAAACTGATGAATGAGAAGAAGAAGGTGGTGGAGCTGACCGAGAAGCTCAGCAACCGATCCGTCAACGAGGGCTTCTCCGGCGGCGAGAAGAAACGCAACGAGATCTTCCAGATGGCCATGCTCGAACCCACCCTGTCCATACTCGACGAGACGGACTCCGGCCTGGACATCGACGCGCTGCGCATCGTGGCCAACGGCGTCAACCAGCTCAAGAGCCCCGACAACGCCACCATCGTCATCACCCACTACCAGCGGCTGCTCGACTACATCGTACCCGACACGGTACACGTGCTCTTCGACGGGCGGATCGTGAAGTCCGGGCCGAAGGAACTGGCCATAGAGCTTGAGAGGCGCGGCTACGACTGGATCAAAGAAGAGTATGAACAACAAAATCCGGCCAGATGAAAACCCGCGCAGCATATTCCGAACTGATGACAGGCTACCGCCAGCAGCAGCAGCCCGACCCCTACCAACCTGTGGAGGAGTACTTCACCTGCCAGGTATCCAACATGGGCTCCGTGATGCTGCCCGTGCTCAACGGCTGGTACGTACACCAGGGCTCGCGGCTCACCCGCCACGAGAACGGGGTCATTGCCGGCAGCCTGCAAGCCGCCCTTCAGGAATGCCCCGAACTTGTGCGCCCCCATCTGAACCGGCTGGCCGCCGGTGAGCACGACGAGCTGACCGCCTCCAACGAGAGGCAGTTCACCGACGGCGTCTTCATCCATGTGCCCGACCATGTGAAAGTTCCCCACCCCCTCCAAATCGTCTCCCTGGTCAACTCCCGCGAGGACCTGCTCGTGCAGACCCGTAACATCATCGCCATGGGCAGGGACGCCGAGCTCTCGCTGATCCAATGCGATGACTCCTCCCAATACGGCAAAACGTTCCTTAACATCTTCACCGGAATATTCCTGGAGGAGAACGCCCGCCTCCATTATTACAAGACAGAGAACAAGGAGGCCGAATCCCTCCTGTTCCACCACATCCATGTATATCAGAAGCAGCATTCCTTCTTCCTCTCCAACGCCATCACGTTCAACGCGGGCTATGTGTGCAACAACATCCGCGTGAGCCTTGACGAGCCCTTTGCGGAGGCGCGGCTTTACGGCCTGTACCTGGTCGATAAGACCCAGCGGTGCGACAACCGCATCAAGGTGCTGCACAACTGCCCCGACTGCAAAAGCCACCAGCTGTACAAGGGCATACTGGACGACGAGGCCGAGGCGCTCTTCCACGGTCATGTGGTGGTGCGGCCCGACGCGCAGCGCACCAACGCCTTCCAGACCAACCGCAACCTCCTGCTCACCGACAAGGCCAAGGTCAACACGCAGCCGTTTCTGGAGATTTACGCCGACGATGTGCAGTGCAGCCACGGCGCCACGGTCGGGCAGCTGGACGACGAGGCCCTGTACTACCTCCGCACCCGGGGTGTCGGGGAGCGCAGCGCACGCAAGCTGCTCATGTTCGCCTTCGCCAACGAAATCTGCCAGCACGTGACCATCCAGGCGTTGAAGGACCGCCTCAGCGACATGGTGCAACGCCGGCTCAACGGCGAACTCACCATCTGCGACCAGTGCATGCTCCACAACGCCGACAACAGCGGAATCATCTTCCCCATCGACCCGTCCCAACTGTAGCCCCTTTTCCCCAATGAAAATCAAGCTGGTATGGATCGGCAGGAACGACGGCGATGTATTCGACACCGCCATTCAGCAATACACGCAGAAGATCAAGTTCTACACTGTGTATGAGCCTGTTGCCATCCCCTACCTGAAAAACACCAAATCGCTTCCGCAAGAGGAGCAGAAACGGAAGGAGGGGGAACTCATCCTCAAGAAGATAGAGCCGGGCGACTATGTGGTGTTGTTAGACGAGCGCGGCAAAGAATACACCTCTGCAAAATTCTCGCAATTCATCCAGCAGCAGGCCAATACGGGTGCCAAGGCATTAGTGTTCGTCATCGGCGGCGCCTACGGTTTTTCGGAGGCGGTTTACGCGCGCGGCAACATCAAATTGGCCTTGTCGCAGTTCACCTTCCCGCACATCATGGCGCGCCTGGTGTTCGCCGAGCAACTGTACCGGGCGTTCACAATCCTGCACGGGGAACCGTACCACCACTGAAATAGTTCACATCCCATCCCTCTCATCTCGATTCATGAACCACACAGACATACGACACCGGCTGCACCAGCTGGCGGAGCCCTCCGGGGCGGAGACCGAGACGAAACGCCTCATCCTGGAGGTCCTGCGCAAGCTCGGACCCACCCGCATCCACACGTTCCGGGACAGCAACAACCTGCTGGCGGTGTACGACCTCGGCCACGGCGGGCCCACCACCCTCATCCGGGCCGACTTCGACGCGGTGCGCGTGCCGGAGACCCTGGACATCCCCTATGCCTCACATTTGCCGGGCGTGTCACACAAGTGCGGCCATGACGGGCACACCACCATCCTGCTGGGGCTTGCGGAGCGGCTGCACCTGCATCCGCCGGCAAGGGGCCGCGCGCTGCTCCTCTTCCAGGCGGCGGAGGAAACGGGTGAGGGCGCCGCACAACTGTTAGCCTCCGGCATACTCGACACGTACCGCCCCGACAAGGTCTATGCCCTGCACAACATCCCGGGCGAGCCGCTGGGCACCGTGGTTTGCAAAGAGGACAGCTTCACCTGCTCGGTGGTCAGCTGCGACATCGGGCTGCACGGACGCACGGCGCACGCGGCGGAACCCCTGAACGCCATCAGCCCCTACCCCGCCGCCAAGTCCATCACCGACCGCCTGCTCGCACTCAACCGATACGACATGCGCGCCGACGACTTCCGGCTGCTAACCTTGGTGGAGCTCAAAATCGGGGAGCAGGCCTACGGCGTGACCGCCGGACACGGCGTGCTCCGGCTCACCATTAGGGCCAAGGAGGACAACCTGCTTCAGCAGACCCGCGACGAGATCATACGCATAGCCGAGGAGGAAACAAAACGCACCGACGGACTGGCCTGTGAAATTGGATGGAAGGAGTATTTCGCCGCCGCCAAGAACCACAAGGGCGCGGTTGAGACCATAAAGGATGCCGCGCAAGCGTGCGGCCTGCCCTACGTCACCATAGAGAATCCCTTCTCCTGGGGTGAGGATTTCGGCCTGCTTACGCAGCACTACGAAGGAGCGCTGTTTGGACTCGGCTCGGGCGAGAGCCAGCCGCCGCTGCATCACCCGCTTTTCGACTTCCCTGACCATCTCATCCCCGTTGGGGTGAGTTTGTTATACCATCTAATTGACAGATAGGCTGTCCGGATTTTAAGCGCCTGCGCCAGCCGTTATTTCAGCAACAGCTGGTTATACTTCCTCAAACTTTCCAGAATGTTTACACGCACGTGAATAAAATCGCCGGCGCCAGCTTCTTTGAGGGCATCCAAACACTCGGTGGGGTTGCCGGCCACGAGGAACGGCGTGTCCGGGAACAGGGCTTTGCACTGTTGGGCAGCCTCTACACCCAAGGTAGCGTATTCCTCGTCGGAACTGCACACCACAATGAGGTCGGGGTTAGCTTCACCAGCGGCTTTCACGCCCTCGTCCACAGTGGCAAAACCAGCGGGTTCAATAATCTGGTAGCCGGCACACCCGAAGAAATTGGTGATGAACCCGGCGCGCGCCTGACGCATGGCCAGGTTGCCGAGTTTCAGCAAGTAAACCGATGGACGGTGATGGTCTTCTGCATATTTTTCTGTAGCCAGACGCAGCTCTTCGAATGCCATCGCGCCGCGATAGGTCTTCAAGCCCTCGCAATCATCTTTCTTCAACTCCACAATCTTGTCGGCCATCGTTTCATGGATGTTAGGGTACTGGTTGGTGCCGAGCAGAATATAACGGCGGGTAGCAATGTCCATGTCGCGTTTCTGGCAGCTCTTCTCGATTTCGGCCTTTAATGTGCCATCCTCGATGGCTTTCAGCGCACCGCCGCCGGCCTCCACGCCCTGGAAGAGTGTCCAGGCGTGCTCCGCGATGGCGTTAGTGAGCGTCTCCACATAGTAGGAGCCGGCGGCGGGGTCCGCCACACGGTCCATGAAAGCCTCCTCTTTCAGGATCACCTGCACATTGCGGGCAACACGGCGCGAGAAGTCGTCGGATTCTTTGTAGGCTATGTCGAACGGCTGTAAGGAGATGGCGTCGGAGCCGCCTATCACGGCAGACATGCCTTCTGTGGTGCTTCGGAGCATGTTGACGTACGGATCGTAAAGGGTCTTGTTCCAGGTGGAGGCCACCGTGTTAATATGGATCTTGTAGGCGCCGTCGCAGGCGGGCCTGTATTGTGCCACTATGGTGGACCAGAGCAACCGGGCGGCACGCAACTTGGCAATCTCCATGAAGTAGTTGGAACCCACCGATAGGGTCAGCTGCATCCTGGAGGCAGCCTTCTCGAACTTCACACCGTGTTCAGTGCAGAAAGCCAGGTATTCGTTGGCTAATGCGAGCGTGTAGCCTAATTCCTGCACGATGGTGGAACCCGCGTTGTGCAGCACAATTCCGTTCACATTGATGAGTTTGAAGTTCGGCATGTCGTCCGCCATGCTGAGCAATTCCACGGTCTGCATCATATCCTCTTCCCTGGAGAAGTAGAACTTGTTGTGCTTCAAGCGATAGACCAACGGGTCAAAGTTGACGCTGCCGGAGACCAACTGCTTGTCGTAACCTTTTTCTTCGATGTGCTGGAGGAAAATCCTCATCAGGTCGAGGTAGCTTTTCACATGGTTGAACTGCACACCGGTTTTGTTCAGGTCAATGCCATCCAGCAGGGTGCTCAAAGCGTTGGCATTGTCCAGTTGCCGGGCGTTCACGGCAACGGTGGTAGCCCCGCGTTTCAAGGCATCCAGCGCGATGGCGTTGGCCTTTGCCGGGTCGGCCTCCTCAATTTCCTGCACGATGTCCCAATGGTTGTTGTCGGCCTTGGTGCCGCGTGTGTAGGGAAATTCACCGGGCAAGGTGTTGAGATAGTCCATATCTTTCAGGTCCTCCGCACGATAGTAGGGGCGTACAGGGAAGCCTTCCTCGGTGCGCCACACCAACTTCTTCTCGTAGTCAGCGCCTTTCAGGTCTTTGTGGATGGTAGCTTCCCATTGTTCGGTGGAAATGGGCGGAAATTCGGTAAACAGTTTTTCTTCAGCCATATTCGGGATTTGTTTTTAAACGGCGGCAAAGATAGGGAAAAACTTTGAACTTTGAACAATGAACTTTTAGGGGATTTGGATACCTCATTTTTTACTATTTTTGCGCTTCAAAAATCCGAATAGATATATGAGAGCACGAGTGAGCATCATCATGGGCAGCACCTCCGACCTTCCGGTGATGGAGGCGGCCTGCAAGTTTTTAGACAGCAATGAGATACCGTTTGAGATATTGGCGTTGTCGGCGCACCGCACACCCGATGAGGTGGCGGAGTATGCCAAGAACGCACACACGCGCGGCGTGGAGGTCATCATCGCCGCCGCCGGCATGGCCGCGCACCTGCCGGGCGTGATTGCCGCCATGACCCCGCTGCCCGTGATTGGCGTGCCCATCAAGTCCTCATTGGAAGGCATGGACGCTGCCCTGGCCATGCTACAGATGCCTCCGGGCATACCCGTGGCCACCGTGGCCATCAACGGGGCGCAGAACGCCGCCATACTGGCCATGCAGATTCTCGCCGCCGGAGACCCCGCCCTGCGCGAGAAGGTTATCCTGCACAAGCAGAACCTGAAGCAGAAAATCGTGAAAGCCAACGCCGACCTGGCGGAGGTGTCTTATAAATTCAAAACAAACTGATTCCTTATCTCACCGTCACGGTTACCTCTTGATACCCAAACGTTTTAAACAGATCGGCTAATTTTTGGATTCCTAATTTGCTGGCCTTTTCAATCAGGCCATCTTTAAGGGCATCCTCTTTGATTTTGTTCATCGCCTTGTTCTCCACTTTGGTCACCTGCTCGTGACTCCAGTTTCTTTCTTCTATGTAAATATCAAGATATAAATGGTTTCTTTGATCTTCCCGATCCTTTCATAGGGTGCAACTACAAATACACGGGTGAGAAAAGCATCCAATATGAAACGATATGTTGTTGTAATGGTATTAGCGGGACTGGTGCTTTCCTGTATGGCGCAGCATGGCAATGACAGATCCCGCCGTGTAGTGGTGTACCCTTCAGTGGAAACCCTATCATGGCATACGGGTGCGCGGGCGTGTACCTCCTGCGCGTCACCCTGACCGACGGAACCGTGCGCACCGCGAAGGTGGTGAAACAGTAATTGGCTGTTAGCCGTTAGCCGTTGGCCTTTAGCTGTTGGCCGTTAGCTGTTGGCCGTTAGCCGTTAGCTGTTGGCCGTTGGCTGTTAGCTGTTAGCCGTTAGCCTTTAGCCTTTAGCTGTTAGCTGTTGGCCGTTAGCGAACAAAGCCAATAGCCAATAGCCAATAGCCCCCTTTCGCCTTTTTTCCCTATCTTTGCCCCAACGAAAATATTAACCAATAAAATACACACATTATGAAACAGACATTTCTTACCACAGCACTTCTCGCTTTGTTGCTGTTGTGCGGTTGCACGAGAAATAAAAAATGCGAATACGGGTATGACGGAACCTGGTTATATCTGGAACAACCAAGAAATGAAGTGGTGGGTTATTTTATACCTAACGCACCTAACCTTGATATTGATTCTGCATGTTATGTGTTGCTAAACAACGAATATGTGGTGATGACCTTTGCATTTTATCCTGTAAAAGGTCCTGTTCCCAAAGAATTTAGATTATATCCCAATAAACCAATTCCAGTACATTGTACGCTGGAATATTTTACGAATTACCACGACTATTCACTACCTCCAACTAAAATATTATGTTTAGAAAAAATTTAATGATTATGAAAAAGATAGACACTTATTTGTTTGCGGTGATCATCTGTTTTTCCTCGATTATTTCTCTGGCGCAGAATGGTAATTATTATTATAATAATGGTATCGAGAAATTTTTTATAGACGATTCAACATCAATAAACATCATTGTTGCAGACACAAGTGATTTGGTAGCTATAAGCAATGGACTGTATGATTATTTTTTTGAGAAAGCAAAGGTTTCATATTCTGATGAGGATGATAACATAATTGTTACTTATAATGCTTTGCCTTGTTATAACATTAATAGCATCATTAACACTGTCACGAACAATCATCCAGAAAAAGTCAAATATTATTCTTATTCAAAGATTTTGAATGGTAGTCGGATTTGGTTAAGAAACGAAGTTGTGGCCAAAATCAAGAGCATAAATCTTATACCATCTGCTATATCCCTTATCAATGACTATAGTGATGTAAGCTTTTCTGTTGAAGACACTTTATACTTAAATATTCTTTGTCCTAACGAAAACACTGTCATTTCTCTTGCTCAAGATTTATTTGAATCAGGATTAGTTGTTTTTGCCGAACCAGATTTTTATAATACTTATGATAATTATTTTAATGATCCATTGTATGGCCAACAATACTATTTGCACAATACTGGGCAAATAATATCATTACAAGATGAAAGTACTTTTCAATGTGTTTCAGGCATAGATCTAAAAACGATTGAATCTTGGTCTTTTATTTCTTCATTAACAGATGTATCATCAATAAAAGTAGCTATTGTTGATGATGGTGTAGAAGATCGTGAGGATTTGATGTTAGGAGAAAATAGCAAGGTTTTAAATGGTTTTCCTGCGATTAATCACGGCCATCCCAAACGTGTGCATGCTCATGGTCAATGTTGTGCCGGAATCATAGCAGCAACTCCAAATAATGGGAAAGGAATTATTGGAATAGATCATAATTCAAAAATTATTCCTATAAGGATTCAGAAAATGGTAGGAGTTCTTTATAATGACTGTGAATCTGAATATATGAGCAACAGTCGCATAGCGAGAGGTATACGTAAGGCTTGGGCAGATTTTGATGCAGATGTTCTCAATGTTTCATGGGGGCATATAAGAAACGGATCGCAACAAGTTGAAGATGCTCTCGAAACAGCAATAGATAATGGTAGGGACAATAAAGGATGTGTTGTAATAGCTGCTTCAGGGAATAATTTTAAGACAGATTCCATTAGTTTAATAGGGAAAATGCCCAAAACAATATCAGTGGGTGCTGTACAAGGCGATGGATTGCGAGGCGAATACTCAAATTATAGTTCTGATTTAAATGTAGTAGCTTTTGGAGGTAAAGCTGTATACGGTTCAGTAATGGGAGATCTTACCCAATGGTGTGATATCCGCACAATAGATCGCGAGGGGAATAAAGGATACACTACGGGCAACTACTATGACTATTTCGGGATGACTTCCGCCGCTGCCCCAATGGTGTCCGGAGTTGCATCACTAATGCTTTCGGTGAATCCAAATCTGACAAGCCAACAGGTGAAAAACATCATAGAACAGACTGCCCAAAAACTTCTGGCTTACACTTTCACTCCTGCCAACGCCATTCATCCTAACGGTTCTTGGAATGAACAGGTGGGTTACGGACTGGTTGATGCGCACAGGGCTGTCGTTCAAGCCTATATGTTTGGGCATAGCATATCAATCTCTGGTGATCAGTTGCCGGATTTGTATCAGCAATACACCTACAATTGCAATATTTACCGTCCAGATTTGTTCACATTTGTTTGGAGCAGTGTGAATGGTAAGTTTTCTATCGAGTCATCAAATGGTACAGAGGTTGTCGTCAAACCTGTTTCAGCAGGCGAGGATAGCGTAATAGTTTGCATATACAATCAAGGCAGGCTTATGTTCCGAGAAGGGACACCAATTACTGTAACAGACCCGTGTTCAATTGGAAATTTGAATCCAGTAGGAATAGGAGACTTTCATGTCGTCAATAATACAACATGGTCTGGGAACAATAGACTGCTTCCTGGCGAAGTAATAGTTGATTCGCTTGCGACTTTAACTATTACCGGAACCCTCCACTGCACCCCCTCCGCCCGCATCATCGTGCGTCCC
>FLNW01002316.1_pt1 | contig 15583 bp, 9 predicted proteins | sample 1140371 | NCBI WGS metagenome assembly FLNW01 (sample SAMEA3878170, study PRJEB12797) | bioreactor metagenome | biome: Moose rumen | place: Sweden | collected 2011-10
ACAAAGCACATTTAGTGATTTCGCCACAATATGCCACACTCGACAATTTTAACATGAACCTCGGAAAATCGGATTTTGCACTTGAAGGAAAAATCAACAACATTTTTCAATATGTTTTTGCCGACAGCACACTCAAAGCCGCCTTTAACTATAAAAGCAATCTCATTGACGTAAACGATATTTATAGTTACGACCATTCGCAACCAACAGAAACACAATCAGAAACTCAAACTGATAACACTCAAACCGAAGCCCCCGAAATTCCTAAAAACATTGATTTTAATCTAAATGCTAACATAGGAAAAATTCTTTACGATAGTTTAGTAATAAACAATTTAACGGGAAATATAGGACTTAAAAACGGAGCAGCCACACTTAACAACTTAAAAATGGTTATGCTTGGCGGCAACGTTTTTGCCAACGGGAAGTACGATGCGGCTGACCTCAATTGTCCCAAAGTGGATATGCAACTCGATTTAAGCAACATTGATATACAACAAACAGCCAACACATTCAACACCGTAGAAAAACTTGCACCAATAGCAAAAAGTTGTCATGGTGATTTAACGGCTAAAGTTAACTTTAAATCCAACATGGACAAATACCTTAACCCCGATTTAAAAACCATTAACGGTGATGGAAGATTAGTAACCAAATCAATAGGCATAAAAGATTCTAAAATTTTCAACCTCATAGGCGAAGCTACTCAAAACTCAAAACTAAAAAATCCAACCATGAAAAACATTAACGTTGGATTTAAAATAGAAGATGGCAATGTAACCGTTGATACAACTGCCTTTAAACTCAACGATTCTGATGGCGATTTTTATGGAAAACTTGGACTTGACCAAAGTCTTGACTTCAATGTAGGAATGAATTTGGCCAACACCATAGCCAACAACTTGCTTGGAAAAGTAGCAGGTAGCGAAAAAAGCGGATTAATAAAAGTAATTGCCAAAATAGGCGGAACGGTTGATAATCCCAAGATTACAGGATTTTCAACATCGGCTACCGACGTTTTAAAAGACATCGCAACAGAAAAAATAGCAGAAGTTAAAGAAAAAGTTTCGGAAGAAGCCCAAAAATACATCGCACAAGCCAAAGCACAAGCCGACAAACTTATAGCAGAGGCAAAAACCCAACGCGACAAATTGGTAAACGAAGCACAAACTCAAGCCGACAAACTCAAAGCCGAAGCTCAAGCAGCAAGCGACAAACTTATAGCCGAAGCATCGCAACAAGCCGACAAACTTATAAACCAAGCAACCAATCCTGTGGCAAAAGCCGCTGCAAAAAAAGCTGCAGAAGAAGTTAAGAAAAAAGCAAAAACCGAAGCAGATAAAAAAATCGCGCAAGCTGGTTCCAAAGCCGACGAACTTGTAAATACTGCAAAAAAACAAGGCGACAAATTGGTTTCTCAAGCAGAAACCCAAGCCGACAAAATAAACAAAGATGCTGTTGCAAAGGCTAAAAGTTTGTAAAAAATGACAAAAACAGAAATAGAACACCTCAAGGAATTTGACAAAGCACATCTTTGGCATCCTTACACCTCTGCGCTAAATCCTACCGAAGCCTATCCTGTAGAAAGTGCAAAAGGTGCAGAAATAAAATTATGTAGCGGAGAAGTACTTATTGATGGTATGTCGTCGTGGTGGGCGGCTATACACGGATACAATTGCCAAGAACTCAACGATGCGGTAAAAAATCAATTGGCAAAAATGAGTCACGTAATGTTTGGCGGACTCACGCATGAACCTGCCGTGGAACTTGGCAAACTTCTGCTTAAAATTCTACCACCGCAAATGCAACATATTTTTTACAGTGATAGTGGAAGTGTATCGGTTGAGGTGGCAATGAAAATGGCTTTGCAATATTGGCATTCTCGCGGCAACAGACACAAAAATAAATTTTTCACCGTCAAAGGTGGGTATCATGGCGACACATGGCATACAATGTCGGTTTGCGACCCAGATACTGGAATGCACAACATTTGGAATGGTATTTTACCACAACAGATTTTTGCCGACAAACCCAACATTGGTTTTTATGATAATTGGAATGATTCTGCAGCAGACCAACTAAAAAAACTATTTGAACAACATCATGAAACAGTAGCAGCTTTTATCATAGAACCAGTGGTACAAGGTGCTGGCGGTATGAATTTTTATCACGTTAATTACCTTAAACAAATTGCTGCACTTTGCAAACAATACGATGTTTTGCTAATTTTCGACGAAATAGCCACTGGATTTGGTCGTACAGGCGAATTGTTTGCGCAACTTCATGCACAAGTTGTTCCCGACATTATGACCATAGGCAAAGCTTTAACTGGTGGTTATATGACATTTGCAGCCACAATAGCAACAAGCAACGTAGCAGAAACCATCTCAAAAGGCAATCCATCTGAATTTATGCATGGACCAACTTTTATGGCAAATCCATTGGCATGTAGTCTTGCCATTGCAAGCATCAACCTTCTTTTGAAAAACAACTGGCAAAAAAAGGTAAAATATATTGAGAACGTATTCAAAACTCAACTCGAATGTCTTAAAAACTGCTCAACGGTAAAAGATGTTAGGGCGTTGGGAGCTATTGGCGTTGTAGAAATGAAAAAACCAGTTGACATGAAAACCATACAACAACAACTGGTTTCAAAGGGAATTTGGTTGCGACCATTTGGCAAATTAATATATGCAATGCCGCCATATATTATTAGCCAACAGCAACTTAACAAACTTTGCAGTTCAATGGTTGAAATTATTCAAAATCTTTAAGAATAAACTCCACACGTCTATTCAACGCTCTACCTTGCGATGTTTTGTTATCAGCCATCGGTGCTGATTTTCCATAAGCCTTGTAACTAAGACGATTGGCTTTTATTCCAGCCATAACAAGGTAATTATAGACCGTACGACAACGATTTTCGCTTAGCAACATATTATCTTCAATGTTGCCAATAGCATCGGTGTGTCCACGAAGTTCAACCTTATACTGCGGATATTCAACAAGGAACATTGCAAGTTGATGAAGAAAAATAGTTGAAGTTTCGGTTAAATTTGCAGAATTAAACTCAAAATTTACATTTTCTAACGGCATAGCCACTCCCGTAGCAATTTTGCTAAGTTTTATATCTTCAATTGTTGGCGGCACATATTCTGAACTATCGGGATTTATAAGTTTTGTATTATAAAAAAATCCGTATTTTTTTACAGTCAACATATAATTTTCATCTTTTGTAACTGGCGTTGAAACAGAATATTCGCCACTTGTTTCGGTTATATTTTGATGAGTTTCGTAAGTACTAAGTCCAGTAAGTTCAACATTTACGCCCGATACAGGCCTTCCATCCTCATCAGTTATCTTTCCTTTTATCAAAAGTATCTGTTTTGGAGCAGCCTCTGGCGATAAGTCGCAACAAAATATATCCCAATCACCTTTTCCACTCAATAATTTATTGCTAAAATACAATCTTTTACCATCAGCACTCACAACGTAGGCAACATCATCACCATCAGAATTGAGTGGAAAACCAATATTTTTAGGCTTACTCCACTGGTTAAACTTATCGAGACGACTAAAAAATATGTCAAACCCACCAACACCACCATGTCCATTGCTACTAAAATACAAAGTTTGACCATCACCATGAATAAATGGTGTTTTTTCATCAAACTCACTATTAATTTCTGGACCAAGATTTATTGGAACACTCCAAAGCGAATCTTTGTGTTTACGTTCTATTTTGTAAATATCATAACCGCCATAACCTCCTGGTCTATTGCTCGAAAAATATAAAATATTGCCTGTTGCATCAATAGTTGGCTGACCTTCAAATGCTTCTGTATTTACAGTATTTGGCAATTTTATCAAAGGCTGCCATTTTTGATTTTTGAATACAGAAAAATATATATCGCAATTATCATAATTACAGATTGTTATGTATAAAATTTTATTATCAAGCGATAAACATGCACCACCTTGAAGTTTTCCTGTATTGAAAGGCGAAGGCATCATAGCCCCGCGCGAAAAAACTTCGCCAACACTATCAACAGACAACAAATTGCTAAGCATAAGTTCCTCAACAAATTCATTTTTACGTTTTTCACGCCTTCGAGTATATAAAAGTATCGAACCATCATGCGAAAGAAAAGGCAGATATTCATCATCAGATGTGCAAACGTTACGCAATTCGCGTGGATTAAATTTTACTGGATTTTTCATTATCTCAAAATATTCTTTTACCATTTCTTGTCGCCTAACAGCCATTTTTTTACAACTTAACGCAGCATTTTGCGATGATAAAAAAACATCATAGAATTTTTGAGCATCTTTAAAATTACGATTTATAAAATAATACTCACCAAGTAAATATGCAGCCCTCAAACTATCGTAACTATCACAATTTTCATACGAAAGTTTCAAATATTTTTCTGCTAATGCACCATATTCCGATGATTTAGAAGTTTGAAATCTAACTTGAGCATCCTTTTGCTTATCCAAATAAAACTTTCCAAGTTCAAGTGTGGCAGGGTAATACTTCGGATATACGTCTGCTATTTCTTTAACATACCTTATACCAATATCCTTATTTTGTGTCATAAGGTTGACAGCATCACTAAATTTACGTTCAACGTCTTTATTTTTTATTGTAGAACAATTTTTTTGAGCACTTGTTAATGACGTTGTTAGTATAAAAAAAATTAGTATTGCAATATTTTTTTTCATCTTTTATTCTTTGAAGAACCAAACACATACAAACATAAAAAAAAAATTATAATTTGCAAACTTATCTTTAAGCAAAATTTTTCTCGAAGTTATTATTTATCACTCACATAAAAAACCTTACCTTTCAATATTCTTGTAGATTATTGAAAACATCTTTTAACCAAATATATAGTAAAATACTATTTTTGTATTAAAAATATCCTTTTTTATACAAAAAAATGGTATAAACTTACAACAAATCTAAGATATAATAAAAAAGAAAAATTGAATTACATCACTAAATCAGCCCCCATTGGCTCACTGCTCGTTATTCTCGACGATGCAATAGCTATAGCCAAACTTTGACTTAAACGCTCAATAAATTCTATTTTATACTCTTGAAAAATAATATTAGAAGCAATTTCCAAAACTCCAAGAACAGAGTTTTCCATAATCAGTGGTACCAATAACAAATTTTTTGGATTTGCACCACCAAGCCCAGTATGCAACTCTATATACCCATCAGGAATTTTTGTCATATAAATTTTTTCTTTTTCAAGATAACACGTCCCTATAAGTCCATCGCCAGGATAAACTCTTCGACGAATATATTTACTTTTTTGATATGCCACCGTAGCAATCTGCTCAAGATATATATTATCTTTATCGCTGTCGTTTAGCACAAAAAAACCACCCATCTGCGCATCAACATAATCGGTAAGTTTTTTTAACACTTCAACAGCCATAGAATTAAGGCTACTACTCATACGAATAATATCACTCAATACAGCAAGACCTTCGGCTGCCCACTGACGACGTTTATTTTCTTCTTTACGTTTTTCTTCTTCTTCTCGTGCATGCCTAAGACTATTACGCATGTCAAGCAATGAGTTTCCAAGATTGTCTTTATCGCTCAAAAGTTTAAACTCACTATCAAGGTTTCCGGCACCAATGTCGCGAGCAAATCCTGCATACGAGGCAAAACCATCAATCAACGCATCAAGCGATTGTTTCATTTGTCCAATTTCATCATTACGATTTAAAGACAATTTTTTTACAACAAGACCTTGGCTCATCTGTGCCAACTGTTTTTCAATCATTTGAATAGGTACAGACACCGAATTTCCAAAGTAATAAAGTACAAGTGTTGATATTAATATTAACACTATACCTATTATTATAGTTAATGTTACAAGATAATTGATACGGCTTTGAAGATTTTCGGTTTTTTCTTTCACCATTTTGTCAATGTAATCTTCATATACACCGGTACCAATTACCCAACCCAATTGTTCATGAAGTTTTACAAAAGAAATTTTTGGAACCCACTCTTTACTATCAGGTTTGTAAAAGTCGTATCTAAGTATTCCTTCGCCATTTCCAGAACGTATTGTTTCTGCATAGGCTGTATAAACATTAACATCTGTGTTGCCAATATAAAAAACATGAGGATCACCTTCAAGGCTTGGCATTGAGCCGTGCATAACCACCTCGTATGGTGGTTCATACATATTAATCCATAGATAACCATCAACGCCATAACGCAAAACTCTAAGGTTTTCTAATGTAATTTTCAGCATATTAGTTGCTACCATTTTAACAGCCTCATCTTCAACTACATCGTCAATATCAAATCCATAACGCTCTCTTACACCTGTTTCATCACTACTACGAAAAGAATGTTCTATCATGTCGTAGGCTATGTTAACAATGTCAATCAATTGTTTGGTTATCTGTTCGGTTTCATCGGCACGGAATCTTTCGATGTCAAGGAGTGCTTGTTGCCTAAAATTGTATATAGAGTTAAAGGCAATAAGTACGATGGAAATCAACACCGTAACACTGGTAAAAAGCGGTAATTTTGTCTTTAACTTCATATACTACAATAAATTGAGTTTTTATTTTTGCCTACAAAATTTTATGCAAGTTAATATTTTTTGTTTAAAGCAAAAAATATTTTACATTTTTTTTTATTCAAAATCTATACCATTTAAAAATTATGTTTTTCTGTCTAAACAAAAACCTGCCTTGCTAAAAATTGGTTAATAAGCAGGCAGGTTGTCGAACAACTATTTCAACTAAATCTAATCTAATTTATACTTAGAAATCATCACCCTAAACTCGCTATTAAGATCATGAATAGTGTTAAATACTTCAGGTGGAATATTTTCGCGATTTTTCTTCAACAATTTTTCTGCAGCGTCCATTTCTGCAGTGTGTCGTTCAAGATTACGAACAAATTCTGCCATAATTTTAACCCTTGCACGTTCCATATTTCTATCGGCATCTTGAAGTGCCTTAGCTTGAAATCTCTCTTTTTCTTGAAGTTCACGATTTTGATCCATTATTTCGGTTTTCTGCAACTCAATTTCTTTATGTAGTTTATTGAGTTCCTTTACCTTTTCTTGCAACGACTGCTCTTGTTGACGTGATTTTTCAATAGCTTTCATCAAAATGCCTTCATTATCATGAAGTTTCTTGTTGGCATTATTTAGTTCGTCTTGCTGTTTTGCCATTGTTTCCTGCGTAGCCTGAAGTTCTTCAAGATTTTGACGCATTTCTTCCTCTTGGGCTGCCATTTTTTCGGCTTGATCAGTAAGTTCTATCTCAAGTCGCTTGTTTGCACTTATATCAGTAGCCATATTGAGTATCTTATATGGAAAACCATCACTATCAAGTATTGGTGTGTAAACTTGATGCAACCAATGAGCTTCGCCTGAAGCAACAATTTTATCAGTACGTTTTACCACTTCTCCTTCACGTACACGATTCCAAAAATCGGGATCTTCGGGTTCGGGATCTTCTGGATCGCGAAAATCTGAAAGATTACGACCAATTATATTTTCTCTCTGAAGGTTAAGTGTCTTACTAACTGCTTCATTTACAGACGTAATACGACCATTAAGGTCAAACTCTATAACAAGAGAAGAACTATTAACAGCATTAAGAATGCTCTGCATTTCCGCCTCTTTACGAGCAGATTCCTCTTGGGTTGCTTGTAATTCCTCAAGATTCTGACGCATTTCTTCTTCTTGCGATGCCATTTCTTCTGCTTGCTGTTGCGATTGAGTAAGCAATTCTGCCGTACGTTGGTTAATTTTTGCAATAGATAGCGTGGAAGCAATACTTTCTGATACTTTTTCCACAAAATCTATCTCATGACGTTCCATTTTTTTAAACGATGCTATTTCCATTACACCAAAAATCTGCTCTTCTACTTTTAACGGCATTATTAACAAACAACTTGGATTTGCTCCTCCAAGACCAGAAGTTATAGTTAAATAATCATTTGGTAAATCGGTTAGATAAACATACGATTTTTCAATAGCACACGTTCCAATCAACCCCTCACCAGGATAAATTTTCTTTTTCTTTTTACGTTCTTGATTGTACGCATACGACGATACAAGTTCGAGATAAACGTCATTTTTATTGCTATCGTTGAGCAAGAATATGCCACCCTGATTGGCTCCAAGAAAGTGTATAAGACTTTTTATAACATTATTAGCCAAGTCGCTCATTGAGTTAGTACTTTGACGAAGTATTTCACTAAATTGTGTCAATCCCTCATTAGCCCATTTACGAAGGTCGTCTTCGTTTTTACGTTTTTCTGCTTCTTGTTGAGATTTGTAAAGATTACTACGCATCTCCAACAATGAATTACCAAGTACGTCATGCTCAGATAACGGTGTAAACTCAGTATCAAGGTTCCCACCACCTATTGAAGATGCAAACTGTGTAGTTTTTTTCAATCCTTCTGCAAAAGTGTTAAGTTCTTCGCCCATTTCAGCAAGTTCATCGTTAGATTCGTAAACAAATCTTTCTTCAGGAAGAATACCTTGACTAAGCGGCTCTACAAATTGTTTAAGTTTAAAAATTGACTTTTCTATATTTTTAGATATTTTTCTAATTCCAAAAAGTATTGCAATTGTTAGCAATATGGCAACCCAAATAAAAATTGTTCTTGTTCTATTTTCATTTTGAATACGCGCATCGTTTATTTGCTTTATAACAGAATCTATATCATCAAGTTTTCCTTTTTCTACTTCAAGTTCTGCCAAAAGACCTTCTTCGCTACTAAAACCAATTTCACGATCTATTTTTACAAGCGATGTAAAATAACGTTTAAAATCATTAATAGGTTTAGCTTTATCAGAATTTTGGCTTGTAACCATAGGAATAGGTGTAACCACATGACTCTCGGTAGAATCGTTGGAAGAAGTGTTACCTACATTTATAGTAAGGTCAACATCATCTTTTCCCATACCGCCTGGTGCACTACCCATATATTGCGAATAAAGGGCTATAAAATCGTTATAAAACTTAGAATCCTTACGATAAAGATATTGTACCTCTGCATCTTTAAGTGCAGCAAGACTTTTGGCAGGTAGAGAATTTTGGGTTACTGCATTAGCATAACTACGTTCAAGCTCTCCTATTATACCAGTGCTTACAGAACCACGTTGATATGCTTTATTGGCAATAGTATTTAGCAAATCGGCATAACTACCAGCATTTTCTTTAAGCATATAGATTTTATCGCCAATATTAAGTTTTTGTGTGGTATTTATGTTTAATACCTCATCAAAATGCTTGTTTAAATCTCGCGAAAGAATATCAAACCTACGCAAATAATCGTTATCACCTGTTTTAAAAAAAGTATTATCGCTCGGATAGTTTAGCAAAAACGATTGTTCTTGCTGTTTCATACTCAAATACTCCATTTTCAGGGAGTTAATCTTTTCTCCGTACAACTCGTATTCCCTGTTTTTGTTTAACAAAAAGGTAAAAACCATTGCTACAACCACGAATGGTAACGCCGTGGTTATCAAAAACATGTTGAACTTCGATTTTATACTAAGTTTCAGCTTTTTCATAAACTAAAAAAGTCATTTTATTTATATAAAAAACGCCTTAAAATGGCAAGGCAAATTATAAATAACTTTTTGTTTTACCAAAAAATATCGCAAATAATTTTTTTTTGCAATTAATTTATACTTTTGGTGCTGTTTTGCAGCTCACATTTTTTATATGTTGCCTTACTTGGCAAAGTTGCAAATTTGATACCGAAAAAACAATTAATTGGCTAATCAAATAATTTTTATTTATGAACAATACACTTTACCCACTGAAATTCAGCCCAATATATAAAACAAAACTTTGGGGCGGTAACAGATTTAAAGATTTTTTTAAACGTGAAAACACTCCCGAAAACTGTGGAGAAAGTTGGGAAATATCTGGTGTTGATGGCAACGTTTCTGTTGTTTGCAATGGTTTTCTTGCGGACAACTCGCTTACAGAACTTCTTGAAGTTTATATGGGCGACCTTGTTGGCGACAAAGTTTATGAAAAATTTGGCAACGATTTTCCTCTATTGATAAAATTTATTGATGCCAACGACAAACTTTCTGTTCAAGTACACCCAGACGACAAATTGGCAGAGAAAAGACACAATTCTTTTGGAAAAACAGAAATGTGGTATGTTCTTGACAACGAAAATGGTGCAGAATTAATAAATGGTTTTAACAAAAAAATCACCAAAGACGAATATCTTAATGCACTTGAATCTGGAAAACTCATGGATATACTCAACTCCATGAAAGTAAACCGTGGCGATGTATTTTTTATCCCTGCAGGACGTGTACACGCCATTGGCAAAGGTATTTTGATAGCAGAAATACAGCAAACCTCCGACATAACATATCGCATATACGACTTTGACCGTAAAGATAAAGATGGAAAACCAAGAGAATTACATACAGAATTGGCCGTAGATGCTATAGATTATAATTTTTATAAAAATTATCGTTCGGAGTATATACCTAAAAATGGAGAATCGGTAAATGCTATTGATTGTAATTATTTTACAACCAACGTGTTGCTTTTTGATAAACCAATAGAAAAAGATTATCCAGAAATTGATTCTTTTGTAATTTATATTTGTACACAAGGCAAATGCGACGTTGTTTATGGAGATAATAATCAACGCGAAAGCCTTAAAGCTGGAGAAACAATGCTAATTCCTGCAATGATAAAAAACGTTGCACTTTACCCAAGTACACAAACCAATATTGTAGAAACATACATTAAATAAAGGTGTAAAGTAAAAAAATATTCGCAATTTTAAATTTTTATTTCACACAATTTAGTACACCATTAGACAAAAAAATAATTACTAATAAATAAAAGGTGTACATAAAAATAAGTTTTATGACAATTTGTCAGTTTTTTCAATATGGCAACGTATTTGAATTACAAAAGATAGTAAATATAAAAAAATAAGAGCAATGAGCAAAAAAAAGAAACGTTATAATCCTAATAATAAGGATTTTAATAAACGCAACAATAATATGGAACAACAAGAAAATAAAGAAGAAAACCCAAATCTTGATATTGAAGACACCGACAATACAGACAAAGTGGCAGAAGAAGCTGACAAAACTGACAGTAAATCAGATAATACTGACAGCAAAACCAACGATACCGACAATAAGGTAGAAAAAAACGAAGACGAAAAAAGCACAACCGAGGATTTACAAAAAAAACTTGACGAACTAAACGATAAATATCTCCGTTTGGCAGCCGAATACGACAATTATCGTAAACGCACGGTAAAAGAGAAAATGGATCTTACCAAATATGCAGGGGAAGATGTACTAAAAGGCATTCTACCAGTGGTTGACAACGTAGAAAGAGCAGTAAAATCTCTTGAATCGGCATCTGACATGGAAGCTGTAAAACAAGGTGTTACATTGATATACAACAGTTTTAAAGATTTTCTCGAAAAACGCGGACTAAAAGAAATAGAAGCAATAAATCTACCTCTTGACACCGACGTACATGAAGCTATAACAAAATTTCCTGCTCCTACACCCGAACTTAAAGGCAAAATTATTGACGTGGTGGAAAAAGGTTATTTTTTAGGCGAAAAAGTTATCCGCTTTGCCAAAGTGGTGGTTGGTGAATAATTTTTTCTTTTTCATTATTTGGTTTTTAAACAAATAAAAATGGCAGACAAAAGAGATTATTACGAAATACTCGGTGTAGAAAAAAACGCCGACAAAGAAGAAATAAAGAAAGCCTACCGCAAGTTGGCTCTCAAATATCACCCCGACAGAAACCCTGGCGACAAGGCTGCCGAGGAAAAATTTAAAGAAGCAGCCGAAGCCTACGAAGTGTTAAGCAATGACGAAAAACGCGCAAGGTACGACCAATACGGACATGCAGGAGTTGGAGGTGCCGCAGGTGGTGGATTTAGTATGGACCTCAACGACATAATAAGCCATTTTGGCGATATATTCGGTGGCGGATTTGGCGGAGGTTTCAGCAGTGGTTTTAGCGGATTCAGCGGTTTTGGTGGTTCTGGTAAACGTGTAGTTAAAGGCAGCAATTTAAGAGTTAAAGTAAAACTAACTCTTAAAGAAATTGCAGAAGGCGTTGAAAAAAAGATAAAAGTAAAAAAATACATAGCTTGTAGCAGTTGCAACGGAACAGGAGCAGAAGGTAATTCTGGCACAAAAACATGTAGCCAATGTCATGGTACAGGAACAGTTACAAGAATTTCCAACACATTCTTAGGCCAAATGCAGACAAGTTCAACTTGCCCCACATGCAATGGTACAGGAAAAGTTATAGTTAACAAATGCAAGTCGTGCAACGGTGAAGGAGTTATAGCAGGCGAAGAAGTAATTACTATAAACATTCCTGCTGGTGTAACAGATGGTATGCAGATGACCGTAAGTGGCAAAGGCAACGCTCCACGTCATGGCGGTGTTAATGGCGATTTGCTTGTGGTGTTTGAAGAAGAACCTGACGAACAACTCACTCGCCAAGACAACAATCTTGTTTACCAACTTTACTTAAGCGTACCAGAAGCTGTTTTGGGCACTTCTAAAGAAATTCCTACTATTGACGGCAAGGTTAAGGTAAAAATAGACGCAGGCACACAACCCGGTAAAATATTAAGGCTCAAAGGTAAAGGACTACCTACATACGGAAGTTATGGACGTGGAGATTTGCTTGTTTGCGTCAACGTTTGGATTCCAACAAAAATAACACGTGACGAACAGAAAATTTTTGAAAACCTACAACAAAAATCATCATCGTTTAATCCACAACCAGATTCAACCGAAAAAACTTCATTTTTCGATAGATTATTCGGTAGATAAATTAGATAAACTATGCGATGAAAAAAACCGTGGTATATATCACGGTTTTTTTATAACTCTAATCATAATAAAACATTACAATACCACAACCTTTGACAATAATTTTTTTTCAACATTAATATAATAACTAAATAACAAATTTTTTTACTAGAATTGCTCAGATAACTAACCTTGTACAGCAACTAAGCGAAATTACTCTACGATACGCTAATTCAGCAGAAGAATTATCATCGTCAAGCCAACGTCTTGCAGAAGAATGCAAAAAACTTAAAAAAGCTGTAGAATACTTCAACATAGGACAATAAATAAACAAGTTTTCGCAACCAATATTTTTTCACAAAATACACAAAATCTTTCAAAAAGGAGGGTGAGTCAACAAAAAAACACCCTCCAACTTTGAAAGAAATAAACATAAAAAAATTCAGTTTTTTAGATGTAATCCACACTCGCGATGTTCGGGATTTTCCCACCACCAACGTCCAGCGCGAATATCTTCCCCCTGTTTAACAGCACGTGTACAAGGTTGACAACCAATACTTGGAAATCCCTTATCGTGAAGTTTATTGTAAGGAACACCGTTATAATTAATATAATTCTTTACATCGTCTTCGCTCCACCCAATTATTGGATTTAATTTCATAAGACCATTTTTAGCATCCCATTCAACAGTGTTCATATTGGTTCGAGTAACACTTTGTCCACGTCTAAGCCCACAAACCCAAACGTCAAGTCCTTTAAAAGCACGAGCAAGCGGTTCAAGTTTACGTACATGACAACAACGATGACGACTCTCTAAACTATTGTAAAACAGATTAATACCTTCTTCTTGTACCATCTGTTGCACAAGGTTATAATCGGGAAAAAATATCTCAATGTTGATACCATATTTCATATTGGTGCGATCGATAAGGCTATATGTTTCTGGAAAAAGCCTACCTGTATCCAATGTAAAAATGCGAGCCGACTTATCGATTTTTAACATCATATCGGTAATAGCTTGATCTTCAAAACTAAGGCTTGACGACAAAGCTATTTTACCTCTAAATATTTCCAAAAAATACTTCAGTATTTCCTGCGGTGATTTTCCCTCAAACTTAGCATTAAGCTCAGAGGCAAGTTTTTCATCAACCATAAATTTTTGTTTTTTTTAGATATTTAATCAACAATCATTCCCGCTCCAACAGTTTCATTGGTATCTGGGTCGATAAAAATAATACTTCCTGTTGCGCGATTATGGTTATATGAATCAAAAACCAAAGGATTAGAGGTTTTAACCGTTATCTGTGCAATATCGTTTGCATTGAGTTGCCCAACATTTTGTTCATGTTCAAGTGTATTTATGTTAACACGATAGTCTATCTGCTTAACCATACCTTGGGTTTCAAAAGTTGCTTGACGAACAACATAACGTTTGCGGAGTTGCAACGGCTCAAAATTAAACCAACATACCATAACAGTAAAATCTTGTGATATTTTAGGTTGTAACCCTGATGCAGAAACAATAATATCGCCACGACTTATGTCAATATCGTCTTTAAGCTGAATAACAACCGATTGAGGTGCAAATGCCGAATCAAGTTTTTTCTCTGCCTGAAGTATTTCTGTAACTGTAGATTTTAATCCCGACGGCAAAACCACGACATCCTCTCCTACTGCTATTCTTCCCCCTGCAAGTCTTCCTGCATAACCGCGAAAATCGTGAAATTTATCACTTATCGGACGTATAACATATTGAACAGGGAAACGTAACTCTTCTGCATTAATTTTATGCGATACAGGCACGGTTTCAAGCAGTTGCATTAATGTTTTACCATCATACCATGGCATATTTTCGCTTTTATTAACAATATTATCGCCGAGTTTTGCCGATACAGGTATAAAATAAGCGTTTTTTATACCAAGTTTTTGCGCAAAAACAAGGTAATCAGCCTTTATTTTCTCAAAAACATCGCTACTATAATCAACAAGATCCATCTTATTGATACATACGGCAATATACGGAATATTGAGCAAACTTGCAATATAACTATGTCTAATAGTTTGCTCCAAAACGCCATTACGAGCATCAAGTAATATAACAGCCAAATCAGCCGTTGATGCACCTGTAACCATGTTGCGAGTATATTGAATATGCCCCGGAGTGTCTGCAATTATAAATTTACGTTTTGGTGTAGCAAAATACCTATATGCCACGTCTATGGTTATACCTTGTTCGCGCTCTGCACGTAAACCATCGGTTAGCAAGGCAAGGTTAACTTCTTCGTTGCCAGCACGTCGCGACACACTTTCTACTGCTTGAAGTTGATCTTCAAAAATAGATTTGCTATCGTAGAGCAATCTGCCAATCAAAGTGCTTTTACCATCGTCAACACTACCAGCAGTGCTGAAACGAAGCAGTTCCATATCTAAATATCCATTGTTTTCCATTATTTTCGATAGATTTTTAAATTAAAACAAAACACAACAAAACTAAAAGTAACCTTCTTTTTTTCGGTCTTCCATAGCTGTATCCGAACGTTTATCATCGGTACGTCCGCCACGCTCAGTAACACGTGTAGCTGCAGTTTCGGCTATTATTTCTTCCACATTAGCGGCTTGCGACAATGTTACACCAGTGCAAGTAACATCGCCAATGGTGCGACAACGAACAGTTTTTGTTTCAACTTTTTCGTCTGGTTTAAGTTTTATAAATGGTGCAAAGGCAAGCCATT
>FLNW01000022.1_pt1 | contig 15514 bp, 10 predicted proteins | sample 1140371 | NCBI WGS metagenome assembly FLNW01 (sample SAMEA3878170, study PRJEB12797) | bioreactor metagenome | biome: Moose rumen | place: Sweden | collected 2011-10
CGAACCTCAATCTTCCCCAAGCCACGAATCAAGATTATAGCGGCTCGGGTTGGGTGAGAGGACACATGGCACGGCGACAGGATATGAAATGGTCGGAGCAGGCGGTGAAAGAGAGCGACTACTTCACCAACATTTGCCCACAGAACAAGGAGATGAACAACGGGGTGTGGCACCAGATCGAGAATCTGGCCCGGAAATTAGCAATCAAATATGATTCGGTGATGATTGTGTGCGGCCCGATATTCACTTCCAAAGCGCCCGAAACTATAGGACCGAACCAGGTTCCTGTTCCCGACAGCTTCTTCAAGGCTTTCCTCGTCAAACACCAAGACGCATACCATTCCATAGCCTTTATCTGCCCCAACGCCCCCGATTCCGTCACCATCGCTGGAACTGCCCGGTCAGTGAACACTGTGGAATCTTTCACGGGTTATGACTTCTTTGGATTTCTGGACGATAGTTTGGAAGAAACCGTTGAAGATGAGGTTGAGGTCGGGCTGTTGCAGAATTAAAAATTGAAAATCTTGGGAATTTTGTATTGAAAATCTTGGGAATTTTGTCTTCATTGCGGCAGTGTTTCATCCAATGTGTCCGGGTTGGGTTTTCGGTGAACTTTATCGTCGTGCAGAGGCAGGTCACAACAGACGGCCTGGTCCGGCTCAAATGGCAGGCCCCCGCCCGTTCAGTAGTTCTCCCGCAGCCACTCGCCGAAGAAGAAGTCGTCGATGCGGTAACGCACGGCCGTGCGTCTCTACAGCCATGCGCCTCCACGGCATGAACCCGATTGTTGGGTTGACGGGCGCATCGGCAATGGTGATGATGTTGCCACCATTGCCGCATCCCCTAATTTTCCAACTCATCCCCCATCCGGTACTTGATGTCGTAGTTGATGATGAAGTCCAACTCCTCCTCCGTGAAACCGTAATGCGCCGCCAACACCTTGTCGATCTCGTCGATGATGGGCTTGGAAAGTTGAGGATTAAAGGACTCAAAAACAGACTCATAATCCTTGCTTTTGATATATTGTGTGTTAACAATTTTATGCGATTCATATGACAACATCAATTCTTTACCCATTTCTGATAAAAGTTTCGTATTACTATCGTCGGTGTATCTGAAATTAAAAATCATATAGTCTTTAAAATTGTATAAATCAAAATACTTCACATAATACCACCACATTAAATTAGAGTTGAGAATTGCAACCAAAGCATTTGATGATATGCTCCTATTTATATATTTGGTTTTATTTGAAGTAGATTCTGTTGCAAAAGGCCTGTTAATCACGATTTTCCAATATCTACCACCAGCGGTTCTGTACGATATTGACTCTGATGTTATTGCAGATGTTGTATATTTGGAGATTGCGGTATCCTTTAACAATTTTTGGATTATAGATTTTTCTATTTCGTATTGAAATTTAGGATATAACGAATATCCATCTAAAAACGATTGATCAGGAATGCTTATAAATTGTATGGTTTGAAACAAGGTGTTTCTTCTTAATTCAGAAGTTCGATAAACCCCAGCTCCCATCATTCTACAATCAGTTGAACCTTTTTCATTACATATGATAATTGATAATGCAATACAGGCACCATCAAAAAGTTGTTTCGGACGTTCGGGAAAACATCCGTAATATACAGACGAATAAGTATTACGTAAAAACATCTGCAGGGGTTTCATTGCATCAGTCCCTACAGAGGACATTTGAACTATCATCGCAGTACGTTTGGCGATTTCAGAGGCTCTCTCAAATGTAAAGGCATATAGATTAGCACATTTCATAGTGGAGTAATTGTTAATCCTATAATTGACATTACGCTTACTATACTCCACATACGGCGGATTGCCTATCACCACGTCAAAGCCGCCGTTGCCGTTGATGATTTCGTAGAACTCGGCGAGCCAGTGGAAGGGCTGGTGCGTGCCTAACCACCGATTGTAGGTCAGCGCCTCCGCACTTGCGGTGGACTGGTAGAGCTTGCGGTTGAGCAAGCCGTTCAGCTCATCCAGATCCTTCCTCAGCCGCTGCTTGGCCCGTCTAAAAGCGTTTGGCTCCTCCGTCTGTACCAGCTGCAATTCCCTGAATGTCTGATAGGTTTGGGCTATGTCACCCATCTTCTGACGAATGACAGGTCGCAGCTCGGCGGCAGCAAAGGGGTCGCCGTAATCCAAATCCTCGTTCAGGGCTTTCTCGGTGGCATATCCCACGAGTGTGTTGCCGCAGCGGATGTTGAAGTCGATGTCGGGCAGCGGGTCCAGCCCCATGTTCGGGTCGCGCCGGTCCACATCCACCACGGCCACCATCTTCAGGAAAAGACGCAGCTTGGCAATCTCGGTGGCCTCCACCATAATGTCCACACCATACAAGTTTCGCAAAATGATGCTCTTGTAGATAAAGTACTGGATATTTGAGCGATACTTGCCCTTTATCTCGTCCAATTGCCGGCCAAACAAACTTTTGTCCTTCGCGTGGAACTCCTGCATCCTCGCTATACACACTTCGTAAAGTGGTTCCAGGATGTTGAGCGCGGCAAACAGGAACGCACCGGAACCGCAGGTAGGGTCAAGGACAGTGACCCTCTGCAGCGCCTCGTAAAAGTTTTCAACAAACAGCGGATTATCGGTAATGTTGAGGTAGTCATAAATGAAGGAACGGATATCGAGATTGTAGGTGATAAAATCGTTTATTTCCGTGACCTCTCCCTTTTCTATCTTGGATTTGATGTCGTCGCAGCGTTGCAGCCGCTCTATGGTCTCGCGCCATATTTCCGTGGGCAGGGCGAAAGGCTCCGGTGTGCGTTCGTTCCAACGCTTCCTGCGTTCAAGCAAGTTTGGCTTGGCCGTGTCGATACCGACAGCGATTTCTTCGGGAATCTCCAATCCGGCCCCTTTCTTCACCGCATCAAACAGGTACCGGTCGCCGCTGTCGCGCAGAAAACACCACAAATCGGCATCAGCAGCAAACAGTGCCTCGTCTTTGCTTTTCACGGCATCCATCAGATAGGGCACAATCGTGTTCCTGCCAATGTATTCGGTGATGTCCTCCTTGGTGTAATAAGCCCCCATCTGGGCGCGGTCGTTGATGTACTGCTCGAAAATGTAGCCCAGCACGTCCGGATTGATGTCACGACCTGAAGCCGTAATACGGTCGTCGAGATGCCAATGCCACTTGTCAAAAAAACCAAACAGGCTGACGAACGCCTGGTCATCGATGTCCAGTTTTTCGTATTCTTGCTCTATTTGATGGATGTCGAACATGCCGCCGTTCAGGTAGGGGATCCGACCGTATTTATGCTCAAATTCCGTGTCGTGCTTGGGCGCGTTCAGTCCGTCGTGGAATAGGGTGATGAGAAAGTCCTTGTAAAAGGAGGTGAAGAAGGTGGGTGGGGCTTTCGTCAAGCTGCGGGACGCGGTTTGCTTCAAATGGCGTTCCAATTTTTGGCGCAGATAGTCCACGTCACCATCCAAAAAACCCTTTTTCTGAATGAAATAGCAGAACATCATCCGATTCAACATGACAGACGTGTACCATTGCTTGTTACGATTGTCCTTGTCGGCAATATGGTCGTCGATTCCGGTGATCAACTGGGCAAATTTGGTGTGTTCTTTCTTGAAACCGGTGTAGAAATCTTTAGTAATCCGTTCCGAGTTGATGAGGAAAGCGGACCGCACCTTTTCCACCACATCGGTGATGGTGGTCGTTTGACCCAAATCAAAGGAGAGATTGTTTACCTTTTCAAAGAGGAATCCGGCGGCCTCGGCACTGGCATATTCCACCAGCACAATGTCGCGTTTCTCCACTTTTTTCACGGGCACCGCCCACAAGTGGTGTTGACTTTCCGGCAGATGGAAAATGCAGATATAGTCGTTTGCGGCGCGGCGCAAGCGAGTGTCCAACTTTTTGCAAAACGACGAGGTGGGAATGTTCCGCACCCCACACGTCATCACCTGAAAGCCGTTACGTTCGGCCACAATATGGAAAGAATAAGTGAGGTCATCGAATTCCAAATCAAACGCTGTTTGCCCGTGAGGGTTGTTCCAGCCCATTTCGCTGATAAACAGCTGTTTGAAATCAGATTCCTCTATGCACTGGTTGAAAATCCGCCTGTTCATAATCAAGAATTATTTTTCATTTGTCATTTTAAGCCCCATTGAACAGATAATCGTAGGGTCCTTATGCTTGGTCCTGTCTTCATCCACCCGACAGAGGTTGCCGTTCTGGAAGAGCTCGATTACCGTATCCACAATATCTTCACGAGTGTTGGTCCGCAACATTTTTCCAAGAATGAACCTGGTGTTTTCAAGCAGCGGATAGTTGTAAATCTGATTGATGGCAAACTTCACCGCAGGCTTCTTGTTTTGGTTGAAAATGTCGTCAGGTTGTTCGTAATAGTTGTTCAACAGTTCGTAAATCCTGCGTTTTGTGCTGAAACGGCTGCCCAAAGCGCCGCCCGCATTCACATTCTCGTTTTTGATGCCTTTCACCGCCTTCTCCACCAATTCAAGGTGATTGTCTTGAGGCTCAAGACGTGGTTCCTTTGGCGAACAAGCCAAGGCCTGCAGGATTCTCCGTTGCGAATAGCTCACCATCTCACCTTTGGAGTTGTACCACGACAGTACATCAAAGTCGTTGTAGGTGCGGGCATAGGTGATGACGCCGTCTTCCTCGGAAGAGGATGCTTTCTTGGTGGAATAGGCGATATTGGGCAACTCCGGGATAATCCGTTTCAAATCGGGATTGGCGTCGGTGGCGTTTTTCCAAATCTGGTAGGCTTGGGAGCCCAAATCCACCTCCGCGTCTTCGTCATCATCGTCCAGGCTTCCGCTCTTTTCGTTATACATGTCGCGGAGATTCTGCTCGTTGCCTTCAAAGAACACCTCGTCGCTGCCTACAATACCTGCGTTTTCGTTGATACGGTCATTGAGTCGCGCGCGCAGTCGGATAATCTCCTCCACTTTGTCGGCAGGGAAGAACGAATAGCAGAAAATCGTTTGGGCTTCTTGTCCGATACGATCCACACGGCCCGCCCTCTGGATGAGGCGGATGATGGCCCACGGCAAGTCGTAGTTGACTATGACATGGGAATCCTGCAGGTTTTGACCCTCGCTGAGTACATCTGTGGCTATCAGCACGCGCAGCTCATCCTCGGAAGAGACATCCGCCTTGTTGCTGACGGGCGAAAAATGTTCCACTATGGTCGTGGGGTTTTGTGTGTCGCCGGTGGCTTTATTCAATTTCCTCACACCTCTGTTTTTCAACTGATGGTAAACATAATTTGCCGTATCAGAATATTGTGTGAAGACAATTACCTTCTCGTTTTTGTGGGTGCTGTTCAGGAGTGTTTCCAACTCGTTTAACTTTTGGTCGGTGGTCGGGTCCCAGGCGCCACACAGATCAATCATTTTAACAAGTGTCTCACAATCTTTCTGAAGCTGTTGTTTGAGCGTGCGTTTAAAGTATTTGGTGTCAATCCATTGCACATTGTTCTTCCCGACAAGACTATTGTAGTAACTTTCAGCCTTTTGGATATAAAACCCCATCTCATTCGGGAATTTCATAAGGCTATCGCCGGAAGCACGCTCCTCATTATCGTCATCATGCCGGAAAATATCGTTGATGTCCGTGTCTTCAAGATAATCTTCAGGAAATGTGTTTTCATCGCCAATCGGTAGTCTCAACTTGTTGTCAAGGGCATATATGAACACCGTGTTGCGTAGAATATGGCGGAACAGCGTGAGGAGAAAAGCGAAACCGCTACTGTCTATACGTTTGAAAAAAGTGCTTTTGCAGAAACCCATCATACGTGAACCGGCACGGGAAAGGTTTTCAATCAACTCTTTTTCCATACTGGAAGCCGCCCCTGCCTTGTTCTCGTCAATATATTGGATCAGACCATAGCGAGGCAGTTTCAGGCTCTCCATCATTTCAATCATCTCTGACGAGTAGAGCCGGCTGTATTGATCACCCGATTGCGTTTTGAATTTGATGGCCTTTGGGATACGATCGGGAAAATAGGATTTGGTTCCGTCTCTGAATTCCAAATATTTCCGCTTGTTCTTCGGGTCCGTTTTGGCGTAATTATCCTTAATGAAAGTACGGGTTCGTCTCACTAAAAACAACTTCATCAGCTCTTGCCAGTCTTCCGGGCACTCGCTTCGCTCAAATGCCTTGACACTGCGAATGAAGTCTTCGTGTTTTTCGGCAAACTTGCGCTCCCCTCCCAGCTGACGGATATAAGCCTCCGGTCGGATTCCCAAATCCATATCATCGTCCACAAAGAGCCGTAACTGGCTGCTTAAATCTTGAAAGTGCTTGTTGTAAGGCGTTGCGGTGAGTAACAACACTTTGCAGTCTTGTTTTTGAATGAGATCCCGGATGTTGCGATAGCGCACACCTTGACTGTTGCGTAAATTGTGACTCTCATCCACCACAATCAGCTTGTAGTACCGCGCATTCTCCACATCGATGGGCTTGGACATAGACACAATATCCGCTTTCAGGTCATAATCCCTTCTGTATTTCGCCCACATGTCTTGCAGATTGGCGGGACAAATAATCAGTGTGTTGCTGCCAAAGGTGTTTTCGTACATTTTGGCGATGGCACAGGCGGTGATGGTTTTCCCCAAACCGACGACATCGCCGATCATAGCGCCGCCGCGTTTCTCATTGTTAAGGTGACGCGCCGCAATCTTGACAGCAGTCTCTTGGAAATCAAACAGGTCCTTTTTGAATTCTGCCGGAATCGTAAACTCTTTGATGCCCGTTCGTGCCTCCTCGCTCAGGTGATAGGCCGTTTTCAAATAAATGTAGTATGGGGGAATGTCTTCTGCCCCCGCCCAACTGTTATCTATGATGTCTGCCAATTCCGAGGTGATGTCCAGGCAGAACTTGTCCTCCCAACGGTCATCAAACCATCGAGACAGTTTCTCCGCACTGTCGCTGTCCCCAAATTCGGCATTCAGCTCGCCTTGCTTCGTCAGTCCTGAATAGGTGAGGTTGCTGCTGCCCATAATGGCCTGAATCTTGTTGAAGTTGTCATCGGGACGATGCGCTAAATAGAGCTTGGCGTGCAAGGGTTCCCGCAGGTAAAGTTTCACGCACACTTTTCCGTCTTTCAGTTGGGCCGACAAGCGGCGCAGCGTGAATTCATCCTGTTTGGTGGGCAATCCCAATTGTAACTGCCGTTCGAAATCCCGGGCGATCTCCAGTTTGCATTGACTGACGAGATTGGCGTCGGGCAATACTCTTTCTGAGTAGAGTTGGCGGATCAGTTCCTCTTCCGGTCGGTGCATGCCAATCAGCAGACGGCACTTGCGAAACACCCTGTCGTCGTTCTCATACACGTAATCGCCCGGAAGGGTATCCACTTGATCCACCACAAGGTTCCACCCGCGCAGGTTGAAGTAGCCCACACAGAAGTCCACCCGTTTCACCCCGACATTGGTGATAATACCTTGCAGTCCATCGGTGAATTTGGTGTCAATGTTGTCGTATATTCTGGCCATAATGCTTTTCGGTTTAAGGTTTTTGCCTTTCCGAAAGCAACACAAAAAAATCCGTGAAACTTTCAATGTACCCGAGGATTTACTGGACTACCTACTACCATACAAGAAAGCCCACGGAATATCCGTGAGCGTTCTGCATTCTTAGTTGGTAGTACATGAAAGTGTCCAGTTTTCGGGTACTCCTAAGAAAAGCAAAAACGCTTTATTTACAATATGTTCTTAAAAATCAATACTTTACTTCGGCCAACACTCATTTTAGTTACACAAATAATATATTTCGCCGCCATAATTGGCAATTACGGCGGCAAAAATAGTCAATATTGGGGTATGATTGGCAACTTGGCAAAAAAGAAGTTCTAACCCACCTGAATATCACGTTGTTCTCCTTGCATCATTTGTTTTTTTCTTCTATAAAAAAGCATTTCTATCTGGTATAACGGATAAAATTTGCAAATTTTATCCGTTATATCGAATAAATTGTTATATTTGCAAAAAAAACAGCAACTATATGAGCATCAATAAAGACATTGTAAAACAGTGCATTATAGACAAACGAGAGGAGATTTTATCTCTCGAAATAGTGAACAGACCTATTGAATTCGAGGAAAGTGCCAACTATGTTTTTGTCGGACTGCGGCGAGTAGGGAAAACATATATGCTTTATCAGCGAGTGTTGCAATTATTGGCGGCTGGCATATCAATCAAAGACATCTTGTTTGTCAATTTCGAGGACGAACGTCTTTCCGAAATCAACAGCGATGACCTCAACACCATTCTTGAAGTCCATTACGAAATGAGCGGAACGGACACAAAACCGATACTGTTTTTCGACGAAATACAGGTTGTTGATTACTGGGACAAGTTCGTGCGGCGGTTGGCCGATGCCAAATACACCGTTTACGTGACTGGAAGCAACGCAAAAATGCTGAGCAGCGACGTGGCCACAACACTGGGGGGGCGTTTCCTGATATGCGACATATTTCCGTATTCTTTTTTTGAGTATCTAAACGCAAAATCTTTAGAATTACCCGACAATTGGCAGCATTCAACCATTGAAAAGGCAAAAGTGTCGGCTGCTTTCAACGACTATTTTCAATCTGGAGGATTGCCCGAAACAATATATTTCAAAAACAAACGCTCATTGCTCCAAAGCCTGTATCAAAAAATATATCTGGGCGACATCTGTGCGCGCAATAACATACGTAACAGCAAGATAATGGGGTTGACGATAAAAAAACTGGCCGAAAGCGTGAAACAGCCCACATCTTATAACCGTATTCAGAACATACTAAAATCGACCGGCAACAATATAACAGTAGGCACCGTGGCCGAATATATATATTACGCTGTAAACTCATGGCTTATAATACCGATAGAAAACGGACTGGCAAAAATTGGCGACCGTGAAACCGTAAAAAAATATTATTTCATCGACAATGGTATTTTAAACCTCTTTTTGATAGACGCCGAGACAACGCTGTTGGAAAACTTAGTGGCCGTTACCCTGTGCAGGAAATACGGACGCGACAACGTATGCTATCTGAAATCAAATCTCGAAATAGACTTTTATTTAGAACGGGAAAACACAGCTATACAAGTGTCATACTCTATTACCGACATGGATACTCGCGAACGCGAAACGGCATCACTTGTTCAATTTGCTAAAAAACACCCCGACACCAGGCTATTGGTAATAACAATGTCCGAAGCCGACATTATTACCATCGACAATCAAACGATAAAGGTCGTTCCCGTACTGGATTGGCTGATGAATTTGTAAGTTCAACTTGGAAAGTTATAAAAGCGGGTAAACAAAAAAATGCCACATTTGCGGTCTCTAATACAAATGCAAATGAAACATTTAAACGAGACGTATAAGGTACTTCCTCCTATTCCTGCTTCACCATTTTCCAATAAAGATGGTTGAAAGCAATGACATTTCGGTCGGTGACCACAAAGCCAAGACTTTCGTACAACCGCTGGCCTTTAACGTTTTCTGGGTCCACCAAAAGGGAGATTTTCAAATCGGAGTGGTTCTGTTCCGCCCAGGCGATGCGTGTACGCATCAGTTCCCGACCAATGCCACGGCGGCGAAATTGAGGCAGCACCGCCAAGGTGTCAAGATAAAATTCGCCGTCACCGGCCTCGTCGGGCATGGTGTCCAGGTCAAGTTCACTGAACTGCGGTAGTTCCGCAAAAGTGATGTTGCGCATCCGATGGTAATGTTCACCCGGATAGGAAATCAGCGCGCCGGCCACGCGGCCATCCACCTCGGCCACTAATGCGTGCTTGTAGCTGTAGAGCGTGTCCTCGCGCCCGGCCAGCGGTGTCAGTCCATTGGCAATCCGGGTGTTCAAATCCGTTTCGTTTTCAAAAATCCCGAACCCGATGCCCTCGCACACGCAACGCGCCAGAAAGGAGGCGTCTTCGGGACGGGCAGGGCGAATATTGCAGGATAGGTTGGCTTCGTTTCTCATACAGGTATGAATCCCCTACGGGGATCTTAAGGTACATTTTATTTCTTTCTGAAATAGATTTCCATCGGCACGCCGTGGAAGTCCCAGTTTTTCCGGATCTGGTTCTCCAGGAAACGCTTGTAGGGGTCGGTTACGTACTGGGGCAGGTTGCAGAAGAAGGCAAATGTGGGGTAGGCCACGGGCAGCTGTGTCACATACTTGATGCGGATGACCTTGTCCTTGTTCATCGGGGGCGGCGTGTTCTGGATGATGGGCAGCATCACATCGTTGAGTTCCGAAGTGGAGACCTTGCGCGTGCGGTTCTTATAAACCTCAATGGCCGTTTCCAGCACCTTATAAATGCGCTGTTTTTCCAACACAGACGTAAAGATAATGGGCACGTCGTTGAACGGCGCGATGCGCTTTCGGATCAGCTCCTCGTAATCTTTATGCGTATGGTTGTCCTTCTCAATGAGGTCCCACTTGTTCATCACCACCACCACGCCCTTGTGGTTGCGGGCGGCGAGTCCGAAGATGTTGAGGTCCTGCTGGTCGAAACCTTGCGACGCGTCAGCCATGACGATGCAGACATCGGCGTTCTCGATGGAGCGCACGGCGCGCATCACGGAGTAGAACTCCAGGTCCTCCTCCACTTTGCTTTTCTTGCGCAGACCAGCGGTGTCAATCAGATAGAAATCAAAGCCGAAACTGCGGTAGCGCGTGAAGTTCGTATCGCGCGTGGTGCCTGCCAACGGGGTCACAATGTGCCTGTCCTCGCCGAGGAAGGCATTGATGATGGAGGATTTGCCCACATTGGGCTTGCCCACGATGGCGATGCGCGGCAGGTCGTCGGGCGCGTGCTCCACCTCTTTGGAGAAGTGTTTCACCACCTCGTCCAACAAGTCCCCGGTGCCGCCGCCCGACACTGCGGAGATGGGGAACACCTGATCCACACCCAATGCGTAGAACTCGGCATAGTCCAGATAGTTGCTGGGACTGTCAATCTTGTTCACCGCAAGATAATAGGGTTTTTGCGAACAGCGCAGAATCTGGGCCACCTCCTCGTCCAACGGAGTCAGCCCCTCGCGTCCGTCCACCATAAAGACAATCACGTCCGACTCCTCAATGGCCAGTTGAGCCTGCTTGCGGATTTCGGATTCGAAAATATCATCAGAACCCACCACGTAGCCGCCGGTGTCAATGACCGAGAACTCGTAGCCGTTCCAGTCGGACTTGCCATAGTGACGGTCGCGGGTAACGCCGGCCACGGAATCCACGATGGCCTCCCGCGCCTTGATGAGACGGTTGAACAGCGTTGACTTGCCCACGTTGGGCCGACCGATAAGAGAAAGGATGTTGGACATTATGTTGTTGAATCGTGGATTTGTTGATTTGTTGATTTGTTGATTTGTTATTGATGATAATTATGATATTATCTATTAATTTCTCATTCCTAAATTCTAATTTCTAATTTCTAAATCTTTACAATATGTTCGCCAGTTGTTCTTTCAGTTTCTCCAGTTCGTCTTTCATGCGGACGACGATTTGTTGGATGTTGAAGTCGTTGCTTTTGGAGCCGAGGGTGTTGATCTCGCGTCCGCACTCCTGCACGATGAAGCCGAGTTTCTTGCCGTTGGCCTGCGGCTCGGCCATGGTTTCGAGAAAATAGTCGCAGTGCTTGCGTAGGCGGACCTTCTCTTCGGTGATGTCGAGTTTTTCGATGTAGAAGAAAATCTCCTGTTCCATACGGTTGGGGTCGAACTGCACCTTGGACTCAAGTTCGGCAATGTTCTTGTCGAACTTGGCGCGGAGGGAGGCGATGCGGTTCTCCTCAAACGGGGTCACCTCGTCAATCATATCGCGGATGAGGCGGATGCGTTTCTCGAAATCCTTGGCCAGCACCTCGCCCTCGGCGACACGGAAGTCGTTCACCTGGCGGCATGTCTGCCGGACAGCGTTCATGACGGCATTCCAGAGATCCTCGGAAAGATCCTCTTGTGGCGTGGATATCACGTCGGGCATACGGAGCACCTGCATGAAGATGTCGCTCACCACGGGATTCTCCAGCTCTTTGGAAAGCGCGGTGAGCGCCTCATAGTACGACCTGGCGAGCTCAGGGTTGATGGAGGCGGTAGGGGCCGCGTTCTTGTCAATGGTGAGCGTGAAGTCAATCTTGCCGCGCTCCAACTCATGGGAGATGAGGGCGCGTATCTCGTTCTCGTTGTTGCGGAACAGGGGTGCGATGCGCGTGTTAAGGTCGAGTTGTTTGCTGTTGAGGGTGCGGATCTCGATGGTGATAGATTTGCCGGACTCCTCCATCGTGGTGCGCCCGAAGCCGGTCATGGACTTAATCATAGTATAATTTTTTAGTGCGGCAAAAATACAAAAAAAAGGCAGGCTTTTGGCCTGCCTTCAAGGTATAATGTACATCCATACAACTAATTCGCCCTTTTGCCGGCGGCATAGTTGATTTTGAGCGCGTTGTTCTTACGGAGCTCCTGTTTGATGGTGTTCACATAGCGCATCTGGACATCCTTGTCCACCTTCAGGGAGAAGGTGAGCTTGTCGCGGTCCTGCGCGTCACGCGACTCCTTTTCGGTGCCGATAAAGTCGCGCACGTCGGCCACCAGCTCCTCGGCCTTGATGGTCTGGTCGTTCAGCTGCACGGAAACCTCGCCCGGGGGGAGGGTGTTCTCGTTCTTGCTGATGGGTGCGCCCACGTAGATGTTGGCCACGAGAGACTTCTTCTCGAGCTTTTGGATTTCCGTGGCTTGTGGCGGCGTGAAATGCACTTTCAGGGAGGCCTCGCGCATGGTGGTAATCACCATGAAGAAGAACAAAAACATGAAGATGATATCCGACATGGAGCCCATGTTGAGCTCAGGTGTCTCTTTTTTTTCGTTCTTTTTGAATCTTGACATAATCTTTCAGGTTTTAAGGATTATTGTGCGCCGCTTTTGCTCCAGTCCATAGGCGGGGCTTCGGAAATGCTCATGGGGATGGCCGCCGTGACCGCTCTTTGTGCGGCCGAGTCGAGGGCGTCGTACTTCTTTCCGAAATACTGGAGTGACGTCTCGTCGCGCAGCTCATTCACGGCGCGTTGGAGCTCGTTCTGCACCTGCACGTACATGTTGTAGCTGGTACCCTGGTCGTTGGTCAGGGACACAACGCCCTTGGACACGGCAAAGTCGCCGATCCCGTCGATGGGTTTGCTCACCTTTTCCGGAAGGGAGGGGTCGTTGGTGGGGTTGGAGAAGAACTCCTTGGCCTTGTCCTTCAGGTCCGTTACCGGCATCACCTCGCCGTTGACGGAGATCTGGTCCAGGTAGTTGACCAGTACGTTCAGCACGTTGCGTCTGTTCACGTCAACCTGCAGGTCCGGGGTGTCGTCCGTCTTTGGAGGCGGCAATTTGCGGGGGATGCCCTGTTCGGTATTGATGGAGGATGTCAACAAGAAGAAGGTCAACAGCAGAAACGAGATGTCTGACATTGAGCCCGTGTTTAATCCCGGTGTTTTTCTCTTACTCATGTTATTTCCTATTTTTTACAGCGCTCATGATGCTCGTCACGAGGATGGACAGGAGGGCGCCCAACAAACAAACATATAATGTGAAACAGGCCGCGTTCACCATCTTGAATCCGCCGACGGACAGGCCCATCTTGATGGCGGAGGGGCTGAGCACGGGTGAGCCGATCGCGTAGCCGATGAAGACCACGAGGGCGAAGAGGGCCAGCACGATGAGGATCTTGTAGGAGGTTCTGAACTCCTTCACAATCTTCACTAACGCGAAGAACACCATCAGGAAGAGTGTGAGCCCGCCCAGGCAATAGGCGATGAACATGAAAGTGTTCTGCAACTTCGAGCTGGACTTGAAGTTCTTGAGGTCTTTCTGCATATCCTCCAAATCGGCTTTCTTCTTGCTCGCGGAGGCGGTGGCGTTGATCTGGTCGGCACGTGCGATGAGCGAGTTGGCGGCCTTCATGTAGTTGCAGCCTTCCAGGTAGCCTTGCTTCAGGGAGGCGTATTCACTCTCAATCTTGCGCTCATAGCTCTCCACACCTTTGAACGTGCTCACCGTGCCGAAACCGTCAATGTACTCCTGTTTTTTGTCGCACCTGGCGAAAAGGCTTTCGGCGCGGGCCGGAAAGTCCGACTTATATTGTTCGAAGTTGTTCTCATCCAAGCCTTTCAGATCCTGGAGATAGGTGTAAAGAATGTCCTTTTGCAGCTGGACTCCTTTCAGCGAGTCGTTGAGGGTCTTGATTTCGCCCTGGTATTGGGCCACTACGTCGGGAAGGGTCTCAGGGGTTGCAGCGGCAAGGTCGGCCATCATCTTGGGATTTTCGGCCTGGACCGTCCGGGCTTGGGTGTAGGCATCCTTCTTGTCTTCATTGAAACTGAAAGCGAAGGCAAGCGCCAGGAGGCAATCCAAGATCGCGACTGCAAATATGATGATTTTTATGATTCTGTCTTTCATTATTATATAGTATTTATAATAATAGTACTGAATTGGAAACGGTTATTTGTTCTTCACCAGAATGTCCATGAAGGAGATGGTGGCGTCCTCCATATCGTTGACGATGGCGTCAACCTTGGTGAGGAGGTAGTTGTAGAACACCTGCAGGATCATGGCGGAGATCAGACCGAACACGGTGGTCAGCAAGGCCACTTTCATACCGCCGGCCACGATGGTCGGGGAGATGTCGCCCGCGCGCTCGATGTCATCGAAGGCCTGCACCATACCGATCACAGTGCCCAAGAATCCCAAGGACGGGGACAACGCGATGAAGAGGCTGATCCAGGTGAGGTTGGTCTCAAGCTTGGCCATCTGCACGCCGCCGTATGAGACCACGGACTTCTCCACGGACTCGAGGCCCTCGTTGTAGCGGTCAAGGCCCTGATAGAAGACCGCTGCGAGCGGCCCCTTTGTGTCGCGGCAAATGGCCTTGGCTTTCTCAACACCGCCGTTTTGGAGGGCGTCCTCGATCTTGGTGAGCAGTTTCTTGGAGTTAACGGTAGAGAGGTTGAGGTAGAATATACGCTCGATCACGAAGGCGAGACCGAGAATCAGACAGATGAGCACCGGGGTCATCCACACGGCGCCACCCTGGATGAATTTCTCTTTCAACGTGTAGTGCAAACCGTGGCTGACCACATCGTCCGGGTCCTCCGACAACTCGGCCTGCGCGGCGGCGGGAGCCTCCGTGGAGTCCGCAACCTGTTCTGTCGTTGCTTTGTCTGTTTTTTGATCATTTGCGGCAAATGACACGTTTGCAATACCGAAGGTCAGAAACCCTAAAACGGCAAGTAATGAGACTACTTTTTTCATAACACTTTTTGTTTAAATTTTTTAATAAATACTTGTATTAATTTTATATCTTATTGGATTTCAAATTATTAAAAAGCCCAACCCGTCTCTTTTCCGCACCTCACCTCCCGCCTGCCACACACGGTCCGTACCTTTTGTATTTTAGGGCGTAAAAGTACATTTTTTTTTCAGACGTTTGACCCCCGCCCTCCATTTTTTTTGACATCGGTATTTTTT